>Ga0208971_1002426_pt1 | contig 9996 bp, 6 predicted proteins | sample AOAMet1_18_M0_10_2_FD_188229 | JGI IMG/M metagenome (GOLD analysis project Ga0208971, IMG submission 188229) | Ammonia-oxidizing marine microbial communities from Monterey Bay, California, USA - CAN11_18_M0_10 (SPAdes) | ecosystem: Environmental > Aquatic > Marine > Intertidal zone | place... | reverse complement strand
GGTGCTGGGTATTCCCTATGATTTGGCGACTACCGGCCGGGCTGGAACCCGCCACGGCCCCCAGGGTGTGCGACTGGCATCGGGCAATCTGCGCTGGGAAGAGAAGCGCTGGCCCTGGACCTTTAACGCTATGGATCGGTTAAATGTGGTTGACTATGGGGACCTGGAATTTGCGCCAGGTGAGTCTCAGTCGATGATCGATACTGTGGTCAACACTGTAGGCGGCATTCATGCCAAGGGTAAAAAAACCCTGAGTATTGGTGGTGATCATTTTGTCACTCTGCCTTTGCTTAGGGCTGTGCATCAACAGCGCGGCCCTGTGGCCCTGATACATTTTGATGCCCATACAGATACCTACCAAGAGAGCTCCGAGTTTGACCATGGCGGCATGTTCTACTTTGCGCCCCAGGAGGGTTTGATTGATCCAGCCCATTCTATTCAACTGGGGATTCGTACCGAATATAACCCAGAGGATCATCAGTTTGAGGTGATTGACGCAGCGGCGGTCAATGATATGGCTGCTGCGGATATTGTCGGTGCCATTAAGCGGCGAGTTGGTGATATGCCGGTGTATCTGACCTTTGATATTGACTGTCTGGACCCGGCCTATGCGCCCGGTACTGGAACCCCGGTGGCCGGTGGTATTACCAGTGACAAAGCATTAAAAATTATTCGCGGCCTGGTGGGCTTAAATCTGGTAGGCGCAGATGTGGTGGAGGTGGCGCCCTCCTATGATCATGCCGAAATTACGTCTCTGGCCGCCGCGACCCTGGGTCTGGAGCTGATTTATCTGATGGCCTCCCTCGCTGGGCAGGAGTAGAGATCTATAGCGCTAGAGAGTACTTGTAGAATTCACTATCTCGCCTGTAGCCAAGAGCCTCATAGAGCCCCTGAGCATTGATATTATCTATGGCGGTCTCCAGATCAATACGCGATGCACCGCTTTCCAGGGCCATGGTTTTGGCCCGATTCATCAGAGCCTTGCCCACGCCTTGATCGCGCTTGCTGCTGTCTACAAAGAGATCATAGAGCACCCAGATCGCCGAGGCCTCGACACTGCAAAATGTTGAGTACAGCTGGGTAAAGCCAATGGCCTTTTTATCTGCACTTTCATTATCCCAGGCGATAAAAATAATCGAGCTCTGGGTCTGTATGCGTTGTTCAATATACTGGTGAGCCAGGCTCAGATCAGCTTCTTCTTCATAAAACTGACGGTAGAGATCGAATAGCACTGCCAGCTGCTCCAGATCATTCAGGCTGGCTTGAGTTATATGCACTGGACTGGTTTCAGGGTCGGTGCTGGCACTACTTTGCTCAGGCATCTGATAGCACCAGGGAAATATGCTGGCGAGAAAGCTCTGGCATACCTGGCGCGCATCGTCGCGGTCATAGTCTTCACCGGCAAAGAGGATTTCTTTCCACACTTCATCGGTAATTCCTGAGATGGCATTGGCAATGGCCCGCGCATTGATCTGCGCCTGCTTATTGGCCTGATTAATAATCTGCTCACAGAGATTGAGAATCAACTTAAAGTTTTGTTTATCCAGGTTGCCCCTGATGCGCTGATAGTCCTCGCGACCGCGACTCTCTGAGTCAAAGGCGTGCCATACAGCCATTTTGCGGTGCTCGGTAATCTCTGGGTCGAGAGAGGCGTCAATAATGGCCGCTAGGCGTTTGGCTGGGTCTGGCCCCGCCTGCTGAAGCGCCTGAGCCACGCCGCGATCAAATTCTTCAGAGACAAAATTAAGAGTTTCCAACAGCAATGTCTCTTTGCTATCAAAGTAAAAATTTACCGTGCCCGCGGTTAATCCGGCAATAGAGCTGATTTTAGCCAGAGTTAGTTTAGACAGGCCAAACTCGGCAATCGCGGTAATAGTGGCATCAATTAAAAGTCGCCGTCGCTCTTGATGTATAGCTGGATTGGTAGTCGACATGGGGGCAGTTATGCTCCTGTTTTTAAACTGATTTAAATGCCTGTTTAATTACTTGTACGTTTAAATAATGGTGCTTACCATAGACCCTGACAAGTTTTATCACAATAGGGTTTGATTAATCGGAGGCTCCCTCGGCCTGAAAATTATCTGATCTATTCGGTAGAGAAAAACCGCAGGCAGCTAAGGGCCTATTTCGCCATGGCCTGCGCTATACCCAGGCTATAAGAGCACAGCGATGATGTGCTTGTATTTTAGTAACAGATAGGTCTAATAAGGACCATTAGGAGAGATTAACTGTGAGCCACTCAGCAGCTATGCCATTGGTAGCGGTAACCGCAGATCGCGCCTTAAATGGTGCTCATCAGTACCATTCTGCCGGAGAAAAATATTTAACCGCGGTGATAGAGGGTGCTGGCTGTATGCCTATGATACTTCCGGCGCTCGGTGATCAGAGGAGTATCGACAGTATTCTAAACCCTATCCATGGTGTGCTACTAACCGGCGGCTATAGCAATATTGAGCCCCACCATTATGGCCAGCAGCCGGCTCCCGGCGACGATAGCCGGGATGCCCAGCGCGATAAAACCAATCTGGCATTTATACCCCAGATTATTGCTGCCGGAATACCTGTATTAGGTATTTGCCGCGGTCTGCAAGAACTCAATGTGGCCATGGGTGGCACATTGCATCAGCGGGTCTATGAAATTGACGGCATGCTAGATCATCGCGAGGATAAAACTGCTGCGGTGGAGGTTCAGTATGGGCTGGCCCATGCTGTTAATGTGCAAGCTAATGGTCTGTTAGCCTCTATAACGAGTGATACTAAGCCAATGGTTAACTCCGTGCATGGGCAGGGTATTGATCAGCTGGCTGAGGGTCTGACTATTGAAGCAGTGGCAGAGGATGGTCTGGTTGAAGCCGTGTCGGTCACAGCGGCCAAGCAATTTGCCCTGGCGGTGCAATGGCATCCGGAATGGCAGGTGCGCAATAATGATTTCTATAGAGCGATTTTTGCAGCCTTTGGCGATGCCTGTCGGGACTATTGTGCAGAGAAGAGTTAAAGCGCGCAGCAGCGAAAATTAATTGGCCTAAAATAATAATAAGTGAGGCGTGGATGACAACAATACTACCCAGACCCCTGGGACTGCTGATTTTAACTGTTCTATCTATGAGCTTGGCAGCCTGCAGTCAGGACTCTGAATATGATCTGGTGATTGCCAATGGGCGGGTTATCGACCCTGAGACTCAACTGGATGCTATTCGCCATCTGGGTATTAGAGATGGCTCTATTAGCCAAATTTCACAGCAGCCTTTGCGGGGCAATAAAACCATAGATGCCTCCGGATTAGTGGTTGCGCCGGGCTTTATTGATATTCACAGTCATACGCCGACTCTGCTGGGCCAGCAGGTGAATCTACTCGATGGTATTACTACTCAATTAGAACTGGAGGCAGGCTCTTTCCCGGTCAGCTTTTATGGCGAGCACTTTCGCGATGGTGCGCAGATTAATTATGGTTCCTCCGTGGGCCACTGGGCAGTGCGCACCAAGGTTATTGAGGGCGTAGATATGCCCTATATTTTTGCCGGCGATAAGATTTTAACCATGGCTGGGCCCGCCTGGATGCAAGCCGCCACAGCGGCGCAAATTGAGCAGATGCGCCTGCTGCTTAACCAGGGTTTGGATAGCGGTGGTCTGGGTATTGGTGTGCTTCTGGACTATATGACCGAGGCGGTTTCTGAGGCGGAGTTAAGCATGCTATTTGAAGTGGCGTCCGAGCGGGATGTGCCACTATTTGTCCATGTGCGCCGGGGCTATACAGGCGACCCTGCAGGTCTGGTTGAGGTAATTGATTTGGCCTTGGAAACCGGTGCGCCGCTGTTTGTCTGTCATATTACTCACAATGCTATGGGCGGCATTGGCGACTGGCTAGCTATGATTGATGAGGCCAATCAGGCTGGGGCCAATATCACCACCGAGACCCTGTCCTACGCTGCTGGTGGCACCAGTATCTCTGCTGATGTTTTCCGCCGCCGCGACTGGCAGGCTATTTTTGATATCAGTTACCAAGATGTGCAGTGGGTGGCTACGGGTGAGTGGTTAACCAAAGAGACCTGGGATAAATACGCCAAAGAACAGCCCACTGGTATGGTGAATCACCATTATGTGAAAGAGGACTGGGTTGAAACTGCTCTGCAATGGCCAGGCATGATGGTTTCTACAGATGCACTGCCGGCTATAGATACCAGTATTCCCACCAACCCCAATATAGCTGGCACATTCTCTCGGCTACTGGGCCATTATGTGCGTGAGCGCGAGGTGCTGAGCCTATCCGACGCGCTGGCCAGATCTAGCCTCTATCAGGCCCAGTGGATGGAGCAGGCATCGCCTGTATTTAAAAACAAGGGGCGCATTCAGCGCGGTGCCGACGCAGATTTAGTGATCTTTGATGCCCAGACCATTGCGGCTAATGCAGTCTATGGTGACCCCTACCTAAAACCCACAGGCATGCTGCATGTATTGGTAGCAGGTGAGTTGGTGGTGCAAAACGGCCTGCCCGTAGAGGGCCCTGCGCCCGGTCAAAAGTTACTGGGCTCTGTTAGCCAGTAGCTATTTCTCAGTATGAGTTGTCTCTTGCGCCGGCATTATAATAAGGCGCTCGCCAGAGGAGCTCTCAATTATCAAATCGCTGTTGCTCGGTTTGCTCAATGGCTCACCCACCTGAACTGCAATCGCAAACACTCGGTTCTTTATCTGGCCCTGGGGGTCCAGCACCTCTGCAAAAACGGTGAGGTAATATTTACCCGCGTCTTCAGCGCTGAGAGTTTGCTGGATGCTGTAGTTCTGATCGGCAGCCAGAGAGAATTCATAGTCTCTGGTGGCGGGCTCTGCAATAAGGCCCCTGTCTGCGCGCAATTTTATTGCCAGCTGACCAGAAACATGGGGCAGCCTAAAACTCAGATCAACAGTTTGTTTCTCACCTATATCTAGGGGCCCTTTAAAATTATGCTGGAAATCGATGGCGGCGCCAGGCTTTAAATATTTGGCTATGCTGCTCTTTTCACTGTTGCTGTCGGCAGTAGCAGTGGTGCCGCTATCGCAGGCGCCAAGCAGCAGGCTAATTAATAAAATGCTTATATGGGTAATCTGTTTCATAGTTATCTCTGCCAATCTCTAGTTACTGATCTGGAAGTCGAAGCAGTAATCTCCGGCGTCGTCGGTTTCATCTATATTGTTCCAATCATTAAACACCAGTACATGGGTGCCGGTGGTCTCAAAATTCAGACTGGCATTTTCTGAGCCTATCACACCGGACTCAGCCACATGAAGCCGGATGCCTGACTGATATATATAGAAATCTGGATCAGAGGCAGTGGCTCCACCCACCTCAGTGGCGCTAAAGTTATAGGTACCAGCTGCTGGTATCTGAAACTCAACAAAAGACTGGGTGCCCAGTTTATTGTAGTAGCCCGCATCATCCACAGAACAGAGTTGAATGGCACTGCCACCCACATTGGCAACCTTGTAGACAGGCAGTGCCGATGCTATATCGCCATCATTGGTCTCGTTTAGGCCATTGGGGCCAGTCCCAGAAATGGTTTGACCTGATAGCAATGAAACCAACTGGTCTGCGGCACTGGGTTCAAGGGTCTTTAAATGATCGGTAAAAGAGAAGATGCTGGTAAAGTAGGTGCCGGCGCTGTAGACGCTGTCGGTCAATGTATTGTAAATGGGTCCCAAGCCCAGGGACAGCGAGTCTGCGCCGTCATCGCCGCTGTCATAGATATCGTATAGCACCGACTGCACCGATCCCTCGTTAAACCAACCGGTCCCCGTATAGGTATTTCGCTCAACACTGAATTCGAAGCCATTGCGCTGATCTAGCCCGGAGCTATCGCGGTAAAAGGGGTCGTCCGTGATCATGGCTGATAGCGCATTACCCCATCCCTCGCCAAAGGCGACGCGCATATCCAATTGCTCAGAGAGGCTGTGGCCACCGCCAATAGAATCCGCTCGCGATAGCTGGTCTTCAAAATAATGACCCCATTCATGAATCACCACATGACGATCGTATTCATCGCTATCGGTATCTGCCGCACCCAGAATATAGATCTTGCCGCCGAAGTAAAAAGAGGTGCCTATATCTCCGTCGGTTAGATTGCCATCGGCGGGGTTATTTTTCTCGCTCCAGCGAACCTCTAGCGCTGGGAAATCAAGATTGGAGTCTACGGCCGCGAATTTTTGCAATGTGTCATACAGCGCATCCAAAATGGCAAAAGGCGCTGCAGTGCGGCTGGATGAGTAGCTGCTGCCATCCCAGCCGGAGGGCATATTGAAGTTGATGTTGCTGTCTGTAGAGCCGGCGTTAAAAAGGTCGCCCTGCACAGCGTAAAGCGCATTGGATAGGGTATTGTCAGTGACTTTGACATCCCAGGTAACACCTGTGGTTTGCAATAGCTTGGCCAATACTCTCACTCGCATAGAAGTGTTGGAGTCAACCCTGAGGTCATAACGACCCTGGCTATCTGTGAGAGTAGACAGCAGTACATTGCTCGACTCATCTACGGCCTCCACCACAAGGCCTCTCGCTGGGGCCTGTTGGATATTAGAGTAATCCAGACCAATCCGCGAAGCTGCAAAGGGCACCAGATCGAAGGTAATAATGCCACTCACAGACACTTTCTCATCGCTGACATTGATGGTCACAGAATCCGTGGCTGTGGCGCCCTGGTTATCGGCCACGGTTAAACTAAATTCCAGCAAACCGCCAATATCCGGCGTAGTGAAAGTTGCTGTCGCAGTATCAGCGTCGGTCAAGCTAACGGTTTCACCAGAGGTTTGTGCCCAGCTATAGCTTACAATAGAGCCGTCGCTGTCAGTTGCGGTACCGTTGAGAATGACTTGAGTGGAAATAGCCACAGTCTGATTGACTCCAGCATCTGCTGTTGGCGAATTATTGGCGGGCAGACTAACGCTTACAGAGACTGAGTCGGTGGCTTCTGCACCATCGTCGTCAGTCACTCTGAGCTCAAATTCTAGCCTGGTCTCCAAAGCTGGGGCAGTGAAGGAGGTACTGGCAGTGTCATCCGAGCCTAAGGTCACCGTCTCTCCACTGGTCTGAGTCCAGAGATAGGAAGCTATAGAGCCATCAGAGTCACTACCAGAGCCACTGAGATTGACCTCTTCTGATACCAACACCTGCTGATCCGCCCCCGCATTGGCTGAGGGAGCAGAGTTGGCCGGTGGTGCGGTTGGCACCGGGTTAAAGGTATTGCCGCCACCGCCACCACCTCCGCCACAGGCGGTTAAAACCAAGCTGAAGATAAGGGGTAGCAGTCGATAGTCTGAGAAATTTTTCATAATATTTTTATAATTAAAATTTGAGCCCTGCTAAGGGTACGAGAATCTCTAGTTTCTAGACTATACAGGCGCGGATTGATTTGTGCACTAGGGTGGTTTTGGGATGGTTTGTGAACCTCTTTTCGGTTCAAGTCCCGGTTGGAATTCAAAGGGATAGATGGCCTGTGCAGCCGACTTTGTTTCGAAGTATAAATGGTGCCCAGGAGAGGACTTGAACCTCCACCCCCTTGCGAGGACCAGCACCTGAAGCTGGCGTGTCTACCAATTTCACCACCTGGGCATTTCTTGGATTTACTGAGTTGCGAGTTGCTGTGTAAAACAGGGTGCGCACTATAGGTACAGCTGGGTTTATTGTCAATTAGATGGCATCAAAATAACGTTTTTGTGACCTGATCTAGCCCTTGAGAGAAAATTTTTGCCAGTATTATCTGGTCATAGGTGTGTTTGTCGAAGTAACTCAGTGGGAGCAATCAGCAGTTGAGTAACCAGTATTGGCATTGGGATGTTATGACAACCTGTAACTAAACTACGGATAAGGATATTACTTATGGGAATTCTACTGAAACGAATAGTTTTAATTTTTACTACAGCTGTCGCTTTTTCAACCATTGTCCTGGCGGTGGCCGAACCTGCGGATGAAACGCGTTCGCTGGCGATTACGGCGGATTACCAGCCGGTGAATGTCAACAAAGCCTCTGCGGCTCGAATTGCTGCTGCAATGAAGGGGGTGGGATTAAAAACCGCCAAAGCAATTTGGCCTATCGCAAGGCTAATGGACCATTTAAGACCATCAATGAATTGACTGAGGTGAAGGGCATTGGCGTCGCCACTCTGCGTAAAAATGAGCGTGTAATTGCGCTCGAATAATATAAACTTAGTGCTTACAGCGCTGAAAAACCGGTTGCCTGTGCATCCGTTTTTTTATGGACCAGCAATTATCCTAATAACAGCAAGCAGTGATATCTCTATGAGCTTAGATGCAATTATCACCCTAGGTATTTTGATGGCTTTTTTAGCCACCGCGCTCAGTGGTCGGCTGGCGGTCGATTTTGCGCTTGCAGCGGCGATGACGGCGCTTATGTTGTTTGGAGTGCTGTTGCCCGAGGAGGCTTTGCAGGGGTTTTCCAACCCGGCTATCTACATTATTGCCTGTTTTTATATAGTGTCTGCAGCACTCAAAGAGAGTGGTGCGCTGCACTGGTTGATTATGAAATGGCTGGGCCGCAGTGCAAAGCCTGGCAGGGCGCTGCCCAGGGTTATGTTACCCGTGGCATTTATCAGTTCGATTATTAGCAATACGCCTGTGGTGGCTATTTTTATACCGCTGCTGCAAGACTGGGCTAAGCGCCACGAGGTGTCGGTCTCCAAGTTTCTAATTCCTTTGAGTTATGCCTCTATTCTGGGGGGCACCTGCACCTTAATTGGCACTAGCACCAATATTCTGGTGGTGGGCATGCTGCAGGGCACGGCTGAGGCTGAGAGCCTGCATCTGTTTAGTCCCGCTCTGATAGGTGTACCGCTTATTTTTATTGGGCTGGCCTATTTTGTATTTATAGGCCATCGCCTATTACCCTCGCGAATGGGTGTGGCGGAATCTGGAGCTGAGGCCAGAGAATACGCAGTTGGTATGCGTGTTGTGCCAGGTGGGGCTCTGTCTGGTGTCAGTATCGCCGATGCGGGGCTGCGCCATTTACAGCATAGTTTTCTATCCGAAATTCAGTCTGAGGGGCATATTATCCCGGCGGTAGGGCCCGAGGAGATTCTCAGTGATAACGACGTACTGATATTTGTGGGTCAACCGGAGGCAGTTACTGAGTTGCGACAGTTTCCAGGCCTTGCTGCTGCGGAGGGCGAAGTTTTTAAGCTGGATGCACCCTACAGTTCAAGAGCACTGTTTGAGGCGGTGGTGGCACCTGTATCAAATATGGTAGGTAGATCGATCAAAGCCTCGGGATTTCGCACTCAGTTTGGGGCAGCTATTTTGTCGGTGTCGCGCAATGGCCAGAGAATTAATCAAAAGGTGGGTAGCATTGTGCTGCGCGCCGGTGACACCCTATTGCTGGAGGCGGCGCGGGGCTTTGTTAGCCGCCACCGCTACAGCCGCGATTTCCTGCTCCTGAGTCGCCTGGATGATGTGACTATTCCCAATTTCGATAAGGCACCCACTGCGCTGATGTTGCTGGGGCTGTTTATCCTGGCTGTGGTAACCGGGCTTGTGGCTCTGGTTTTGGCCTCTCTGCTGCTTGTAGCTGCACTGGCTTTTAGTCGCTGTATCTCATTGGAGTTTGCCCAGCGCAGTATTGATATGCGGGTGTTGCTAGCTATTGGCGCATCACTATCCCTGGGACTGGCTATTCAGAAGACTGGGCTGGCGGATATTGCCGCTTTGGGCATTATATCCATGGCGGGCGAGAATCCGTTTATCAGTCTAGTCTTACTCTATTTGGCCACTGTATTGGCGACGGAGCTTATTACCAACAACGCTGCGGCTGTTCTGATGTTCCCCCTGGCTCAGGTATTGAGCACGCAACTGGATGTCAGCCTGTTACCCTTTGTAATGACTATTATGTTTGGTGCCTCGGCCAGTTTTCTGACGCCCGTTGGCTATCAGACTAACCTGATGGTGCAGGGCCCGGGGGGTTATCGTTTCAGTGACTTTTTTAAGGTCGGGATACTGCTGAGTATTTTGGTGGGAGTCACTGT
>Ga0208971_1002423_pt1 | contig 10009 bp, 9 predicted proteins | sample AOAMet1_18_M0_10_2_FD_188229 | JGI IMG/M metagenome (GOLD analysis project Ga0208971, IMG submission 188229) | Ammonia-oxidizing marine microbial communities from Monterey Bay, California, USA - CAN11_18_M0_10 (SPAdes) | ecosystem: Environmental > Aquatic > Marine > Intertidal zone | place... | reverse complement strand
AGCTGCACTGCGGAACATACATCTAACGCAAGGTCTGTCCCCATTGTGCCGCCAAGAACAATCAACCCATCAAATCGACCCTCGGTGAACAATCGCGCCGCCAACAACGCCGCTCCTGTGGCCATAATCTGCATTGCGTGGTTTTCATTGCCCGAGGCGATAGCCGCTTTGATCGAACTTCCACCTTCTTGCGCAACATCGTGTTTGGAATAATCTGCAGGCTTGGATGGGTCACCCAACACAGACACGTCCATAGTGACCACTTGACCACCTTGCGCCTGGATCACTTCGGCCAAAAACCTTAACTCGTCATCTTTGGTGTCATAGGTGCCAATTACCAAAATGGTCTTGTTCATCATTGCACAGCCCCAACAGTTTGATCCACTTGGGTCTCAGAAGGAAATATTTATCAATCTTATGCAAGGATTTTTCGAAGCCAATGTCACGGGGTCCGGGGGGTGCCGTGTCCAATCTCCAAACCTTTACTCAAAAAATGGCCTGAGACGGGACATTCTAAACAAATGGTAAATAAAAGTCGCGGATCTCGTCGACACTTTTGTTGAGGAGACGCTTGAACTCATCTCGCTTGAGATAGAGCAGCCCATCGCAATAGGCCTCGCCAACCGCTTGGCGCAACATCACATCTTTGTCCAAGGCCTCCAAGGATTTGTCCAAACCCGATGGAATGTGGCGCCGCTCTCGCACGTTTTCCAACCCATCTAAATCTTCAGCTGGTTGCAGTGGCATACTTCCCGCCACGCCTAAGCGCGCAGCTTGCAATACAGCGGCCACAGCCTGATAGGGGCTTGTTGCACAATCGGCCATTCTATGTTCAAGGCGCGCCGATTTGGACGAACCTGTTGAACAACGTGTGGTCACCAAGCGATGGTCTTCCGCCCAATTTGCCCAATACCCAGCCAAGCTTCCAGCGGCCAATCTGTCATAGCTGTTCACAGTCACTGCAAGCAGGCCTGCGAGAGCCTCATGGTGATGGATCAGCCCTGCGATGCAGCGTTGTCCAAGGTCTGACAAAACGCTAGTTGGAGCAATCTGGTTTTTGTTGTCTTTGTCCACAAAACTGAAATTAACATGGAGACCCGATCCACCACGATCTGGTACTGGTTTTGGCATAAATGTCAGCAAAAGCCCTTTTTTCAGGGCGGTTTCTCTTGCCAATGTCTTCAATAGGAAGGCGTCATCACAGGCTTTAAGTGCATGGTCGAACCGCAAGGTAAGCTCGAACTGCCCATTGTCATATTCTCCATTCATGCTTTCGATTGGAATCTCCGCTTGATGAGCCGCCTCCCAAATATCGTCCATCACGCCCCTTGGATCATTCTCCGGGCCAGTGCCATAGACAAAAGCTCCCGGCGTGTCATAGGGGCGCCAAACGCCATCTTGGTCACGTTGAAAAATGTAGGCCTCTGTCTCTAGACCAACCATTGGAGATAATCCTAAGGCTTCCCAATCTTTAACCGCACGTTTGAGCGCTGATCGGGGGCAAAGTCCAAACGGCTTGTCATCCACATGTAAATCGCCCAGCGCAATTTCCGTGCCCGCCTGCCAGCCCTTGCGTCGCTCGGCATCTAAAATGAGCTCCATATCAGGCAGGCCATCATAAACACCGCAGCCAGGCACTGGTAACAAATCTCGGTCATAGGAAACAGCAAAAGCCCCACGCGCAAAGCCAATCTTTCCGCTGGCTGCCACGTCGATTGGGACATATTTTCCTCGCGGAAAATTCAACATGTCATTAAACATAACGCGAGTGCGGGACATCTCCTGGGTCATTTTAAGCTACCTTTGTGACACGGACGCGCTGTTGTTTTACGCCGCAAATGAAGTTGGATCGTGTCCAGGTCGGGGCTTCGGTTGCCTCAAATGATGCGACGCGCTTAACCAGCTCTTCGATCGCAATTCGCACTTCAAGCTTGGCCAAATGCATCCCCAGACAGACATGAATGCCACCCTGTCCAAAGGCCAGGTGCCGATTTGGAGATCGCCCCAAGATGCAATCATTTGGATTTTCAAAAACCGCTTCATCACGACTGCCAGAAACAAACCAAAATAGGACTTTGTCTCCTGCGTGGATTGTCTTTCCATGCAGCTCACAATTTTGAGTGGCGGTGCGCCTGAAATGCATTGTTGGAGAGGCCAACCGGATAAATTCATCTGCGCAGCTGTCCCAGTATTTACCTGTCTTCAGCTGGGCAATGAGATCTGGGTTATGGGCCAAGAGGTTGAGCGCCATCGCGATTGAATATCGGGTCGTGTCGTTACCAGCTGCCACCAAAAGGCAGAAAAAATTCTTGAAGTCCAATTCATTTAAACCTGTCTCATCTCGTGCAATTTTTGCCAAAATCCCCTCTTGGGCAAGCGCGCGTCGATTGGACAATAAATCACTGGCATAGTCGTAAAGTTCAAGTCCTGCCGGACTGCGAAACGGCATCATTCGGTAGGCACTGGTGTCCACTTGGTCGATGACATGTTCCGTGAAATCAGGATCCGAGTTGCCGATCAGCGCATCACCTTTTTCAACCAACCAATCCAAGTCCTCATTGGGAACACCTAAAATACGGCCGAGCATTAACATAGGTAACTGTTTGGCAATCGCCTCCACCGCATCAAATTCAGTATTTCTGAGGGCTTTATCAACGATATTTGCGGACAACTCGCGTATCACTGGCTCAAATCCACCCATAACTGGCTTGGCAAAATTGGGGTTCACAAGGCGTCGAACCTCTGTGTGCTCAGGTTGGTCCGTTTCTTGAAATGTCCGGCGTGCCAGATATTCCTCGGGGCTTTGGTCTTCCAGGCGAATACCCTGAGCGGAACTGAAGATCTGGTTTTCCTTATTCGCAAAAGCTATATCGGCATGTCGTGTGAGATTCCAAAAGCCTTTGGTATCGGCATCGCCTTCATTCCAATGCATCGGGTCTTCCTTGCGCAGACGCGCAAATGTCTCGTGCGGCACGCCCTCGGCAAAGCTATCGTGGTGTAGTAGGTTCAGATGTCCATTATCGCGCATCGCTCAAAGCCTTCTTGAAAAAATTTGTCGCCCACGCGCCAAAAACAGATCCATCCTGGTCGAGCGCCAAAGTGTCCCATGCCATTTTTGTGGTGGAGGTTGGCATTTTGCCCTTTGTAAATCGCAGCAAACACGCCATGAAGTCGTAGGTAAATTCAGGATGCGCTTGGGTGGTGATGATATGATCGCTTTTTGCAAAGCTGGCGATTTTGCAATTTTCACTTGAGCCCAAAAGCGTGCAGCCTTCAGGCAGACGCGTCACATGATCTTCATGAAATACATAAAGTCGCAATCTGTCGCGTGGCGGTATCATCCATTCTTTTGTTTCATGAAACCATGTTTCTTCGACACCAACATTATACCCCAGACTTGATCTCTCAACCGTCCCGCCGAGCGCCAGTGCAATGGCTTGATGTCCAAAACATGCGCCCAAAAGAGGCTTTTTTGCCGCGTCACAGCGACGAATGAAATCTAATAAGGCATCGGTGAAAACATGCTGGTCTAGAACACTAAGAGGGCTCCCAGTTATCATATAGACATCTTGCTCATCCAAATCGTGAGGCACTTCTCCGCCAATGGTCATGTATATTCGATAGGTGAAGCGCTCATCTTGCAAATCAAAGAGGTCGCGGAACCGGTGCGCGTCATCTGGAAAAGCATCGCCCACCTCAACAGTTTTGTCATGGTTGGTTTGCAATATACCAAGTTTAATTCGACGCATGCAGTCTCTCCAAATGATGCGCTCCAAACGGATAGATGGGCGCCTGAACGCCCATCTATAATCGATTAATCGTTTAGAATTGCGCCCAATTCGGCGTTCTTTTCGCGATCCACTTTGATACGCTCTTGCGAGGCTGCCATATCTTGCCAGTAGACCCTTGCACCGGTTTCGGCCATCAAAGCCTGTGCCTCGGCGCTTGCCATGGTCGCAGCTGCCACTTCATCCAGCCTATCAATAACGTCTTGTGGCGTGCCTTTCTTCACAAACAGGCCGTTCCAAAGCTCCAGATCATTGATCCCAGATTGCGCTGCTAAGGTTTGGACGCCTGACAATTTAGCGATCGGTTCTGATCCAATATTTGCCAAAATATTGATGTCATCCAAACAGGGTTCAATCAACGCTAGGGTCGTATTCACAACATCCGCATCGCCCGAAGACAGAGTGTTACAATCCAACATGTCAAAGGCGCTGTCATCTGCAAATTCAAATCCCATCTTCTTCGCTGCAGCGAAAGATGCTTTTGTTGGGGTCAGACCAGCTCCAAAATGCCCGAGAACCACGTCATTGTTTTGGGCATGGGCAGCTAATTCAGCCATATTGCCATAAGGGGCATCTCCGGAGGCTGCCAAAACAAAGGGGTAGGTGAGAAAAATGCCAACGGGTGTGAAACTATCTTCCTCAATTCCAATATCAATCATGGGCCCTACGATTGGAACACCAATCACAAAAGACCCAACCACGGAGCCATCTGCAGGACCATTTAGGACCTCTAAAGCTCCCGGAAATGGCCCATCGCCGCCGCCAGGTTTGTTTACAACCGAAGCTGAGACGCCCGTCATTTCTTCCATTTTGGCGGCAATCATCCGTGTGAGAATATCTTCAAAATCACCCGGCGGCCATGGCACAACAAATTGTACCGGTGTCGTTGGGTATTCGGCCTGGGCAGGCAGTGCCCCAGACAAAACAGTCGATGCGGATAAGGCCGCAATTGCTACTAATTTTTTCATTTCCAAACTCCCTATTTTATTGGCCATTATTGAAAGTGTTTTCGCCGGTTCCTAATCGACGTCCAAATGATGAACCCCATGACCATTAGGATCACCACGAATAACGTTCCGGAGACTGGGCGATTAATTAAGTCTAACGCCGTTTTTATTTGCCCAGCTCCTGCAGTGAGGCGCTCCAATATAATAGAGCCTAAGACCAATCCCAAGACAATAGGCACAAGCGGCCAGTCCAAGCGTCGCAAGATAAACCCAATATACCCAAAAATGACTGCAAAAATACAATCTATGAAACTGTTGCGGATTGAGTAGACACCGATAAACGACAAAATCATGATCATCGCCCCCAAAAAGCGATTGGGAATATATATCATTTTCGCGATGAATTTGGTGGAAAAAAGCAAAGTTATGAGGACAAAGATGTTGACCAAAAACAAAGCCGAAAACAGGCTGAATAAAAAATCTGGGTTGGTGTCAAAAATATCTGGTCCGGGCTTAATCCCAGCGTCAAAAAAAACAACCATCATCATAGCCGTGAGCGCTTCACCCGGCACGCCCAGCGCTAAAAGCGGTATCATAGCTGCCGCCGGCACTGCATTGTTTGATGTCTCTGAGGCCAATAATCCCTCTGGAGACCCATGCCCAAATCTTGCCGGATCTTTTGAAATAGCCCGCGCCGTGGAGTAGCTGAAAAACTGGGCGACAAACTCACCAACGCCTGGGATAATCCCCATAACCGTTCCATAGCAGGCCGATATAACCGTAATGAGCTTATTGGAGATTAGATCCCGGAATCCAGTAAATAACCCCCCGGACACCCGAGCCTCTGGCGGATCATCATCTTTGCCGACCATCAGGTTCAGAGCTTGGCTCAGAGCAAAAATACCGACGATCACAACAATGAGATTAAACCCGGAATAAAGATACTCAATGTCAAAGGTAAATCGATCGATTTTCCGTGTCGTCTGACGACCGATCATTGCAATCAAAAACCCGAAACCGAACAGCATTGCCGCGATCACCATGGTTTTTCGATGTGCGGCAATCAATAAGACGGCCCCCAGTATCGCGGCCATTAGAATATCACGTTGGCCAAACAAAGCCCCCAAATCGCGCAGATAGGGCCCAAAGGCAAACAACGCAATCAAAGCCGCTGCTATAGAAAAACACCCACCAAAAAACGATGCTGAATAGGCCAATGACAGCGCGCGCGATGGGGCACCTCGTCGGGTCATAGCATAGCCGTCATAGGTTGTGAGGGCATTCACGGGTGTGCCGGGCGTGTTGATTAAAATTGCAGGTATAGCACCGCCATACATGGACGAACCATATATCCCCAGAAGCAGCACAAGACTCACCAAATCATCCAAGAAAACTGTTGCTGGCAACAATATAGCGATCGCTATGGCCGGACCAATCCCGGGTATGGCGCCGATCACAACGCCCCCGACCGAGCCGATCACAATAGCCAGCAGCACTGTCGGTTGCAGCAAGCTTTCAAGTCCGAGAAGAAATGCATCCAAGCGCTTGGTCCTAAAAATAAGTCAACATGAAGCCGCGCAGGGGTGTCGGCATCAGATCATAAAGCCAAATTGATACGGGCGTTTTAATCTGGAGCAATGTGCGAAACACGATCACCACTGCAACGCTGCAAGAAAAGCTGCGCAGCAACCACACGCGGCCACGGTAGCCAAGGCGCCATGGCAGAAATACGCCTAGGAGCACCGTTGCAAGTAAATACCCAAAGATTGGGACGAGCATTGTGTAAGCAATGAAATAGATGACAAATTCAAACGCCTCGATGTATTTTACAACCTCAAAACTGGCTTTGGTTGGAAGCAAAAACCTTTTGCGCCAAAAATGCTCTTTGCAAGAGGCACGCAGGTTCCAAAGCGCCGTTGGCACCAAGACCGTCAGACAGAACATTGGTGCAACCCAAGATTGCTTGAGAATACGGCCAAACCTTGTGATTTTGCCGTCCAAATCTATGAACCCAAATTGATGCGCAAGGTAGCTGGAAAAGCCATTGGGCAGCTTGCGATTATCCCAGCCTGTCTGGGTGAAAAACATTGCGAAAAAGAACAGGGCAAGACAGGCTACAATGATGGAGATATGTAAATCTCCACGTCCCCGCGAGAATTCAAACAGGTCTTCTGCCTTTGTTTTTTTATCTGGCGGGCACTCACTGCGAAATTGTTCTGCTTGCGTGCATGGCAGTCCCTCTGCAAACAAAAGCAGGTCATTATTTTTATCTACTGGCGCTCTCATAGCTTAATCCATGCCGTTTTTTTGTTTATGTATTTGTCCAAGGCATGCAGAGATTTGTCCTGACCATTTCCCGATTGTTTATATCCCCCCAAAGGCACTGTGTTGTCGGCTCCGCCATATGTATTCACATGAACCACTCCGGCGCGCAGCGCTGAAATCATCCGATGTGCGCGGCTCAAATTAGATGTCCAGACACCGGCCGACAGGCCAAGCTCCGTTGCATTGGCTAAATCAACGGCATTCTCTTCCGAAGTAAAGCGCGTTACGGTCAATACGGGTCCAAACACCTCATCTTGCACCAGCTGATCTTTGGGCCCCATGTTGGTGACGATTGCCGGGCGCATGTAATAGCCTCCGGTTTCTGTCAGAATTCTGTCACCACCCGCGACAATGGACTTTACAGGCTTGAGCGATTGTAAAACCCGATTTAAATGTGCCTCCGAACTCATAGCACCAATCTGTGTCTCGAGATTGAGTGGATCTCCGACCCGCATTGCCTGAGTTATAGCAACGATTTTCTCGACGAAGGCATCATGAATACTGTCTTGGACCAGCAACCGCGAGCCGGCGATGCATACTTGTCCAGAATTTCGAAAAATTCCTGCGACGACGGCCTGTGCCGCCGCCTCTAAGTCAGCCGTGTCATCAAAAACCACATGCGGCGATTTACCCCCAAGCTCCAAATAGACACGCTTAAGATTGGTCTGTGCGGCATGTTTCAATAACAGTCGCCCAACGCGGCCGGATCCTGTGAACACCAAAGAATCAACATCCATAGACCTTGCCAACGCCTGTCCTACGATAGCGCCTTGCCCGGTCACCACATTCAAAACACCATCCGGCAGACCGGCCTCATGCGCTAATTCCACCAAGCGCAGAACGGAGAGTGAAGCAATCTCTGAAGGCTTCAATACAACACTATTTCCCATTGCCAACGCGGGCGCGATCTTCCAGGCGGATATCATCAACGGGAAATTCCATGGCACAATTGCCCCCACGACACCGATGGGTTCTTTTAGGATCATTGCTAACGTAGAGGCATCGGTCGGTGCAACCTCACCATAGATCTTATCGATGGCTTCAGCATAATAGCGGATTGTATTTGCGGCGGACATTGGTTCCGCCTTAATCGCCATGGAAATTTCAGTGCCATTATCGCGCACGCCTAACACTGCCAATTCAAGCGCGTGATCATCAATCAACTGCGCCCAATCCAGCAAGATTTTCTTCCGGGCATTCGGAGCCAATTTCGCCCAAGCACCCGTTTCAAACGCTATGCGCGCAGCTTGGACTGCATGAGCCACATCCGCCTCGGAGGCATCTGGTAACTTTGTCAAAAGCGAGCCATCAATTGGGGAAAACACATCCAAAATAGCCTCGGAAACAGCATCAACACTGGTGCCACCAATTATCATTCCAGGAGGTGAAACGAGACGAACCCGTAAATTATCTATCTCATTCTGGCGCATTCTATCGTCCATCACATGAGTTAACCCGTGGCCCACTGCGCCATGAATTCCACAATGACGCATGTTCCTTCACAGTCAAGTATTTCGGAATTGACAGCCGGAGCAATTAACCGTTCCCATCTGAACCGGCCCTAACTTTCTCAAACTTAGCGCCGGAAAAGTGCATTTAGCGAGGATCACAGCGGAATATTCCGCTGACAGTGGTTCACAAACTGGGATGGATTCTTGCTTAAGTTGGCGGATCAGCGATGGTTGGGAAACGAGAAAAACCGGGAGCACCTTGTATAGAAGCTTTGGCAAGATGAAGTTAGCAAGGTTAGGCTAATAATCCCCCCGAACATTCATGGTGTTCAAAAGTAGCATTTTTCTAGCAGAAATGACCAAGCAGAATTCGGATGAAGAACGCAAAATTCAGCGATGCACAAATCATGGCAATTCTGCGCCAAGAGGAGAACGGCGTGCCCGTTTCGGAGCTTTGCCGCGAACATGGGATGAGCAGTGCCAGTTTTTACAAGTGGCGAGCCAAGTTCGGAGGGATGGATGCAAGCATGATGTCTGAAATGAAAGCGATGGCAGAAGAAAACCGCCGCCTGAAGCGCATGTATGCCGAGATGAGTATGCAGAATGATCTGCTGAAGGAGGCCTTGGGAAAAAAGCGTTAAGGCCGTCTCGAAGACGAGAGATGGCCATGAATGCGGTCGCGCAACACGGGGTGAGCATAGCGCTGGCCTGCCGCACCTTTCAGATCAGCGAGACATGCTATCGTTACAGCCCCGTTCTGAGCGATGAGAATGAAGAGATTGCAGACTGGTTGGAACGTCTGACGACCAACAAACGCAACTGTGGCTTTGGGCTGTGCTTTCTCTATTTGCGCAATGTGCAGGGCTACGGCTGGAACCATAAACGGGTCTATCGGATCTACTGCGAACTGGAGCTGAACCTGCGGATCAAGCCCAAGAAATGGTTGAAGTGGGACAAGCCTGAGCCGTTAGCCGTGCCTGAGGTTCCAAACGATACATGGTCGATGGATTTTATGGCGGATCAGTTGGCAGATGGTCGGGCGATCCGGACGTTGAACGTGCTGGACGACTTTAATCGTGAAGGCCTGTGCATCGAAGTCGATTTTTCGCTGCCTGCCGAACGAGTTGTGCGCAGCCTGAACCAGATCATCGAATGGCGGGGCAAGCCGAAGGCAATACGTGTCGACAACGGCCCCAAATATGTCAGTGGCAAGCTCATGGAATGGGCCGAGAAACGCAATGTTCGGCTGGAATACATCCAGCCCGGCAAGCCGCAACAGAACGCCTACATCGAACGCTACAACCGTACCGTTCGCGGTGAATGGCTGGGGCAATACATCTTTGAAACGATCGAGGAGGCACAAGACCAAACAACCGAATGGCTCTGGACTTACAACAACGAGCGACCCAACATGGGTATCGGCGGTATGACACCCGCAATGAAACTGAAAACAGCTGCGTGAATTCTACGGTTGGACCCCATCAAAAATGGGAGGATT
>Ga0208971_1002421_pt1 | contig 10011 bp, 9 predicted proteins | sample AOAMet1_18_M0_10_2_FD_188229 | JGI IMG/M metagenome (GOLD analysis project Ga0208971, IMG submission 188229) | Ammonia-oxidizing marine microbial communities from Monterey Bay, California, USA - CAN11_18_M0_10 (SPAdes) | ecosystem: Environmental > Aquatic > Marine > Intertidal zone | place... | reverse complement strand
GATTTTATGGGCGCACAGGCTGGAGCCTACTTGGTTGGGAATACCAAGGGTGGCCTTGTCTATGATACTTACTTTGCAGGTTCAGTTATCGAGAATAAGATGGGTGTCACAACCAGCTTAATGACAGCTGACTCAAAGTATTATAGCTCCATGCTCACGACTGGTGCGTCTATTACTGGAACACTTCAAGTGAAAAAAGTCGAGATTCGACCAACATTTTCAACAGATCTTAGCTATATGTTTAGAGAAACAGCTGACTTTGACGTCAAGGTTGGCTCCGCAACATCTGTGGAACAGGCTGCATATGGAGATATTGCTAAAGCACAGATAACCTTTGCCCCTGAGTTTAGGCTGCCGTTTGGAGAGGGGTCAGTAATAACTGCGACACCAAATGTAATGTGCCGTTACCTCAAGCAAGGGACAGCAACTGAAGACTGTGGTCAAGGTTTATCACTTGGATTCAGATCTACCAGTAAAGATGGCCTTTTGAATCTTACAGCCAAAGCTGGCATGGATCGCATTGGAAGTGAAACAACCAGTTCGCTTAGGTTGCAGTTTGAAAAAAGGTTCTAAGCATAGGGAATAAACCTAGATTAATGTTTCAAATCAGTGTTCTTAGACAAACTTGACGTCCTATTGGTTGCGTCTTCGTCCATTTGCAAAACTTGATGCTTAATCTACTTAGTCAGCCGACACCGCCACTTAATGGCATTAAGTAACTGTTTTATATAAATAAAATATAATAACATAAATTTAGTCCCCATAACCGTCCCCATATGATTGACTTGTGCTATGTATTTAGACACACGCACGCGCCTGCGCGTCGATGTCATGTTAGTCCAAAGGCTTATTCACCATCATGCTCAACTTAACCTGTATTTTAGCACCAGATAGACTCTCAGAATCGAAATAAGCGTGTCTGGAGTGCCAATCGGTGAGTATACGCCTAATCGAGCATCTCATCTTCTTGCTTCAAATATACAACCACTTCAATCATGAAAGACATCTTCAAAACAGACAGACTTATAAGCAAAAACGCGCAACTGCTCTCACGGAGTGGTTCCAAATCTGCGCTTCATAGGTTTATGTGATCATGGCACTTTGAGATGGGTGTGGCTTTGTCTGACAACACCTTTTGGAGAGCACGAAGCTAGGTCGACCCATTAAATCATTTTATATGATAACCTTTTTAAATAAATGGTATACCAAACACCAAATACCTGATACGTTATCATTACTACGATTCTATGCGTTCAAAAAAGCAAGAATTGAAAAAATTTATAGGGAGAAAACTAATGAATAAGTTTCTAAAGACTTTTTCTGTTGCGATAATGGCTATGACTGGAACTATGGCTGCTGCAGATGAATATCCATCTAAGACTATTGAAGTCGTTACTCATGCTGGTAATGGCGGTGGAACTGATGTCACCACTCGTATGATGATGTTGCGTGCACGACGTGAGTTAAAAACAGATATGGTTATTGTGAATAAAAAAGGTGGTGGTGGTGCTGTTGCCATGGATCACTATTTAACCGTACCAGCAGATGGTTACTCAATTCTAACTTTTACTATTGGTCATGCTGCTACTGTTGCAAAAGGTAAAACTAAGATGGTGCTTGATGATATACGTCCAATTGCAAGAGGAACTGATGATCCACAAATTCTTATGGTGCGATGTGGAGCTTATGCTGATGCTAATGCTTTTGTAGCAGCACAAAAAGAATCTGCTATCCTTTATGGCACAACCCATCTTGGTAACATTGACGATGTGTCCGCATTTATGTTTACAAAAAAAGGCGATATGAAAACGCCAAAAATTGTTCCATTTGATGGTGGTGGCGAACTTGCAACGCAGTTGGTTGCAGGGGCAGTTGATGCTGCAGTTCTAAATTTGGCTGAAGCTGGATCGCAGATTGCTGCAGGCGATATTTGCCCAATAGTTGTCCTAGCAAATGAGCGAATGGCAGGATTACCAAACGTCTCAACTGCTAAAGAAATGGGAATCGATGTTAGTTTCTCAACAGTTCGCGGGTTTGCAGTTCACAAAGATACTCCTGATGCGATTGCTGAAAAGATCGAAGCAGCTTTATTAAAATCTATGAATCACAGTATTTATCAAGGCTTCTTGGAGTCTGTTGGGTTGGATAGTACATCTGTAGTAGGTTCAGATGAATGGGGTAATCAAATCTCTACAATGGTAGTAGATATGGAATCAGCTCTAAAAGAGCTCGGCTTCATTGAATAAATTAAGCTTTAGGCGTGACAGTTATCTGATTGTCACGCCAAACAAAAAATAACATGGGACTTTAAAATGCGATTATTTACCAATGTTTCAAAGGTTACTTCAAATCAGAATGCTTTTCGCTACTTGATACCTCTTGGAATAATTTTATTTTGTGTTTTGGCATACTTTTTAACTACACAGTTTGATCGCGTCCCACCAATTTTGAAACGTGGTATGCAGCCGTCAGATTTTCCACAATTGATAATTGGTTTGATTGTTATGTTATCAATATGGTTATTGTTCCGTGATAATCATAAAGCTCCTAAACGAATGACGAGAGTGGTTCATTTATCAATAGGGTTACTCATTGGATTTTTAATAATTGCTGATGTTGACTTTTTTTTGGGTCTAGGACTTTTCGCTACAATCTTATCTATTCTATGGGGTGAACGACGAGCTTGGGCTATAATTTTTGTCGGACTTTTTGTTCCTTTTGCTGTTTTCTTTTTCTTTGATAGTGTTTTTGAAGTGCGATTCCCACGCGGGCTTTTAACTAATTTATGGTATGGGTAAATAAAATGGATGCACTTTTAAACGGATTATTTGCATTAGCAGATCCATATTTATTAATGTTATTATTCGCTGCTACACTTGGTGGAGTTCTTGTAGGTGCTTTACCTGGACTAAACGCTACTACTGGTGTTGCTTTGTTGTTGCCTTTCACTATCACAATGGAACCAATCCCGGCTATTGCAATTTTAACTACTATTTATTGTGCAGCAACTTTCGCTGGTGCAATAACAGCAATTCTTATTAACACCCCTGGCACATCTGCAAGTGCTACTACATGTTTAGATGGATATCCATTAGCGCAAAGAGGTGAAGCGGGACGCGCATTAGGTATGGCAGCTGTTTCTTCAACAATTGGAGGAATTATCTCTGTTGTTTGTTTGATGGCTGCGGCTCCTTTGCTTGCTCGGGCAGCATATAATTTTGCTCCACCTGAGTATTTTGCTTTAACTGTTTTTGGTCTTTCCATGTTGGCTACTATCGGTGATGGTTCACCTGTTAAAAACATTTTATCAGGTGCATTTGGTATTCTCTTGGCAACTGTGGGCATTGATCTTCTGACATCTGTTGAGAGATTTACATTTGATTTCAATGAATTAAGCGAAGGTATACCTTTTGTGCCAGTAATGATTGGTGTCTTTGGTATTAGTGAACTTTTAGTTCAAGCTGATAATCTGAATGTTAAGCGTAAACAAGTTGTGATGAAATCTATTCGTTTGCCAAGTATGAGCGACTACCGGAAAGTTTGGAAAACTATTTTGAGATCTTCAGGTATAGGTACATTTATTGGCATCTTACCTGCAGAGGGTGCAACTGTTGCTTCTATGATTGGTTATAATGAGGCAAAAAGATGGTCCAAAACACCTGAAGAATTTGGAAATGGTTCAATTGAAGGAATTGCTGGGTCAGAAGCAGCGAATAATTCAGCAACTGGTGGAGCAATGGTTCCAACTCTAGCTTTAGGGATTCCTGGAAGTCCAACTGCTGCAGTTATTCTGGCAGGCCTTATGGTGCATGGACTGCGACCAGGGCCAACAATGTTTACAGTTCAAGCGGACTTTGCTTATGCGATCTTCTGGTCAATGTTATTGGTAAATATACTTTTCTTCTTTTTAGGACTGTGGGGAGCTAAGTTATTTGCACGTATAACATTCGTACCAATTCAGATACTATGGCCTGTGGTCTTTATTTTTTCAATCGTGGGTGCTTATGCCCTAGAACAATCAATGATGGATGTTTGGATAGCTGTAGGCTCAGGAATATTAGGATTTTATATGCGTCGCCATGGGTTTTCTGTGGTGCCTATGGCTATTGGTCTAATTTTGGGAGGTATGCTTGAAACACGCTTAGGCCAGTCAATGGTTATGCTAGATGAAAAATGGTGGCTGATGCTTACTAGGCCGCTTACACTTTTCTTTTTCATTCTTACTGTCATGGCATTGTTTGGTCCACAAGTTTGGAAATATATAATGAAATCTCGTTCTGGTTTACAAAAAGGTAATAATTAATGATGAAAATAATTAATTCATTATATGTTTGTGTGTTTGAATTGAGTGAGAAATCTATTTCCCAAACATGTAAATTTTTTATTAATGCTAGAGATATTCAATGTTCAAATTAATTTCAAATGACATAAACGGAATTTCTTGTTTTAAATACAGTAAAGTTGAGGGTACATAATGGCAATCAATTGGTTAGATACGTTAAAAAATGAAGGAGCGGTTAAGCCGCGTCAAACATTATCAGAAGAAGCTGCTGAAACTTTAAGAGAGTTTATTCTTTTAGGAAAATTAGAGCCAGGAACGGCAGTACCAGAACGTGATTTAGCTGAGGCTTTGGGAATATCTCGTACGCCGCTTCGTGAGGCTCTTAGACTTTTAGAGAATGAAGGATTGGTCGAATATTCAGCGACACGAAGGCCGCATATTGCTGATCCATCCCTAGAAGAACTATCACAAAATATAGCGGTTCTTGGTACTTTAGAGGGTCTTGCTGGTGAACTAGCTTGTGTCGCTGCAACAGATGCTGAAATTTCTAAAATTCAGAGATTAGGAACTCAATTAGAATCCAGAGAAAATATTTTGGATTCATTGGCTTTTTTTAAATTAGACATGGCTTTTCATGCTGCGATAGTTGAAGCAAGTAGAAATGAACCATTAATAGAAACACATCGTCAATATAATGCGCGCCTTTGGCGTGCTAGGTTTTTGTCATCTCAACAAGTGGATCGGCGAGATAATACGCTAAAACAACATGCACAAATTACAACAGCTATTATCGACCGAGATGTAGTTTCTACGGGTTTAGCCATGCGAAAACATTTGCAAAGCACATATACTAATATTGCTAGTATTAAGGCTTTATAAAATGATTAAAAAACCTTCAAACTTAAATTATTGGAAATAAAAACAATGACACAACCTCGCATTGCTATAGTTCCTGGCGACCCTGCTGGTATTGGACCTGAACTAATTGCTAAATTATTAGAAGTAGATGGCGTTCTAAATGCTGCTAATATTTTACTTATTGGTGATAGTCATCTTTTTGAGCGTGGGGGGGAACAAGCAGGTTTAGAAGTTTCTTTAAGCACTTTAACAGAAGTGGATATTATTTCTCAAGAAGGACTATCACATTTGGAAATGGATACAATTTTTCCAAATGATGTAAAGATTTCTGAAGTCACCGTTGAAGGAGGAACAACGTCATTACGTTGTTTGGACAAAGCGCTTGACCTTGCACAGTTGGGATTGGTTGATGGGGTCTTATTTGCGCCATTTAATAAATCCTCTATGACTATTGCAGGATTAAATGCTGAAGATGAACATAAATATATGGCCCGATATCTTGGGTTCAAAGGATATCATTCAGAAATCAATGTTCTGGATGAATTAATGACTACACGTGTTACTAGCCATATTGGTATTAAAGATGTAGCGAAAAAGATTAATCAAGATGCTGTTAAGCGAGCTGTTAATTTGGCTAATGATACTTTGCTTCGTGCAGGTAATATGCGGCCACGGATTGCAGTTGCGGCGCTAAATCCTCATGCTGGAGATAATGGAAAATTTGGACGTGAAGAAATTGATATTTTAGAACCTGCAATTAAGTCTTTTCAAGAACTACAAATGAACGTTTCAGGACCGTGGCCATCTGACACAGTATTTTTAAAGGCACAACGTGGCGAGGTTGATGCAGTTGTTACAATGTACCATGATCAGGGCCAAATTGCTATTAAACTAATGGGTTTTGAACGGGGTGTCACAGTTGCTGGAGGTCTGCCAATCCCTATTGCTACACCCGCACATGGAACTGCTTTTGATATAGCAGGCCAAAATAAAGCAAATGTTGGAGCAACAAAACAGGCGTTTGATCTGTTGGTGCGTATGGCAAATACTAATCATGCAAAATCAAAAGCGTTTTAAAGGAGGATTTTTATGACAAAAATTAAGTCAATTCGAACCCGTGTATGGAATTGGAAGGGTCCAACAGTCCCGCCTGCTGGAAATTTTTGTACAAACGCTGGAGATGCGTTGTGGGATAAAGGTGATGCAATGGCATCGTTCAGATTTCATCAATGGTTAACATGTGAGGTTGAAACAGATGACGGAACTATCGGAATTGGCAATGCGGCTCTTGCTCCAACAGTGGTCAAAAAAGCAATAGATGATTGGTATGCACCAATGGTGATTGGTGAGGACCCATTCGATTATGCATATATTTGGGACAAAATGTACCGTCGAAGCCATGCTTGGGGCCGTAAAGGAATTGGTATGACCGCTATGTCTGCGATTGATTTAGCTATCTGGGATTTGATGGGTAAGCTGACGAATAAACCTGTTTTTAAGTTACTTGGTGGACGTACTAAGGAAAAAATCCCCGTGTATTATTCAAAGTTATATGCAGGGCCAATTGAGCAAATGCAGACAGAAGCTGAAGAGGCCAAAAATAATGGTTATCAAGGTTTTAAGACCCGTTTTGGATATGGACCAAAAGATGGCATGAAAGGAATGCGTGAAAACTTAAAACGTGTAGAAGCAATGCGTGAAGTGTTGGGCTATGATGTAGATTTAATGTTGGAATGCTACATGGGGTGGAATTTAGATTATGCCAAACGCATGTTGCCTAAATTAGAAAAATACGAACCACGTTGGTTGGAAGAGCCGGTTATTGCAGATGATATAAACGGCTATGCAGAACTGAACGCAATGGGATCTATACCGATATCTGGTGGAGAACATGAATTTTCTGTTATGGGTTGCCAACAATTAATGGAGAAAAAAGCTGTTAGTGTTTTGCAATATGATACAAACCGCGTAGGAGGAATTACAGCGGCACAAAAAATTAATGCCATCGCAGAAGCTTATCAGATACCTGTAATTCCTCATGCAGGACAAATGCATAACTACCATTTGACTATGGCAAATGTGAATTGCCCAATTGCTGAATATTTCCCAGTTCATGATATAGAGGTTGGCAACGAGCTGTTTTATTATATTTTTGATGGTGATCCAGCAGCAGTTGATGGTTTTTTGCAGCTAGACGACAATAAGCCTGGATTGGGCATTTCAATATCTGACAAGCATTTAAATAATTTTGATATTGAGGAATAAAAATGAATAAACAATTCAAAGGAATTTGGCCAGTTGTCCCTACACCATTTTTAAATAATGGATCAGTAGATTACGAAGGAATGTTGCGAGTTTTAGATTTTACAATTGACTGTGGTGTTGATGGAATTTGTATTTTAGCCAACTTTTCAGAACAATTCTTGATTTCGGATTACGAACGTGAAAAGCTGATGCGGCTGTGTTTGGAGCATGTAGCAGGACGCAAACCAGTGATTGTTACAATTAGTCATTATGCCACGCAAATTGCAGTTGAACGCGCCCAAATGGCAAAGGATTTAGGTGCAGACATTGTAATGATGATGCCACCTTATCATGGGGCTTTGCTCAAAGGCTCTGCACATGATACTTATGAGCAGTTTGCTGCTGTGGGCAAAGTTGGCATTCCAATTATGGTTCAAGATGCGCCATTATCGGGTGTAGATTTACCCGTGCCATTGTTAGTTAAAATGGCCAAGGAAATCGAGATGCTGAAATTGTTTAAGGTTGAATGCCCTCGTGCAGCTGATAAATTGCGAGCCTTGATTGCTGCTGGTGGTGATACAATTGAAGGTCCATTTGATGGTGAAGAAGCAATTACACTCTTAGCTGACCTTGATGCTGGCGCAACTGGTGCAATGACTAGTGCAATGATCCCTGATCAAATTAAACCGGTAATTGACTTGTTCCATTCTGGTGACAGGGCAGGAGCTTTTTCTGCTTATAGTAGAATATTACCAGCAATAAATCATGAAAACCGGCAATGCGGTTGGCGTTCTGCCAAAGTGGCAATGGTTGCTGGAGGGGTTATTAAATCAGCCTTCTGCCGACATCCAATACCACCTTTACCACAACCAATACATGAAATGTTAATTGAACTAATTACACCATTGGACCCACTGGTCCTTAACTGGGGAAAATAAATGCTACACGGAAAAAATCTAATCGACGGCGCTTGGGTCGGCTCAAGTAATAATTCAAGTTCTGATGATTTGGATGGTTTTGAATTTGCACAAGCGTCTGCGACTGATGTGGATCAAGCTGCTGTTGCTGCAAGGAAAGCATTTAGATCCTATTCAAAAAAATCACGTTTTGAACGATCAAATTTTCTACGCACGATTGCGAACGAAATGGACAAACTTGGCGAAGAGATTACTGAGATTGGAAGCAAGGAAACAGGCTTACCTGAAGGGCGTTTAGAAGGTGAACGTGGTCGAACAACGGGCCAGCTGAAAATGTTTGCTGATTTAATAGAAGACGTAACATACTTAGACATTCGAAAAGATAAAGCTTTGCCTGATCGTGCACCTATCCCACGCCCAGATTTACAACTAACACATAAAGCAATCGGGCCAGTTGTGGTTTTTGGGGCATCTAACTTCCCATTGGCATTTTCGACTGCAGGTGGTGATACAGCTTCTGCATTAGCTGCTGGGTGTCCTGTTATAGTTAAAGGTCATAGCGCACATGCTGGAACTGCTGAATTAGTAGCACAAGCAATTATGTCAGCAATTGAAATATGCAAAATGCCAAGGGCAACTTTTCAAATGGTTCAAGGTTCAGGGCGTGAAGTAGGTGCTGCTTTAGTAAAACATTCTGAAATTACTGCAGTTGGATTTACTGGATCTTTGGGAGGAGGGAGAGCATTATATGACCTTTGTCACCAACGGCCAACACCAATTCCATTTTATGGCGAGCTTGGATCCATAAACCCAATGTTCATTTTACCATCTGCGGCCGAAAGCCGTGCTGAAGTTTTGGGCGAGGGATGGGCTGGTTCTTTAACTATGGGGGCAGGGCAGTTTTGTACTAACCCAGGTGTAACTGTAATTGTTAAAGGAACTGCTGCAGAGCGCATGGAGGCCTCCTGCGTAGCTGCTTTAAAAAATACTGAAGAACAGAAAATGTTGACGGATGGAATTCATAAAGCATACGAAGACGGTGTTCGCTTATTTGCAGATTTGATGGAAAACATAAGTAATTGTGGGGCAGCTATATCAAGGCGGTCATCCTTGCCTACTTTATTTAAAGTGTCTGCTCAGCAATGGATGGAAAATTTGACACTGCAACATGAAGTTTTTGGTGCTGTAGGGATCATAGTTATTTGTAATGATGTAAATGAAATGCAATCAGTTGCAGAATGTTTAGAAGGTCAGTTAACTGCAACATTGCATTTGGATGATTTAGATCATAATTTAGCAAGGAATTTGTTGCCTATATTGGAAGAAAAGGCTGGACGTGTCTTGTGCAATGGCTTTCCAACTGGCGTCGAAGTTTGTCCATCAATGATGCACGGTGGCCCATATCCAGCAAGTACTGATGTGCGTGCAACTTCAGTTGGAACATTGGCAATTGTTCGCTGGCTTCGACCAATAAGCTACCAAAATGTTCCAAAAGCATTATTGCCGGATGAATTGAAGTAGTAATCCCAAGTTTTTATATTGTTAGACAAATTTGATATCCCATTGGGTGCTTCCTAATGACATCTGATGCACGATCTCGTAAGACTGACAACACCGCCATCTGCTTCCCCAGATTGCAAACTAGCCCATAATTGCGTGAATAACCGCGTTGTTTCAGCGAGATAAAGGCGTGCGTTCTGCGTGATGCAT
>Ga0208971_1002419_pt1 | contig 10022 bp, 8 predicted proteins | sample AOAMet1_18_M0_10_2_FD_188229 | JGI IMG/M metagenome (GOLD analysis project Ga0208971, IMG submission 188229) | Ammonia-oxidizing marine microbial communities from Monterey Bay, California, USA - CAN11_18_M0_10 (SPAdes) | ecosystem: Environmental > Aquatic > Marine > Intertidal zone | place... | reverse complement strand
TAAGCTGTCTAAAGGTTACTGAAAGTACATGAGCAACGGACGCACAGACGCATTTCTTGAGATTTGAGGACGAGAAGCGAATATTGTCTGGCTGAGGGCCACTACTCGACTCTATTTGGAGTAATTACAAACCGACCCACATCGTTTGCAAGACGATCCAGTTGATGTTTTGCAACAGGTGCGCACAGTTGCCTTGGCTGTCTCCAATTTGGTTAGCATCGCAGGTCGAAAGGCCTCAAATGTGTATACCTAAATTGGTACGGCACCAGTGTGTGACAGATAAGCAAAACCATTTCCAGCCAAGCTCAACGTCTCTTTCGTTAGCTTTGCCTCTTGACCATGATAGATCTCCGCATCGTCAATTAAGGGGATTGAATGGACGTCTTTAGAAAGATTGAAGATACATGTCAGCGATTGGTCCTCATATTGGCGGGTGAAAGCTAATAATGGCTCGGGTAAATCCACAAAATTAGTGCTTCCATGTGACAACGCTGGACTGCTTTTGCGCAGAGAAATCATGTATTTGTAGTAAGCCAGTATGCCATCATCCATTTGTTGTGCAACTGCATTTATTGCCTGAGGGTCTTTGACAGGCAGCCAAGGTTGAGCATCTGAAAATCCAGCGTTGGCACGAGTGTTGTCCCAAACCATTGGGGTGCGGCACCCGTCACGGCCCTTAACAGCAGGCCAAAAGCGAATAGCTGGTGGATCAGTCAGTTCTACGAAATCTAATTCGCTTTCCGTTTGTCCTAGCTCTTCTCCTTGATAAATCCCAACTGTTCCCTCAAAAGACATAAGCATAGCGCAGGCTAATCGCGCTATGCTGTCATCATTGATCCCATGTTCGCCCCAGCGTGTCACATGACGCGGCACATCGTGATTGCTGAAGGACCAGTAAGGGTGTCCGTCAGGTGCACCAGATTGAAAACCTTCGATGCAATTTCGGAAGTGCTCAACAGTAAAATCGGGCCCGAGCATCGCAAAACTATAAGCCATATGCAGGCGCTGTATACCCTGGGTATACTCTCCCATAATCTCAATAGAGCGTCGCCCCATCTCCCCCACTTCGCCCACCATCATGATGTCGTCATACTGATCGGTCAGGTTGCGTAAGCGTTCAAGAAACATAATGTTTTCGGGACGCGTTTTATTATAAATATTGTTTTGCATCCCATAAAGATCGGTCGCCATGACTTGTGGTGCGGCCTGTGCAGGTGGATTTGAACGCAATTTTTGGTCATGAAAGTAATAGTTGACAGTATCTAGACGGAAACCATCTAAACCACGATCAAGCCAAAATTGGCACGTCTTTAAAATTGCGTCAACAACGTCTGGGTTGTGAAAGTTTAGGTCAGGTTGGGACGCTAAGAAATTATGTAAATAATACTGGCCGCGTTGGGGATCAAATTCCCATGCAGGGCCACCAAAGTGACTATGCCAATTTGTTGGTGGAGATCCATCAGGTAGCGGATCAGCCCAAACATACCAGTCCGATTTGTCATTATTGCGGTTTAACCGAGAAGCTTTAAACCAGTCATGTTGGTCTGAAGTATGAGACAGAACTTGATCGGCAATGACTTTTAAACCCCTCGCATGTGCACCTTTAATTAAATTCTCAAACGCCGTCATATCACCAAAAAGCGGGTCAATCGAAGTGTAATCAGACACATCATAGCCCATATCAGCCTGAGGCGACTTGCAAATCGGGGACAGCCAAACACAATCAACGCCCAACTGTGCAATATGGTCCAGGCGCCGCGTTATCCCCACCAAATCACCCACACCATTCCCTGTAGTGTCCTGAAATGAACGGGGATACACTTGATAAATTACCGCGCTTCGCCACCATTCCTGCATTTAGAAATTCCTCGCTTTATTTTCTTGTGGTAAATCTAAAACTCAAGGGGGTAAACAGGGCACCTTACTTAAAAGCAATAAATATGTGGCACACACAACGGTAAATAATTTTGGTGCTTTAAGACAAACAATTGCAAGCATCAGATTGTCAGCACACCCTAGTTCTGAGCACTCAATAATTGACACGACTCAGTGAGAGCAGAGGTGGAATGGTGGAAAATTGACTTTCGCTGCATTCTACCCAGATGTCTGCTTTGCGGACTTAGCGGGTCTTCGCCACGTGTGCACGAATGGCCGCTATGGCTTGGTGATCAGCCAAACGCTTACGATGAGGCTGCCGACGCCAGCCAATCGGCTGAGATCGACGGGCCGTCTAGTTTCACCGAAAAACCCATAATGCTCTAGAAGCAAAGCCACGAGAAACTGCGTCGCGACGACAATTGTAAATGCCGCTGACAGCCCTAAACGCGGCACGGTGAAACCGATTGATCCGGCGATAACTAGCCCGAGAATTCCAGCGGAAAGTGCATACCATGGAACTTGCACGAAGTTTTTCAGTGATCCTCCATGCAGAAGTAGGAGTATAATAGCTGCAACTAAAACACCGCTGGCATAATTGACGAATAGTGCGCCGCTGGTTCCGATTTTTCGGTCCATCATTCCCATGAATTGACCTTGAAGTGCGACGGCTGCGCCGCCCATTACGGCAATTGCGACAAGTCCAATGCTATTGTTCATTTTGTGTCCTTAAGTTTCGAATGTTGAGGATATCCGCCAAATTCGAAAGAGGCGCTACAAATGACAATCGTCAAGTCGGCACCAACGAGACATAAAGTATTCGCATACGAAACTCTATGCGCATTTTACAATTATTGAAGCTGATCGGAAGCCACGCGCGATTATGTGACAGAGAAGCGAAAGTGGAAACCGAACGCACAGCATCACCGCCAAGCGGATGATCTTTGGGCTCGTTTTAAAGTACCTGAATGGGGAGTGTTTTGTCATTTACGCACGCTATAGACCCACACTGCACGATCGCAGAATTTTTAATTTTAGAGTATTGTGCAATTATAAAAAGACGCAATTTTAGCGATTCCGCACTGTGAACAGATATATCGCATCATGGCACTGCTATGAACGCCATGATGCTAACAGTTACATCACTGTGTCATAGACCAGCGAGCAATGTTTTTAACTTTTTCTTGCTTTTGCCACGAACCTTAGCGTCTGCTGCCTGTTCAATCGCATCAGCTGTTGCCTCGCCGACAACTACAAGTGCCAGCATGCCGGTGCTCGCGTGGGGCGTGCAGACGTAGACGTAAACCCCTGGATCATTGAGTGTCAGGGTTACATCACGGCTTACTTTAGATTTCTTGGCTAGTTCCACACCATCGGGGCCATCAATGAACTGAACATTGTGGCCCTTGTCTGTTGCAAGCCAAGTAACCACAGCACCGGGTGCTACTTGGATGATATCCTCTGAAAACACCATTTTACGTTTTTTATCATCAGGGTCTTTGTTCCACATTTCCACCGTATATTCTGTCGGTAATGTGGTTTCCTGGGCTAGTGCTTGTACGCCCAGACCCATAACCGCGGACACCATTAAGGATAATAGTTTCATACTTGATAACCTTTCTTTAATTATTACTTATGATCTACCGTTTTCTTCGATACCTTATTCGACAAAGCTGGACCCCATCAAGGCTGTCGCAACCCTGGGGTTCTTTAATACTGATTGCCAGCGCTATGTTCTGTTGCCCCTCAAAGCGAAGTAGAGCCCACCTACCCACAGGAAGACATGCAAGTTGTCGTATAGGATTACATCCATGAAGCTCTCAGGTTCACTAATCCAAATAACGCCCGTCATGATTGAACAAATTGTTATGCCGCTAAAGCGAGTTAGCATGTCACTTACTTCTGATATCATTGGAACGTGGGATTTTGCTATTAGCGATATTAATGCGGCAACGAGCAGACCAATTCCAGCGCCAAGTTCTCCATGTGCGACGAACCACCAAACCAAGTAAGGTAGCTCAAAGCTTGCAGCATCGTCCGCGGTAACCGGAAATTTTGATAAACCTTGCTGAATGAACACTACGGCTAGTGGAATACGCAGTAACCAATGACTTGCGCAGAATTCCGGTATTTTCGCGGGAAAACTTTTAAGTAGAGCTGGCATAAACGTGACCTCATGTTTTCCTATTATTCTCACACAAGTCCGTCGTAGATCACTGATGCGACACTCTGCCACAATCTTAATTTATCGGCTAGCTCGGTGCTGTCAGACTAAACTAAGCTGAAGCAGGCAGAGTATATTTGATAAGTAAATGAAAAAACACTCCCCATTCCGCTACTTGCAAACAAGCAGTGAAGTGGTCAGTCCCCTTTGTCTTCTGCAAAACTATGGCCCCCCAGCCAGACAATATTCGCTTCTCGTCCTTAAATCCCAAGAAATGCGTCTGTGCGCCGTTGTGTGAGCGAATGAATGCATGCACACCGCGCAAGATTAACAAATTCGTCTGACGGCACCATGCGGGACAAACTTGGAGCCGCCAAACTGTGACTTAAAGTCCGCTTTGAACACATCCTGCCCTTGGCGAACCACGTGCGAATGCACGAAAATTCCGTGTCCTAACTCTGCGTGTTGCGCTTTGAAACGGCCGCAGTTGCCACAGCACTAATCACGATCAGCCCAACTAGGATTTCACGGACATAGCTGTCGACGCGAAGTTGTGTTAGGCCGTTATCGAGCACACCTAGCATTAAAACGCCAACCAAGGTGTAGAGGACTCTAGGCTCTCCCTGACGGCTCATGGTCATACCAAGAAATACTGCCGCAATGGCGTCGAGCATCAGGCCCGATCCTTGTGTTGGGTTGGCCGATGCAACGCGTGCAGCATACATAAGGCCTGCGACTGCAGCACCAAGGCCGGTCAGCGCGAAAGCGATCAAGCGTAGCCGTTTGACCCTGATGCCAGCGAGGTGCGCTGCGTCTAGATTGCCACCGATTGCATAGAGCCTACGCCCAAAATTGGTTTGTTCCAGAACGAACCAACAAAGGGTAATCACCGCCAATGCTGTCAGAGTCAGAAAAGGAATTTTGACGTCGCCAATCTCAACTCCTGCGCGGGCAAAGCCCGAGAAACTGGCAGGAATATCACGCCCAAAGACCGTTTTGCCGTCGCTGATGAGAAAGGCAGTGCCACTGAAGACGGTCAAAGTGCCCAAGGTTGCGACAAAGGGTAGAATTCCTAAAACTGAGACGAGAAACCCGTTGAACACCCCTCCCAATAATCCGACACCCAATGCTGCCAGCAAACCAACGGACACGGGAAACCCGGCCGCAAACAAAACGGCTGCGACGACCCCTGCAAGGCTCGCCATTGATCCGACGGAAAGATCAAAGTCATTCATTACCATTACAATCGTCATCGTTGCGGCCACTACGGCGAGCATGGACAGCTGTTGGGAAATGTTAATCAGGTTCCGTGCTGTCAGAAACGTGTCTGGCAGTTGTGCCGTTAGAAAAATCAGGATTGCGGCGAATCCCAAAAGAGTTCCGGACTGTCGGAGCGTTTGGATCATGCTGCTTTGTCTTCATAGAAATGTGAAAGTAGTTCAGAACTGGTCAGCCCGTCACAATCCAGCTTATGGGCTTGTCGTCCATTGTGAAGAACGAGGATCCAGTCGCACATGCCCAACAGCTCTGGGAGATCTGATGACGTCATTAAAATCGCACAGCCTTTGGCGCTGGCCTCACGTACGGTGCAATAGATGTCGTATTTTGCGCCTACATCAACGCCGCGCGTGGGCTCATCGAGCAACAACAGATTGGGCAGTCCGTGGAGCGCGCGCGCAAAAAGCACCTTTTGCTGATTGCCGCCCGACAGTTGCGTAACGGGTTGGTCAAGATGTTTGCACTTCAGGCGCATCTGGCTACTAAGAACATCGGCCATCTGCCGTTCTCGGCTGGCGCTCGCTTTCAGGCCTGTTAAATGCGGCAAGGTAATATTTGCGCGGATCGACATGTTCAGCATCAACCCCTCCGAGCGACGCTCTCTTGGCAAGTATGCGATCCCGCGTTGCCATGCCTGCTCCGGCGAACGTGGAAGCGGTTTGCATTGCAACTGGGCCAAACCGCGCCTCACTGAATGAAGGCCCATGAAGGTTTTCAAAATCGCACTCTGCCCAGCATTGGCAAGACCAGCGATGCCAATCACTTCGCCTGCGCGCAATTCGAAATTTATACCCGATAGTGGCCCCGCTGATACGTCATTCATCTCCACGATGACGTCTAGCCTAGGTGTTGCTGACGCCGCTGGATAGGTGTCAGAGACATCGCGTCCTGTCATGTCCCGGATAATTTGGACCTTGTCCGTCTCGGTTGTCGGCCCAGACGATACCAATCGCCCATCGCGCAGCACTGTCACTGCGTCACAAATACGCAAAACCTCATCTATTCGATGAGAGACATAAAGAACCGCAGCCCCTGTGGCCGCCAGCCGGGCGATCACGTCAAATAGTAGTTTGGACTCCGCGTTCGTCAGCGCTGCTGTTGGCTCGTCGAGCACATATAAAAGAGCTCGTTCGTCGGTGACAGGATCACTGACAAAGGCGGCGGCGATCTTCATTAACATGCGGTCGCCGGTGTTCAGTTCGCCGGCCAAAACCCCTACATCAATATGGTCTACGCCCAAAAACGCCAAAGCCTCCCGAGCACGTTCATGGACCTGCCGCCAGTCAACAGCGAACCCAAAGCGGCGCGGAAAGGTGCGACCCAAAAGCATATTTTCAGCCACGGAGATCTGCGGAACGATGTTCAATTCTTGATGGATAAACCGAAAGCCTGCCCGCTGCGCGTCTTGTGCAGAGATCAGTGCTATATCGGTATCATCAACCATTGCTGTCAGCCTGTCGGCAGGCACCACACCTGCCAACAGTTTTATCAGGGTGCTTTTGCCCGCCCCGTTTTCACCCATTAGCGCGTGAACCTGCCCGCCCTCAAGTGATAGGTCCACAGCATCCAACGCCTTTGCAGCGCCATAGGCTTTGCACATGTTGCGAAATTCAAGACGACGCACTTTGCGGCTTACTCGGCTGCGTTTGCGGAAGTCACAAGCTGGGTCGGCACGTAAATCACGCTTTCGCGTAAGGTTTCGCCTACCAAAAGACGCGCTACAACATCCGCTGCTGTCGATCCGATACCTGCAAAGTCTTGCGCAATGGAGGCCTCAAAGTTGCCGCCCGCTGATATCGCATCGCGTGCCTGCGGATTTGCGTCGATCCCAGTAATCACGATGCCCTCGCTACCGCGTCCTGCGTCTTCAATCGCTTGCAATGCGCCCAGAGCGGGTTGGTCCCAAGCAGCCCAAACTGCAGCAATGCTGCCGGGTTCAGGGTTGGCTGCGAGGATGGCTTCCATTTGTGCGCGGCTGTCGGCAATGCCGCCATCAGATACATCTGGCGTGACACGATCTAAGACTTCGATGTCTGCGAAGTTGCCGAAGATTGCGTCTGCGACGACGCCACGGATTTGAACGGGTGGGAAGGCATCAAAGACGAACATGACAACTTTGCCTTCGCCACCAATCCGGTTGGCCACATAGACGGATGTTTCGGCTGCCATCGCGTAGCCGTTTGATGTCACGTTCGCTGCGATCAGTGGGTCAGAACCGGCGTCCATCCCAACAACGGGAATGCCTGCCTCTTGGGCTGCGAGTAGTCCGACGTGTACCTGTGCCGGATCAACGTTGATTACAATCGCATCGACGTTCTGCGTCACAGAATCCTCGAGGCGGCTGATCACAGCGGCCACATCGCCCGCGGTGTCGATCACGTTCACGTCCCAGCCCTTTTCAGCTGCAGCAGCTTCAAAACCCTCAACGTAAGCCTGCGTGCCAGGTTGCGACAGGTACGGTGTAATCACTGTAACAGTTTCAGCCCACGCATTAGACGCCAAAAGACCAAGTGCAGCAGCCGTTGATAGTAATTTTGTCATGTTTCTCTCCCTTGTTTGCTCCATTGTTACCGCGCTATCGAAAAAGGGCAAGTTTAACGAGCGTTTACCTGATTTAACCGTTTCCCTAGAGCTCCCGATTGTGTGATTGCATCTCGGTAAAGCGCATAAAGGTCTTCCGACCGTGCCCGGTGATTGGGGGCGGGCGAATACGCGCGATCATATCTAGCCAATGCTCCAACGGCTTCGTTGATGTGCGCGAAATGGCCAGCACCGACGCCCGCCATCATCGCAGCCCCTAGAACTCCAGGTTCGGCTGAGGCAAGTACGCGCAGTTCAACTCCAAGAATGTCCGCGCGGGTTTGGTTCCAAGGGGCAGATTGGAAACCGCCGCCGCCACAAAGGATCACATCACTTTTGACACCCGCCGAAGCTTGCAATGTCTCCAGCCCCATGCGCGCGGCCATAGCAACGCCTTCGTATACAGCCCGCGCGAAATCCCCTTGGCCTGTTGATCGGCTTACACCCAAAAACGCGGCGCGAAGATCAGCATCCCAAAGTGGGGCGCGTTCACCTTGAAGCTGAGGAAGAAACATCGGGGTTGCGGTGCTGGCTGGTGTTCTAGCGACTAGCGCCGTCATTCCATCCAGGGTCAAACCATGGCACTCGGCAAACCAGATCTTTGCGTCTCCGCCGGACTGCGTCGGAGCAGCATGAAGGCGGATACCATCGTAGTCTGGAAACACAATGGCACCGGAAGTTGGAACTACGGTTTGCGATGAAATCCCCATGATCTCACTGGTACCGCTCAAGTACATCGACGTGCCGTCTTGTGCACCGCCCGCGCCAACAAGCCCGGCCCAGGCATCCATCGTTCCACAAATCAACGGGGTACCTTTAAGCAGTCCCTCCTTGATCTGGCCAACAGGCTGCATGATACCGTTTAGTGGCGCAACACGGTCACGGGCTCCAGCTACCAGCTCAAGGACTTCAGGCACGTAATTGAGATTCTGATCGACTAGCCCAATACTGGACACTGCGTCGGTGACGGGTAAGCCCGTAAGATGAAACGTGACATAGTCCTTGGGCAACATCACCCAGCGTGTACGCTCCCAAATGTCAGGTTCGTTCATTGCGGCCCATGCCATCCGAGAACACGCGTGGCTGGCGTCAATGGGCATCGGTGCGCCCCACCATTCCAGTTTGTCTTCTGTTGAAACGTGAGTATTTAATTCGGTCGCAATAGACTGAGCGCGTCCATCTTGCCAAACGATGGCAGGCAGCAAGGCCTCGCCGTCCTCCGCCACGAATACGTGGGTGTTCACCTGACTGGTCAGGCCGACTGCGACAACACCCTCTAGATCCATCTCGGCCAAGGATTGATGGACTAGACGCAACCAGTCCAATGGGTCTTGCTCAACCATTCCACCTGTTCGCCGCTGCGTTACATAGCTTTGCGAAAAACGCGAAACAACTTGCCCAGTCTCATCCACCACGGCGGCTTTGACGGATGTTGTGCCTATATCAATTCCAACAAACCGTGCGTTTTGCATTTCTTACTCCTAGTTGAGAAGAGGTTAACCTGATGTCGCATGAGATTTCTAGGCATGGTAATATTTTCTCGAGCAGGCACTGTCAGATTAAACTTGGTTGAAGTGGTCAGGGTGAGTTGGTAAAATGAGTAAATGACAACCCACTCTCCGTTTGGCTACTTTAAAACCAGTCCCTAGATTATCCGTCTGGCTGTAATGCTGTATGTTCGATTTTCTATCGCTTCTCGTCCCTAAATCTCATGGAATGCGTCTGTGCGTCCGTTGCCCATGTACTTTCAGTAACTCTAAGACAGTTTAAGTCCACCAATGAAGTCTATAGAAAACTACTGCGCAACACGCGCATAGACGCAATCGTTAACCAATGGACAACAACAAGAACAACAATAGCCCCTTTAGTCCCCTTTTGTTGAAACCAAAGATAACCAAAGGCGCCTGGGGCCTCATTTGCTATCTATGGGACCCTATTTATCTCAGGCCACCAAAAGTGCCCTAGACAGCCTATAGTATCAAAAGCTAAGCTTCTGTTATCACTTGTGTCGGTGTGTTGACTGATGCCTTACTAGGGAACCAGTGTCCGTGTGGGGGCACCGGAATCCTTAGGCAGCTGCAGTTGCACACCTGATACCAAGAGATATTCATTGTCGTCTGATCCT
>Ga0208971_1002414_pt1 | contig 10029 bp, 2 predicted proteins | sample AOAMet1_18_M0_10_2_FD_188229 | JGI IMG/M metagenome (GOLD analysis project Ga0208971, IMG submission 188229) | Ammonia-oxidizing marine microbial communities from Monterey Bay, California, USA - CAN11_18_M0_10 (SPAdes) | ecosystem: Environmental > Aquatic > Marine > Intertidal zone | place... | reverse complement strand
TTCCCTGGTGGTGCAGCGGCTACCGACGGCGTGGTGTGCGGCTACCCTTACGTGGGAAACAATGGTCCCGGCGCTGGCATCTACAACCTGGGTCGGACCGGCACCCACGAGGTGGGCCACTGGCTTGACTTGCGGCACATTTGGGGCGATGGAGGCTGCGGCGTGGACGACAACGTATCGGACACCCCGGAATCTGACGCATCCAACTTCAACTGTGCCACCGGCCATGAGAGTTGCGGATCTGTAGACATGGTTCAGAACTACATGGACTACTCGCAAGACGCTTGCATGAACCTCTTCACTGCCGGACAAGCCGTTCGGATGCAAGCGCTGTTCCAACCAGGAGGTGCCCGAGCCAGTTTGTTGAACTCAGAGGGATGCGCCCCCCCATGCGAAGTTTCCTGTGGTTGTATTGACGATAGTGCCTGCAACTTCGACCCCAACGCATCAAACGACGATGGCTCTTGTGACTTTAGCTGCTACGGATGCACGGACTCCAATGCCTGCAACTACGACGCCGACGCCACCATCAACGACAATTCTTGCGTGTCTGGAACCCCACAGACCTTTGAGATGACCGTCATTACAGACGAGTATCCGGCGGAAACGACCTGGTCTGTGGTCAACGATGTCACGGGAGACGTCGTCATGTCCGGAGGCCCTTATGGCACCGCTGAGACTACCTACACTTCGAGTGAGTTGGTGTGCGCCAATTCAGGGTGCTTTACCCTCACTGTCAGCGACAGTTACGGTGATGGCCTTTGCTGCAACTTTGGTAACGGCAGCTACTCACTCTCGGTCAATGGCGAAGTTCAAGCCTCTGGGGGCAGCTTTGTCAATTCAGAGTCCACCAATTTCTGCGTGGAACCGACCACCCTCGAAGGCTGCACGGATCCTTCGGCCTGCAATTATGACAACACTGCTGAGGTGGACGATGGTTCCTGTACCGTCGACGATGCCTGCGGTGTTTGCGGAGGCCCAGGGGCCGTGTTGGAATGCGGCTGTAGCGACACTCCCCCCGGGGACTGTGACTGCAATGGAAACCAAGCAGACGCCATTGGCGTGTGCGGTGGAGCTTGCGCAGCCGACCTCGATGGTGATGGAATCTGCGACAACGAAGACGACTGTGTGGGACAGATAGATGCCCTGGGCGTGTGCAACGGCGATTGTCAATTCGACGTGAATGGCGATGGCATTTGTGACCCTTCTACTCCTCCCTCTGAGCCTTGTGTCAACGGTTTTGCAGGCATTTACCCATGCGATCAAGTGGACCTGATGTCTCACCTCAATACCACCGCAGTTGGCGGGGGCGAAATGAACGACATCTGGGGATGGACCGACCCAATCGACGGCAAAGAATACGCCCTCTTGGGCAAGACCACTGGAACGGCATTTGTGGACATCACGGACCCCAACAACCCGGTCTTCTTGGGAGAACTTCCCACGCACACCGTGAGCTCTTCGTGGCGCGACATCAAAGTCTATGCGGACCATGCCTTCATCGTATCGGAAGCCAGCGGCCACGGCATGCAAGTGTTCGATTTGACCAAGCTTCGCAATGTGGCAAACCCACCGGCAACGTTCAGTTCTGACGCGCACTACGGTGGATTTGGAAATTGCCACAACATCGCCATCAATGAGGAGTCCGGGAGGGCATACCCCATTGGCGCTGGAACGTTCTCTGGCGGACTCAACATCATCGACATCAGCAATCCCCTCAACCCCACGTTGATTGGAAGCTTTGCCGAAGACGGTTATTCGCATGACGCCCAAATCGTGAACTACAACGGTCCGGATGCCCAATATGCCGGAAGTGAAATTGCATTCTGTTTCAACGAAAACACGGTCACCATTGTGGACGTCACCGATGCGACAGATCCCAACTTGGTGAGCGCCACAGGCTACAGCACATCGGCGTACACCCACCAAGGCTGGCTCACCGAAGACCACAAGTACTTGCTCGTCAACGATGAGCTCGATGAAGGCAGCGTGAATACACGGACTTACATCTTTGATGTACAGGACCTCAACAACGTGAGCCTGATCGGCACCCATGTGGGTTCCACTCCGGCCATCGACCACAACCTCTACACCCATGAGGGGCTGGTTTACCAATCGAACTACCGCGCTGGATTGCGCATTTTGGATTTGGCCAACATCGCCCAGGGCGAGCTCGAAGAAGTCGCCTTCTTTGACGTTTACCCTTCGAGCAATTCAGCCCAATTCAACGGCACTTGGAGCAACTACCCTTACTTCGGCTCAGGCAACGTCATCGTCAGCCACATCGAGGAAGGCCTGTATGTCTTGCGCCCCAACATCACGCCCCCTTGTGATGTGTCGTGCGGCTGCACCGATGCCACTGCGTGTAACTACGACGCCAACGCCTTGAACGATGACGGCACCTGCGACTTTGGGTGCTATGGTTGCACGGACGCCAACGCTTGTAACTATGATGCTTCTGCTACCATTGACGACGGATCATGCATCGCTCCCGACCCGAATTTCGGTTGTGACTGCGCATTGGACGGGACGCAGACCGCGACCCTGAACGGATCACAATCCAGCGACCCACTGTTGTTTAGTGCCACGGGCAACCCCTCGCCTTCCACCTTTGAAATCTCCCTTGACTTCACTGGAGCTGGAGGCAGCTGGCCCGCTGACATGGCCTTTTCCATCACAGACCCCAATGGCACCTGCGTCTCCTTTGGAGGGTACAACGATTCGCCCGCAGGCTGCACCAGCATTGGAAATTACCAGGCCATCTGGCCCTCCTCCTGGAACTCAACAACCACTGGCACCTATACCGCCACGGTCGACTTGAGCGGCACCGCTCTTGGTGGCAGCGGCACATGGAGCTTCTCTCTTTACAACGGATACAACTCCAGCAGTGATGTAACCTATGCTGCCACCTGGACCTTGAATGACGTATGTCCAGATGGAGGCAATCCGGACATTCCTGGTTGCACAGAACCCACCGCGTGTAACTACGATGCCACGGCCACCCTCGACAATGGCTCTTGCCTGTTCGATGACGCCCTCGGCGTATGCGGTGGAAGTTGCACTTCTGACGCCGATGAAGACGGCGTGTGTGACGATGAAGAGGTTCCAGGATGCACCGACCCTGATGCGGAGAACTACGATCCGAACGCCACAGACAACGACGGCTCTTGCGAATACGCGCCGCTGTGTCCTGGTGATTTCGACGGAGACAACATCATTACCGTCAGCGACGTGCTGGTCTCTCTGGGCAACTTTGGATGCGCCGGAGTGTGCGTCGGAGACCTCGATGGCGACGGCATTACAGGTGTTACTGACATCCTGATCATGCTCTCCTCCTTTGGGGAGCCTTGTCCTTGACCTTGACTTGAGCAACAAAAGGAAGGCTGTCGGAATGCGCGTCCTAAATCAAAGGTGAATTCAGGACGGCCTCACCGGAAAAATCATTTGCCCGCGCTGGAAAACCTCCAGTGCGGGCTCAACTCCTGATCCAGTTGGCTCGAAGTCGGGTAACGCTTGAGGAAAGCTGGCTGTTGCGAACCTAAACGCTCTTTAGGTTCAATGGCTGTGGCTTTTGGCCACACCCTAACGCCACGAAAAGAAGCCGGGTTCTTAACGCAGCACGACGACTGTTCCTGTGAGGACATCGAAGGAATTGCAGGTGCCTTCAACTTCAATGCGCCATGCGTACTCTTCTGTTTTGTGAGAGCGCCCTTCATTTTTGGGACTGCCATTCCACAACCAATCTTCTTCTTGGGTTTCGAAGACAGGGTGGCCCCAGCGGTCATAAATCCACATGTGAAATGACGCTACACCGTTCATGACTGGACCAAATCCATCGTTGAGACCATCGTTGTCTGGCGTGAAAGCGGTGGGCACGTAGACGGACATGCCATCGATGACTTCGACCACCTCCGTGGCTGAGGAGTAGCAGCCATCACCGTTGACGACCGACAGCTCCACCTCAAAACTTCCCGAGGACAAGTAGCTGTGCTCAGCCTCGTCTGATTCACCCGTGAAACTCGCGGCGGTCCCGTCGCCAAAATCCCAACGGCGGAAACCAATGACATCTGCTGTCAAATCCAAAAACCCGACGTCAGCTCCAGGGAAACAGACTTCTGCTGGCCCGGTAATGAAAGAGACTTCAGCGGGATAAGTCGCCGACACCTCCACGTCAAGGGTCGTTAGACAACCATTGCCATCCAACAGCTCCACTTCATAGACGCCCATCTCCACCCCCGACTGCATCTCAGAAAAAGCGGTCAATGGCGTCGGCACCCCGAGGCCATCCGGCCAGATCACAGATGCCGGCGGCACGTCAACCGCAAAGTCAGCCCGCAGTGTTCCTTCTCCCGACAAACAGGTGTCGGCTTCTGATTCCACCAACAAAAACGGCGGAGATGGCGCCGACAACACCACGGTGTCTTGGGCGATGCAACCGTTGGCATCGACTACAGTAAACACGTTCACTCCAGCCGACAATCCAGAAACCGTGTCACTTGAAGCGAGCCCATTTTCCGCAGGAAACGCATAGTTGGGTATGCCGCCATTGGCATCCAACGACACTGCGCCGTCTTGAGAATCAGAGCACCGGACAGCATAACCATTGAAATCCGAAACTGCGGTGGCCAAAACACTCAACTCAGAAGGAGCCGACAGCTCCAATTGAATGGTATCGGTGCAGCCGAGCATGTCTGTGACGACCCCTTTATACGTACCCACTGACAAACCGGAGGTGTCCACCAAAGCCCCATTGGCACCTTGCCATTGCCATGCATAGTCTCCCCCTTCTAAATACCCGTTCGATGCCAATTGTGTGATGGTGCCGTCAGAGGCCTCTGCACACGACACTTCGAAACCGTTGTAGCTGGCTGGAGCGTAGGCAGCAGCCTCCACTCCGTGCCAATTGACCTCTATGGTCATGTCTTGAGAACCACTGCACTGTGATGAGAGGGTGATTTGAAGGCTTCCCGGCTGATCAAAGGCAAACCTCAAGGTGTCATCGGTACCAGGAATGGGACCGCCTCCCCCCAAAGCCCCCGAAAAGCCCCACAATTGCTGGCAACGCAAACCCACTTGGGTGGTATTGACGATGACCACTGTATCGCCCAGGCAAACATCCAAGCTGCTGACCTCGAATTGCGGTTGATTGAAACACTCTTGGCATTGATAGACATCGTCAGGTTCAAATGCCGAAACCGTAACAGGAGCAGTGAATCCGGAAGTTGTAAAACTCTCAGACGAAGTGAGGTCCTCCGAGCTCACCGCAACGGGCAAGCTCACCAAATTGACAGGGATGTTTTGACAGGCCACCCCACCTTCGAAATCTGCCCTGATGAACAAAGGGTCCATGGAGCCTCCTGTATTGCCAAATACACTCGAAGAGGTATAGGCGGAAATGGTGTAACCCAGTTCGCTGTCATAACGCACCCCCACCGCTTTGTCCCGCTCTTCGCCCCCGTAGGTTTGGGCCCAATCCACAAATCCCGCCGCGTTCAATTTCGTGAGAAGAATGTCCTGCTCGTCCATGTTTTGACTCAGCTCATTTGGGTGGTCCGTCACGGTCCCTCCAAAACCATCGCTGCTCCCCAATAATGCCAGGCCTCCGGGCACAGGAATGAGGTCCCTGCCCAAGTCATCGCCCAGACTGCCAAAAGCCCTGGACCATTGGGGCGTCCCGGTTTGCAGGTCCAGCTTCATCAACAAGATGTCTTCCCCACCAATTCCACCAGAGGTGGTGGGCCCCATGACGTAGGCCACGCCTTCGTCCTCTTGGACCAGGGCATTGCAGCCCCATGCAATGTGCTCATTGGCAGCAAAACCGGCACCAAAACTCTTCATCCAGACTGGATTCCCCTGGGCATCCACCCTCGCCACTTCCACGTCTCTTCCGCTCAAAGGCTGATTGGACACGAAAAAGAACCCGCCATCATCGAGTGAAGCCACTGACAGTGCATTTTCGCTCAAGGACGGATAGCGCTTGGCCCACACAATGCCCCCTGCATTGTTCATTCTGACCAAAACGGGGCTGCCGGACGCTTGACCTACAGCGATGAATCCCGATGCCAAGGGTTGCACATCAAACACCCATGCTAAGTCAGTGAGGAAGGAGAACCACTGCAAGGAGCCGTCGCCGGCAATCTTCATCACAAAGCCTTGGTCTTCCGTAATGTTATTGCCGAAAGCATCCACACCAATCAAAGTTGCCCGAGACCCACCAATGATGTAACCGCCATCAGCAGTGGGCTCGATGCTTTTCCCTCCTTCAGATTCAGGGCCACCATAGAGGTTGAACCACTCTCTGTTGCCACACGCATCCACTTTGTAGACAAAAACGTCGCAACCACCGGCGCTTCCATTGTTCTGATGTTGACCTGTTGCGATAAACCCGCCATCCGTGGCTGTCGTAATGGCCAACCCACCCTGCATGGCATCGAGGTTGTAGCGCCTCAAAAAAGTTTGATTCAGTGTCCCCTGCCCTCGGCCATCGTGTGCCGCACAAAACAGAAGCACCCCACAAAATAGAGCTCCAAACCTGCTCATGGGGTAGGCACTTGGGGCTGAACTTGAAGCGTATCGAATTGAAGGAAGCTGACTTGTTGCCGCTGGTAGCCCAACTTTTCAAGCCATTCTGTGTAGCCTTCTTGGCTTTGGGCCAGTTCCAGCGGCACACAGAAGGCGATCTCACTTTCTTGCGGTCGGCACACCACCCAATCGGCCCCCTTGTCCTCCAAAATCCCCACAAACATGGGGGTTAGGAATGGACACATGAACCCATCATCGGCCATCGCAATCTCCACTTTGAGCCATGGGTTCCCAGAGGCAAAATTCTCTGAGTGCTGCCCGAAAAAAAGGGCAACAAGAACGGCGGTCCAGTGCAGCATTAGGTTTGGTTCAACCCATCGAAATTACTACACCCAAAGGCTTAATTATCTAATAGTCAGTCACACTTTACCAGCGGCGTAATTTCATGTGTATTATACGTGAATTATACGCTTAAACACGTTTTGGGCATTTACGCAGGTTTTTAGAGCCCAAAAGGGCGTAAAGGCGTCAACAGAAGCCCTTGTTGAAGAATGGAGTAATAATGGCGTATCACGCTTACCATCAATTACAAAATGAATGAATTGAAAACCTGTGTGTTCTCAGTAAAATCGGGCGACCTGGCGTAGCTTGTCTCTACATATACATCGCATGACACGTTCCTTATTTGCCTTATCGATTTTCTGTCTTTTGGTGGGACAGTCTGAGCTCCTCGGCCAGAGTTCTGACTTCACATCCGCAGAAACTGAGTCTATTGTTCCTTCTGAGCGCAGCTGTTTTGCACACGAGAAGCATGTGCAGATGATGGGACTGCAGAAATATGCCGCTGAAGCAGAGCGCATCGAGCAGCACACTGCTCAATGGGCACCGATTGTAGCGCAGCAACGGGCAGCGAACCAAAATGCAGTGGTTACAATTCCCGTGGTCTTCCACGTTGTCTACCGCACCGCTACCGAAAATATTTCTGCAGAGCAGATTCAAAGCCAACTCGACGTTCTCAACGACGACTTTAGGCGGTTGAATTCCGATGTGGACGACATCTGGCCGCAGGCTGCGGATACAGAAATCGAATTTTGCTTGGCCAGTTTTGACCCTCAAGGCAATCCCTCGGACGGCATTCTGAGGGTGCCCACAACCGTGAATGGGTTTGGCACAAATGACGCGGTGAAATCCGCTTCTTCTGGTGGTTCAGACGCATGGCCTTACAACGAATACTTAAACTTCTGGGTGTGCAACATCGGAGGAGGAATCTTGGGCTACGCTCAGTTCCCTGGCGGTTCAGCCGGCACCGATGGCGTTGTTTGCGGATACCAATACACTGGAACGGTTGGTACAGCGACTTCTCCTTTCGACCTTGGAAGGACAGCCACCCACGAGGTGGGTCACTGGCTCAACCTTCGCCACATTTGGGGCGATGGCGGATGTGGAGCTTCCGACTTTGTAGACGACACCCCCGACTCCGACGGCCCCAACTACGGATGCGCCTTGGGCAATGTCGCTTGCAACACCACCGACATGGTCCAGAACTACATGGACTACTCCGACGATGCGTGCATGAACCTTTTCACCCAAGGCCAGACCGACCGCATGCTGGCTCTGTTTCAGCCCGGTGGATTTAGGGCTGGTCTGTTGACTTCAAACGGTTGTGCTCCCCCTTGCGAAGTCAGCTGCGGCTGCACCGACGACACGGCATGCAACTTTGATTCCAACGCCCTCAATGATGACGGCACTTGCGATTTCAGTTGTTATGGGTGCACCAATGCTGCCGCTTGCAACTACGATCCTTCCGCCACCTTGGACGATGGCAGTTGCGCAACCGGTGAATTGCAAGACTTTACATTCAACTTGACTCCAGACAACTACGGCAGCGAAACCACATGGACTTTGGTGGATGACGGAGGAGCCACCGTGATGTCGGGCGGTCCCTATGTCAATTCCAACTCGACCCCTGTTTCAGTGAGCGCCAACCTTGGGGCTGGCTGTTACACATTGACGGTAAATGACAGTTATGGGGATGGCATCTGCTGCCAATATGGTGCCGGAGAATACTCCTTGACCGTTTGTGGCGAGGTTGTGGCCTCTGGAGCGACCTTCACCACCACGGATGTCTCCAACTTTTGTGTGGAGCCCACCAACGTATCAGGATGCACCGACTCCAACGCGTGCAACTTCAACCCCGCAGCCACCACTGATGATGGATCCTGCTTGACTGAAGACGCCTGTGGCATTTGTGGAGGACCTGGAGCCATTTACGACTGCGGATGCTCTGACATCCCCACTGGCGATTGCGATTGCAATGGCAACCAGATTGACGAATGCGGCGAATGCGGCGGAGGCGGTATTCCTGCCGGAGATTGTGATTGCAATGGCAACCAACTGGACGCCTTGGACGTGTGCGGGGGCTCCTGCACTGCTGACGCCGACAGCGATGGCATCTGCGACGATGTGGACACCTGTGTGGGAACATTGGACGAATGCGGCGTTTGCAATGGTCCTGGCATACCCGCGGGGGACTGCGACTGCAATGGCAACCAACTGGACGCATTGAACGTCTGTGGTGGTTCCTGCACGGCTGATGCCGACAGCGACGGAATCTGCGATAACGTGGACGACTGTGTGGGCATTTTGGATGAATGTGGCGTCTGTAATGGAGCGGGCATACCTGCTGGTGACTGCGATTGCAATGGCAACCAGCTGGACGCTCTTGATGTCTGTGGAGGAAATTGCACGGCCGATGCTGACAGCGATGGAATCTGCGATGATGTCGACGATTGCGTGGGAACAGAAGACGCCCTCGGCGTTTGCAATGGAGATTGTGCGGCAGATGCAGACCAAGATGGCATCTGCGATGACGTGGACGACTGTGTCGGGCAGCTGGACGCCCTCGGCGTTTGCAATGGAGATTGTGCGGCCGACGTGGATGAAGACGGGATTTGTGACACCGATGAGGTGCCCGGTTGTGACAACGAAACAGCCTGTAACTACGACGTCACTGCCACCGACAATGACGGGTCATGTGTCTTTGTGGGAGACGCTTGTAACGACGGAAACGCCCAAACCTTGGGAGATGTTTACACCAATTGCGCCCTGCCCAACTTCGGCTGCCAGGGTGTAGGTCCCGAAATCATTTGGAAAGAGACCTTTGGCGATGAGCCCTCCATCAACTACGGATGGAACGGCTCCTCCAACACTGCGGCCAACGAGACGGAATGGAGCATCACCTTCGGCAGCACAACTGACTACTTCTACACCCTGCTCGCCAATGATGGCGACACTCTATTCCGCGGACGAGATACCGATGTGAACTGCACTTGGACGACGCGTAACATTGACATAAGCACCTTTACTGAACTCAAATTGAGTGCTGAGCTCAGCGAAATTGGAGGGCTCGAGAATGCCGACTTTGTGCGTGTCGACGCCATTGTAGACGGACAAACCACGGAGTTGGTCAACCTGTTTAACGACTTCAATACTGTTCTGGTAGACTTG
>Ga0208971_1002410_pt1 | contig 10036 bp, 3 predicted proteins | sample AOAMet1_18_M0_10_2_FD_188229 | JGI IMG/M metagenome (GOLD analysis project Ga0208971, IMG submission 188229) | Ammonia-oxidizing marine microbial communities from Monterey Bay, California, USA - CAN11_18_M0_10 (SPAdes) | ecosystem: Environmental > Aquatic > Marine > Intertidal zone | place... | reverse complement strand
TTGCCTGAAACAATTAAATTCAAGGCACGGCTGTAATAATCATTTAAATTATAACTGGAAACCGCTTTTTCTATTTCCGGCATTGCTGCGTTGATCGAATCCCTTAATTGAGCCCGACGCTGCAAACGCAGGGCAAAGACATCAGGACGCATTTCCAGATCATCTACCTTCACGTTGTTCATTTTCCCCATGTTCATGTCATCCCCTTCAGGATACAGATAATAGGGATCGAAACCCTTGCCAAGAAAGCCGGCCGTACCGCCCTTGCCTACAACATTACTTTCCTGCAATGGGCGCGGAAGCATGACGAAGGGCAATACCGGATCAGACGATGGTTTGAGCCGAATGATGTTGGAACCAAAGTTGGGGAAATCCTTGGGGCTCGGTGGTTCCAGTTGACCTGATGGACTCACCTTGTCAGTCGTATAGCCCGTCATCATCTGATAGATGGCAGCTGTATGGTTAAACAGGCCAACGGGCGTGTAGCTCATTGCCCGCATCATCGTAAACCGGTCGTTCAATTGAGATAGGCGAGGCAAATTTTCCGTAAACTTAATCCCGGGAATCTTTGTCGAGATCGGCTTGAATACACTCTTAACATTATCTGGTACGTTTTCTTTAGGGTCCCAGAGGTCGATATGACTTGGCCCTCCCTGAAGGTAAACCATGATAATACTTTTTGCCTTGTTCCAGCCTGCTCCCTGAACGCTAGTTGGCGAGATGGAGGCGTTGGCAGACTTAAGTTTAAGCATGTTCCCAAGTGAAAGTCCTAGGACGGCACTTCCACCAACTCGCATGATATCGCGACGAGTGACCTTTAGTTGCGGATCGCAGAGATCTTTTGCGGCGTTGCCGACGATGCGAAACATTGTATTCTCCGTGTAAGGATTAAGGTTGCCTGGTTACCGATTGAACAAGAACGATGGACTGTTAATCAACGCCCAAGTCAGGTCCTGAGTTGCCGTTAGGCGCCTGTTCTCTAATTGTCTTTGACTAGTGATAACATCGGCCTCAAGCCGCTGAAGTTTTGCGTCGGTAGGAACGGGGAGTTCGTAACGACCAAGCTTTTCACGCATTTTTTGAACATCAGCGGGAACCGCGATCATTTTTTCAGCGTTCGTAAGTTTAGCAGTTAAGTCCCTAAGAGTTGGATCGTCTTTTTCAAACAATCCCTTTAAAAGCTGAGTTTGTGCTTTTGATAACTCAGATACCGGTACCTTTATTTCTGCGACTAGATGATCGGGAAGACTTAGGTTAACTGGCCCCTGAAACTGAGTGGCCGAGATCCTGAACGCTCCGATTTGATGATTTGCATCAAAGTTTTGGTGCATATTGAATCGAATTTTCGCGCCTTGGGGAAGTTGGAGCGGCGTTTCCAAGTGGAATGTAGCCCAACTTATTTTTCCAATGGCGTTAGAGAGCGCCCAGCCTCTTTGGTTTGTCGAATTGCCATCAATCACTTGGGCCGTCGAAAAACTCGGTTGGGTAATGTTAGAGGCACTGGTTGAAATTTTAACCTTTTGCCAATCGTCTGGTTGATCGGGTTTGGCAATTTCGATTTCAAATTCTGTGAGGACGATATTTCCGTTGGGAGCGAGGCCGGGGCCGTTTCCGGGCAGAGACGGATCGCTGAGAACTTCAAGACGAATGGCGGTAGTCCCATTAAGGGATTCATCGGCAAATATCGTGTAAAGGTCTTTTCCAGATTTGGGTTTCAGGAGAATGCTTTTATCTTCGCGAACAACAAATGCGTTTCCAAGGGTCGATTCAAGCTTAGTTGGCTCGATTGCTTGCCAGTTGATCTCCTTTTGTTGCTTCACCAACCAATTTGAAAAATTGGATCGAGCAGATTGAAATTCATTGATTTCCTGTTTGATTTTTTCAATATTTGTAAGCCGGTCCGCCTCTTGCTGCAACAGGTTCGGGGCTGTCTTGGCAGTCAGTTGGCTAAGTTTCTCTTGTGTGTTTTTAATGTTTTCGAGACGCAATTTTTCGGCCGCAGGTCGCGCTTTATCGGCCTCGATTTTTTGTTTGTCTCTGGCCGCAACGAGTGCCTTATGATCCGAATCAATCTCGAGGAAAGCAGATTTAAGGACCTCAAGTTCTTGCGGAGAAGCGTGTCGGTTGAGAATTCGCATAAATAACCGATCGATTAGCTGGGCGTTATCCGGCTCGCTAGTAACCAGTTGAGCAATTTGACTGCTCGGATCACCGACCGCCCGAGAAACATCTGGGCCACTGACCAAGGCAAGTACGCTTCCTAGCTGAAGCTCGTTGACACGCTCGCATTCACAGGCACTTTCGCGCGGCGGACGACCTAAAGTCGCCAGAAAACCACTGGGCAAACGAACCCCACTGTCAGGCAACGCCGCAGCTCGAGTTCCCGGTTTTACACCCGGAATATTCAAGACGCTTCCAGTGACTTCATGGATCGAGTCGAAAAGAACCTCGGCAGGTAGCCGTCGAGCCATAGCGTGCGAATAATTTCGTTGATCATCGGAATTAAAACCATTGGTACTGACGGACAATTGATAGGTTCGAGAATTACAAATCAACTTAATGATATGTTGGGTGTCAAATCCACTTTCAATGAATTGAGCTCGTAGATACTCAATGAGGGCTGGATTGCTTGGTGGATTTCCCGCTCGAATATCGTCAATTGGTTCAATCAGTCCAACGCCAGTTAAATAGCCCCACAATCGATTGACATGGCTAGTCGCAAAATAGGGATTCTTGGCAGAAGTAATCCAGGACGCTAATTGCTCACGCCGATTGGCGGTCTCTGGGATTGCTACATCTACATTAAATGGGAATAGCGGGTTTGCGATTTCCCCGGTGCGTTCGTGTTTAACTTCTCCGTCTGGTTTGTCGGAAATGATTTCGTAGAGAGGTTTCGCCCCCTCGACCGCAGTTCCACCAATTTTCCGGCCTTTTGATTGCGGGTCAGTCTTTCGATCAATCTGTGCGAAGTAGGCTGCAGTTTCATAATATTGATCCTGAGTCCACTTTTCAAAGGGATGGTCGTGGCATTTGTTGCAATTGAATCGCGTTGCTAGAAACAAATGCGTAGTGTTTTCCATCGCCTCTTCGGGGGTGCGATGGATTTTATAATAGGATGCGGCGGGGTTGTCCTTGTTGGAACCCGAGGCAGTTAGAAGGTCGTATGAAAAGTCATTGTAGGGACGATTCGTTTTTACCTGTTCACGAATCCAGTTGCGTAGGTTGCTGGCACCGGGTGCTCCGAGATATTTGCGATTCACTTGTAACAGGTCTGCCCGTTTGTTTGCCCAGTGTTCAACAAACTGTTCGTTACCAACCAGCTGGTCAATCAATTTGCTTCGTTTGGTTCGCGTTTCTTGCGCATCGGCTAGGAACGTTTTGACTTGCTCTTCGTTGGGGGGCAATCCGGTTAGGTCGAGATAAACCCTCCGTAAAAATTCGGCATCGGTACAAAGGTCCGATGGAGTAATCTTCATTCGCTCCCACTTGTCTGCGACAAATCGATCAATTTCACCCCAAGCTTCGGGCTTCTCCCAAACGAAATTGTCCCGGTCTCCCATGACGGTAATTGTCGTGGCCGTAAATGCCCCCTCGAATCGGGCGAGTGCCGCCGATTCGCCACGACGCAACGCTTTAACGACAGAACCATTGATTGCTGCAATTTCAATGTCACCGATTTCGATCACAGCTTCCTGGGTAACGTCTTTTTTAGTGCCGTCTGAATAGGTTGCCACGACACGCATTTGTTGTTTCCAATCGGCGTCAACCAAAATTGGATTCTTCGGGAAAACTTCAATCGATTCAACTTGCGCTACGTCTTGGTCGAGCTTAGCACCGTTTTTAATCCATTGATGAATCAGCGAATAATGCCGGCTGTCTTTATCAAAAAGTTTTCCACCTTCGTGAGGAATTTGACCGGTTGGTTTCAGAAGCATCATGCTTTCAGCTGAGGCGGAGAGATTTGTTCTTCTTGACGCCATGTCGTCAGTAAATGCTCGAATGTCGTAAATTGGATCGTATCCGCGCAGAGATAGCTTAAAGCCCTTCTTTCCTCCCTGGCTGCCGTGGCATGTTCCTGCGTTGCAGCCAAGTTTGGTTAATACTGGATTCACGTGCTGTACAAAATTGGGCGCGAAATCAGAGGTTTCAAACTTTGTCTCAACAGCTAATGATTTTTGCAAATCATTGTATTCGACTTTCAAAATGCCAGTGCCCTGGGTTCCGGCCTCGATCAATGTCTGGTTCACGGTCGCAGAAGACGTATCCGACGATATGTTGCAGGCGTGGGTCACATCCACCAGTTGCCCGTCAGGATATTTTGCCTGTATCACCAGCTGAGCGTAATCGATTGGCGACTTAAACGAGATGTCTGCCGGTGAAACCACAAGCTCGGTGGGGGTAGATCGTAGAGTACCAATATTTTGGTTCGGCAGTGCGGGGCTTAACGGGGCAAATTTCCAGTTCGGAGTTTGTTGCGCTGTTTGCTGGGTATCCGTCTTGACTGTTCGAATGGATTGGTTCATTTCACCCGTTTCCGAGTTCATGATTCGAATCAATCCGTCGGTTCCACCAACAGCGAGGAACTTCCCATTGGGGTGAAATGCAATCGAGTACAGACCACCGGTGGTGATTTTCGAGTCGAAGATCTGTTTGACATCCTTTGTCACGAATTCGCGCAGGGCTGCTTTTTCTTCTTTCGATTGCGAGGTGACGACCTTGCTAACAATGGCCTTAATGTTTGCAGGCTGGGTAGTGTCAAATTCGTAGGAATAAACATTAACAAAACCTTGACCGTCGAGACTACTCGCGGCAGCAATGCGCTTTCCGTCATCAGAGACGACGATCGATTGAACTCGACCTGGCATTTTTGGCAATTCCCGAATCAGATTGGCATCGTCACCGATGACTCGTTTCGTAAGTCGATCCATTCGGTAGACTTTCGGGATTCCATCTGCTCCACCAATTACGATTTCGTCACGGGTGGGATGCCTGTCAATTGCGGCAATACCACCCTTTAATACTCCCGGTGTGATAGAGGTGATATTGTCGATGAATCTTTGAGTGGCGACGTCGGTCAATTTACAACTCATGTCTCTTCCAACGGACACAAGTCTCGTGCCGTCTTTTGAGAATACCGTGTCTCTTACCCAATCATCATGCGCACCTTGGAATAGTTGTTGTTCGCCAGTGACCGCGTTGATGGTTCGAAGCGTCGTGTCAGTGCATCCGAAAGAGATGGTCTTGCCATCGGGGGACCAATTCACTCCGTAAAGCGTGTCGAAGGATACGGTCTTAGAAAGGGTTAATTCTCCCGTCTGAACATCCCAGACTTGAATCTCGCCAAACTCTCCCGGGTTACCTCCGCAGACGGCAAGATGTTTTCCGTCCGGGGAATACTTAACTCCGTCGATCCTGGAAGAGAGCCCAATTAGACGCTTGGAGATTTCACCAAGGACAGGTTCGTCTGAATTGTCTTCTTCCCAATTGTCAGCTACCTTCAATAACAGAACTTCGTGGAATCCACTGACGGCGATTTGCTTTCCATCGGGAGAGAAGTCAAGTGTGGTTACCATCGGCAGTCGCGAGTAACTCGGTGGATTATCGTTCGAGTAGTTTGCGGTTGGTTTTGAATAGTCGTTGACAGCACCTTCTGAAATCCACTGCCTTATAATACCGAGATCTTTGGAAGTGAGCGGTTCGGCGTTGGGGGGCATCTCTGCCTTACCGTCGTGGCTGGTAGTGACCTCGATTAGGCGACTTTCCTCCGGTTTGCCAGGAACGATTGCTGGATCGCCCGATTCGCCTCCGGCGAGCATGCTAAGGAAATCGGTCATGACGTAGTTGCCGCGGTCAATCGCCCCCTGGTGACAACCGAAACAGTTGGCAGCAAGCAAGGGCCTAACCTGCGCTGCGAAGCTGATTCTCTCTTGGGCTTTTGCTTGGGTATCTTGTCCAAGACCGACCAAGGACAGGTTGAATAGTAAAACTAAGCTAAGCCAGTACATCGCTGTTTTGTTTACAAAGCCCATCTTGTCTCTTGTGAAAGTAACGGAGGAATGTTTGATATCACAATGCCGTGAGAAAGCCATTTTCAGCAAAAACCGTGTGCTATGCAACAGTTTAAGCATGGAAGGTTGATTTTTTATCGTTCTGGGGTGAGAGAGGTTATCTTTGTTAAAACATTCAGGATGCTCTGGACGAGAGTGACAACGGTTTATAGGCGGCGATGAGTCAACAGGTTTTTTAAAGCCGGCTTTGCGGTCCAATTGAGAGTAGTTGGGCGGAACTGGATTGTTGCCTGTTCGTGTTCGTGAAACAGAATAGTATTTTCAATTTTGGGAAGCTTAATTTTTGGAAAGCTTAAACTTAAGGAAACGGCCGACGATGAGTTGCTTTAGATTTAGTTGGGTGACGTTGCTGTTGTTAGTTGTATTGCCAGATTCAATTTGGTCTCAAGAAAAACCGCTCGTTCTCACGCATTACATGCCCTGGTTCAACTCTAAACCAATCAGTGGCGACTGGGGGTGGCATTGGAAACTGAAAAATCGGAATCCTGAAAAGGTGGTAAATGGAAAGCATGAGATTGCAAGTCATTATTATCCATTGATGGGTCCCTACGATTCATCCGATTCTGATGCACTGGAATGCCATGTCTTGCTAATGAAAATTGCAGGTATCAACGGTGTGATTATTGATTGGTATGGAATCAAGGAACACTGGGATTATGGGGTAAATCATCGAAATACCTTGGCCATGATCAAAGCGGTCAAAAAGGCTGATCTGAAATATGCGATTTGCTATGAAGATCAGACAGTAGGCCATCTAATTAAAGCGAAAAAAATAGAGGATGGCGATGGTGTAGAGCATGCCAGAAATGTAGTCCGTTACCTTGCAGAGCATTGTTTTTCAGATGCAAACTATGTCAAAGTCAACGGACGTCCAGTCCTGCTGGTTTTTGGTCCTCAGTATTTTGAAGACGGGCAGATGAGAGAAATTTGTAAGAGCGTCAATCAAACACCTTTGCTTTACGCTTTACCCCATTTGGTTTCCAAAGCGAATGCTGATGGGGCATTTGGGTGGCCGCCTGTTTCAGGCGGCAAAGAAGTCGATCCGAAACAATGGAACGACTATTTGGACAGACTTTATCGTCCGAACCAAAATTCTTACCCTGCGATTGCAACCGTATTTCCGCAGTTTCATGATTACTATCAAGAAGGGGAAGGGCGGCCGAGTTTTGGATCAATTTCGTCACAAAATGGCCAAACATTTGACACGACACTTCAGCGGGCTTGGGAGTCAGAATCGGAGATAATTCAAATTGCGACCTGGAACGACTATGGTGAAGGGACAATGATTGAACCAACTCGCGAATTTGGATATCAATTTTTAAAGTCAATTCAAAAGCAGGTCTACGCGCAAGATGTAGAGAGACTTAAGTCACAGCGTTCAGCATTAGAGTTGCCAATTCGATTGTACAAGCTGCAAAAGAGGCAAGCTAATTTGCAATTGCGAGCCGCAGAAATTGAAAAGGTCTCGCAATTATTATTTGATGGTAAATATCAACTCGCTGAGGCGGAGCTGCGGCGGCTTGAATCATTAAACTGAATAAACATTAGGCTGACCTGTCAGACATAAAAAAACGCCACAGTGGTTTAGGCTGTGGCGTTCTCGTTTTTATTGAATCGAAAATTCGATTTAGGTTTCCTTGATTAATCTACAGGGAAACCACGTTTCCGTAGGAGCGCCTTCGTATCAACATCTCGGCCTCGGAATTTCTTAAATCCTTCCGCGGGGTCGATGGTGTCGCCGACGGACATGATGTTGTCGTAAAGACTCTTAGCAATAACGGGATCGTAGTAAGTCCCTGCGTCTTCGAAAACCTGAGCCGCATCGGCGGTAAGAGCGTCTGACCAAAGGTAGCTGTAGTAGCCAGCTGAATACCCGTCACTTGAAAAGACATGACCGAATTGTGGAGTTCGGTGACGCATCACGATCTCACTGGGCATTCCAAGCTCAGCGAGAGTTTCTCGTTCAAACTTATCCGCATCGATTGGTACGTTCCCGGCGAGATGTAGTTTCATATCAATTAATGCACTTGCGAGGTACTCGACAGTACTGAACCCCTGATTAAACGTGGCGGCATTTTCAATTTTATCGAGTAACGCCTGAGGCATTGGCTCACCGGTCTCATGGTGCACTGCAAATTTGGATAAGACCTCGGGGGTTGAAAGCCAATGTTCGTTTAATTGCGAGGGGAATTCGACGTAATCCCGCGCTACAGAAGTCCCTGCTTGGGATGGATACTGAGCGTCGCTACATAATCCATGCAGTGCGTGGCCAAATTCGTGAAACAGAGTGACCGCGTCATCCCATGAAATTAAAACCGGTTTTCCAGCTTCGCCTTTGATGAAATTTGAATTGTTGGAAACAATTGGAGTAATTGGAGAGTCCATGTTTTCTTGAATGCGATAGGCGTTCATCCAGGCGCCACTTCGTTTGCCACGTCGTGCGAACGGATCAAAAACCCAAAGGCCGACATGCTTCCCATCACGGGTAACTTCCCAGACGGTAACTTCATTTTCAAATACGGGAACGTCTTTCACCTGCTTGAAATCGAAGCCGTACAACTGGTTTGCAGCCCACATCATTCCTTCGCGAAGTTTTTCCATCTGCAAGTATGGCTTGACTTCGTTGAAGTCCAAATCGTATCGGTCTTTGCGGACTTTTTCAGCGTAATAGCGGTAGTCCCAAGGTTCGATGGTGATTTCAGCGTTTTCTGCATCAGCGATTTTCTGCATGTCGGCGACTTCTTCATTTACCCGCGCAACAGCTTTGGGCCAAACCTTTAGCATTAAATCCATTGCTGCTTCAGGCGTGCCAGCCATTTGCGGTTCAAGACGCCAGTGGGCATGGGTTTTATAGCCCAGCAATAAAGCTCTTTCGGCTCGGAGTTTTAGAATTGCCGAAATGATTGCATTGGTATCATTGTCACCGCCGTTGTCTCCACGGTTGTAGTAGTTCCGCCAAACTGTTTCACGCAGAGCACGATTATCGGCATAGGTCAGAAACGGCTCCATCGACGACCGTGTATTGGTCACGCACCATTTCCCTTTTGAATGGTCAGCGTCACCAAGTTTGCTTGCGGCATTTGCCATGGCGGCCACGGTACTTTCTGGCAGGCCGGCAAGCTGATCAGCGTCATTAATCCAAGTGATATAGCCCTCTTCGTCAGATAAAACCTTTTGACTGAATTCGGCAAACAACCCAGCAAGGGCTGCATTCTTTTGCGAAAGAACCGCCTTGTCTTTGTCGTTGAGTTTGGCACCTTGGCGTACAAAACTGTCGTACCGATCTTTGACCAGTCTTTTTTGTGAACTGTTGAGGGAGTTCATCTCGTCGCCCTTATAGATGGCCTCGATCCGGCCGAACAGTTTCGCGTTTTGAATGATCGAGTCGCTGAATTTAGACAGCTTTGGAGCGACCGCTTTCTCGATATCTGGAATTGGTCCGGTCGCAAGATTCGAAGTGTGTACGTCAAAAATTGTTTGGAGTCGATTAAGCGTTTTCCCTGATTTTTCAAGCGCTACCAATGTGTTTTCAAACGTAGGAGGATCGGGGTTATTTGCGATCGCTTCGATCTCTTGATTAGATATTTTAATGGCGGCATCAAAAGCGCCTAGGAATTCGTCGCGGTTGACTTGTCGCCACGGTGGAACACCTCCATACGGTCCAATCCACGGTTTTAGTAAAATGGAATTCATGCTGTTTGAATCCTGCGGAGTAGTTGTCTGACCCGAAATTTCCGTGTTACTGGAAATCAAAATCGCAATGACCAGACACAATTGAGTGAACGAAATGAGATTCAGTTTCATGGTTTGCCTTATGCAGATTACGGAGAACGGGGTCTAGTAATTAGTGAAAATAATTAAGCCCAAAGGGAAATCGAAGTGAATGTTGCCATGGTCGTAATAGCCCAATGCCGCCAGACTAGTCTGGTGGTACGCCGAATTCATTTTTTAAGTTCGCCTTCTTCGAG
>Ga0208971_1002408_pt1 | contig 10043 bp, 7 predicted proteins | sample AOAMet1_18_M0_10_2_FD_188229 | JGI IMG/M metagenome (GOLD analysis project Ga0208971, IMG submission 188229) | Ammonia-oxidizing marine microbial communities from Monterey Bay, California, USA - CAN11_18_M0_10 (SPAdes) | ecosystem: Environmental > Aquatic > Marine > Intertidal zone | place... | reverse complement strand
CTACACGCTTTCATCAAACAAGCAGGCAACCGGTCTAATTCGATACTCAGACTTTCGATCAAAAAGCCCTGTTATAATTCCTACCCTCGCGATCGAGATGTTTTCCAGTACTAGCCCTACCCATCTAACTTCTTTTGTAGCGCGTTATGACGAGCAATCAATTCAGCATCACTGAAGTTTGCGTACCGGGCGTCTTGAAACGTGATCGTCTTGTCGAATGCAGACACCAGTTTATGCTTGCCGACCATCTCCAGGTATCCCCTCGCGTCCTTTAGCTGGTCAATTGTCTCGCAACTTCTCGAACGCCGCTCCAGCTTCCGCCAAACGCACCTATAAATCAGAAGTTTATAATCGTGTGTCGAGTCTACCTGTTAACAGAACCACAGCGGGTGACTCTCCTAGAAATTATCTTCAACCTGCCCCGATAGCATTACCAACCCAGCCCCTCACGCTCCCGGGGAACAAGTCCTCGTTAGCCAATCATCCCGTCAATTAACGTAAGGTTGTTCCGACTTTCCCTTCTAGAACAGACTTAATATACAAATTTCTTTTATGGCGAGTGTTGACTGTCCAACGCCTCTTTCTTTCATCCTCGGCGTCGATGCTGGAGATGAATAATTTATGTGTCAAAGCCGCATCAAGCAACGTCGTTAGGGTACTTTTTCGTATCCGTGCCCTGTGTGCCAGCTCAGAACTACACAGGTGTAAATTGCGTTGAGATAATATTTGCTCCCAAATTGATAATTCCACCCTAATCAGCTGACCTGACAGGCCGCACAAAGGATCATTTCCTCGCTGGCTTATTAGCGCTGATACATGCAATAAATCTTTTGAAATGCTAAGCCCTATTGGCGATTTTCTCCATTCGTAGGGTGTTTGAGATCTGGAACAAATGTCTATCATATCCCCAATAAGTGGTTCACTCGGATACAGGTAGCCGCTTGTTTCTGTGCAACGCCCCCTGCCCAAGTATCGATTGACTAATCTATCGATATACAGGGGGTCTTCTGCAAGGCTGTTCTTCATAAACGTCCGGCTGATGGGTTTACCCCATCCGAACCACTGTTCTAAAAGCCACGATTTGATGTTCGCCGCACGATAGCTCTGGCGGTTTGTTGTCTGGCCGATATTTAACTCATTCAGGAACCTTTGAACCCCGTGGAAAAGAGGTAGGTTGACCTTTAGGCCTCTTTCGAAATTGCGTTGATTCCGGTCTTCTGAGGCCATATGGGTCGTGCTGTGTTGACCTTCTAATTTCAAGTTCTTTACTGCCTGCGGCTGTAACGTGTTAGTAGCTCAAATATCTGTTTATACATCATAACAGTCTACCGTCCCGCGGCATTGATAACATTCAGCCCAGAGGCCCTGGCATCCTGCTCGACCAGGATGCTAGTCCCATACCCTACCACACCGCGCGGGACCTGTTTATGCCAGAGTCTAAACCTAAAATCATCGGCTTAGATGACGCCATCAGCAGTGTGTATAGCGCGAAATTCGTCTTGTATTGTAGGGTCAACACATCAAAGCCTTTCCTGCATGTTCCCTGGCCTTGGCAGAATGACTCTTATCTGCTTCACTACCTCTACAATCTTTCGGGCTCGCACATGATCACCAGCATTCCCAAACGTATCGATGAGGTAAGCGCTCCCTGGTTATCAAGTGTACTGGAAACCCAAGTAAAAGACTTTAACACCACCCTCGTCGCTGGAGGTCACCTTGCAGATGTCTTCAGAATCCAGGACATCATATACGCGGATAGTGGATCACTACTTCCGACTTCACTCATCATCAAAATTGCGTGTCAGCACGAAGGCCAAAGGGCAATTGCGACTAGCAACAACGCTTACCTGCGAGAAGTACTTTTTTTCGAGCAACTTGCCGCAGAAGTACCGCTCCGCACACCGACCATTTACACCGTGCAATATGACAACCCGGAGCGATGTGAATATTTTTGTATCATCATGGAAGACCTAAGCTCCCATTCAACGTTATTTGATCAGTTAACTGATCGGCTGACTGAAGCCGACATACGAAAGATCAACTTGGAGTTGGCCGAGTTTCACGCTCTGTTTTGGGAAAGCGACACGCTAACACTGGATTGGCTTGGATTTCCGGAAGACCATTACGAATTTCCTATGCATGAAGCTGCATTGGGGTGCGAAGATAGTATGGACACGTTCGTTGCACTGTGGGAGAACGCTTTTAAGCAAAGTCCTTTTAATGAAAAGTGGTCGTCTTTGGAACCCATGACCAGACTCATCTGTGATGGAAACGCGCAGCGTCTACTGGATCAAATTTACAAAATATTGAAGCAAAGACCTCGTACACTGCTGCACAACGACCTTAGAGGGAACAACTTATTTAGAACGAAACCCCAACTCGGCGAGTCCAGCGAAGTTACTTATATTGACTGGCAGCTAGTAGCACCCGGCCCCCCTGGTCTGGAATTTAGCGAAGCATGGCAGCACTCCGTTCCCCCCGAGATTCGACGCAAAGATGTCGACTTTCTAAAGCAGTATCACCAAAGGCTGACGGAAATTGAGCCCAAAACAGCGGCTTATACCTACCAGATGTTGCTGGAGGACTATCGCCTAGGTTATATCTTATGGTGGATGACATTGATCAACTTGGGGACCGAGGTTCTTAAACCTCTGGACACGCCTGAAGGAAGTAAGGCCAAGGCCCTATGGGGAACAAACATGCCGTTTATGTATCAGGCGATAGAAGATCACGACTGTTACGGTATGGTCAAACGCCTCCTTTCTCCAACGCCCTAAAAGCTAACCTGGGGAATCAAACTCAGACCTGTGTGCGCTACAGCCTTCTGAACCAGAACCGGATGTTGGCTAAACATTCCTGTTGATTTTCCTATCCTCTTGTCTGACGACATCAGAAATCGATCGAAATTCAAGTCTGCATTGAACCAAAACCGAACTATTAGCGACACGCATCAGAGAGCATGGTTTACTCAGGTACAGCCTACGCTAGAAGGCGAGCGAAAGTATGTGCATGGCTTCTCTATGGGCTGTGAAACTTACTATAACGCCGCGGAATAGCTGCTTAAATGCCAGGACGTGGCATTTGGGATGTAATGGTCTGATTATTATATATTAGGCGGGCTTGTCGCGGCTCGTCTCTGTAGGGTTAAGACACAGACAGACAGATGATGAAGACCATAATAGTTCAGCCCCTTTAGTTTTCGAACTAAAAGAGAAGGACCTATTGACGACAAAGAAAAGCACATAGTGATCTGGACATTAGCTGACGATAGATCGCAGTGTCATTGAGACAAAATTGACTCGAGACAGTTGGCGGTGCAAGGTTAATATCAGTGTAGTAATACACAAATCAAGAACAAGCTTTCATAATCAGAGGTCGAGATTTTGAATTACCCCCGGAAGGAGTAATGGGTTTTGTTACGAAACTTATGCGACGCGCCAAGACTGCGGGGCACATTTCTGCGTCAGGCGTGATACTCACTGTTGTGATTGGGTTTTTGGTCGCGGTCCCCGAAGCAAGTTCTCGCAATTTCGAAGAGCACGAGGTTAAGGCGGCATTCCTCTATAGTTTTGCTCAGTTTATCAAGCAGACCCCCAAAGAAAACAGCGCTCCGACTTCCACGCTAAATTACTGCACTGTGCACGAGGGGCCCGTTGAAAACGCCCTGAAGGCATTGATCGCGGCCAGACAAACGCAAGGTGAGACAAGACGTTACATTTTGTTAGCGGACTGGTCCGAAATTGGACAATGTCACTTCCTATTTCAGGGCGCAGACAGCGAAAGAAGCGAACCGATCCAATTGAGCGCAGATGAGTCAATCATCACTGTTGGCGATTCTCCCGGATTCGTGGCTAATGGCGGGATAATCGAATTTCAACGTCAGGGAACTCGCATAAAAGTCCATGTGAATTTGGAAACTGCCCGAAAACACGGTATTAAAATTAGCTCCAAATTATTGAAACTGGCAACAATATACTCACCAAACAGCGGGGAGAAAGTCGATGATTAAGTTCATTCAAAATCTACCCATAAAACGAAAAATAATTTCGTTCACTATGATCTCCAGCACCCTGATGCTTATTGCAGCATCCATCACCTTTGTGCTGGGGGAATACATCTTAAAACGTGACGAACTGGTCGAGTCAAATTCTTCGCTAATCAGTGTCTTGGCGATTAACAGCGCCGCGGCAATGGTCTTTCGCGACCCAGACGCAGCGGCCGAGGTTCTATCAGCATTGACAGTCGATCCGGATGTTATATCTGCGCAAATTTACACCACTGATCTTGCGCTGTACGCAAGTTACACTAACGAACTCTTTCAGCGCGATATTCCTTCTCCTGATGGCATCGAAGGCAGTGCTGAATTGGAACAGTCCTTGATTTTGGTTATTAGGGGCGGAGAGCCAGTGGTAAATTTCGGAAATGGCGTTCTCGATATCAAAGGGCCCATAACACTGGACGATGAGGTTCTTGGGGTTATCAATACTCAAACTGATTTGCAGCCGCTGCGAGAGAGCATTCTAGAACTCGCCATTATGGCCGGAATATTTTTATCGCTGGCCCTAATCTTCGTCTATTGGTTCGCAGGATATTTGAAGAAAATCATTACTGAACCTATCGATAATCTTTTGAAGGCAATGAAAGAAGTTTCTACCAGTGGGGATTACAACCACAGGGTTGAACGTGTGACCGATGATGAACTGGGCTCCCTGAGCGATGGATTTAATGACATGTTGGAGCAGGTGCAGAATCGCGACAAGACACTAGCTAACATTGTTAAAGAATTACAGGTTTCGAAAAATATTGCAGAAACGGCCACCAAAGCCAAGTCTGAGTTTCTAGCGAATATGAGCCATGAAATTCGCACACCCATGAATGGAGTCTTGGGTATGACCAGCTTACTACTTGACACGGAGCTTTCTGAGGAGCAGCGAAAGTTTTGTGAAATGGTCGAGATGTCAGGCAATTCCTTGCTGACGATTATTAACGATGTCCTAGATTTTTCCCAGATTGAATCAGGCAAGCTAACGTTGGAGTTAACGGATTTTTCGATCTCCGACTGCGTCCAATTCGCCACAGACTTATTAGGTAAAAGCGCCGAAAATAAGGGCTTGAGGTTGAGCTACCATATTGCGGATGATGTGCCGTCCATGGTCAAGGCAGATAAGGGTCGAATCAGGCAGGTACTAATCAATCTGGTGGGCAATGCCATAAAGTTTACTGCGACTGGTGCTGTTTCCATTGATGTTTCAATGATAAACAACGGTGTAGATGCTGCTGAATTGTGCATAGAGGTTCGGGATACCGGTATTGGGATTCCCGACTACGCCCATCAAACCATATTCGAACATTTTTCCCAGGCAGATTCTTCGACGACCCGTCGATACGGTGGCACCGGTCTGGGGCTCACTATATCTAAACAATTAGTCGAACTAATGGGCGGGAAGATTGGAGTCGTTAGCGCTCAGGATCAGGGAGCACGGTTTTGGTTCCAATTGCCCCTGATTATATCGGATGAAGGGATTCAAGCGAACGATGGGCTATATGATTCGGGTGATTCGCGGGACAAAAAAGAGCTTTCAGGATTGAGGAAATATGACGCTAAGATCCTGGTCGTCGAGGATAATGAGATTAACCGAATCTTTACTTGTGCGGCGATGAATAGTTTTGGCTGTGATCCAATTACCGCGCATAACGGCGCGGCGGCCGTCAAAATATTCGCTGAGACTACGGTAGATTTAATACTGATGGATATACAGATGCCGGTAATGGGTGGCGTCGACGCCACCGCTATGATTCGTGATTTAGAACAGAAGTCAGGAACTACCCACGCTGTTCCTATCATTGCACTAACCGCGTATGCTCTTAAGGGAGACCGTGAAAGATTCTTAGCTACCGGGTTCGATGGATATTTAAGCAAGCCGATCACAAATAACAAACTTTCAGCAGTTCTAGAAGGTTGGATAGGCCATTTAGAAAAAAGAAATGCGAAGGAAGAGCATGAGGACGAGGATAAGGAGCAATGAGTTTCCGCTATGAACCCACTTTGAGACCATGGCGTTATTCGCCCTTGGTCTGTTTGCTTCTACTGCCGTTCTCTTCCGCTCTTTGGGCGCAAAATGTGCCCTCAGATCTTCTGGACCTTAGCCTGGAACAATTATTCGCAACCGATGTTGTAGACACGAAGAGCGATAATAGCAGTACCAAAAGTAAATGGAGTTTGCGGTATAAGTTTCAGCGCGCCGATTTTGAGGGCTTTAACAAAGGAACCGATAGGCTTTCTAATGACGAGGTACTGTTTACTCCCGGGCTTGAGCCCCGCACCGACGACAATTTCCCCGTAGTTCCGACAACGATTACCCAAAAAGTCCACGCACTTGTTGTGGGATATCAACTCAATGAACAACTGAATATTAATTTGACTGTACCCTACGTCAAGCAAAGTACTGACCATATTAGTATTGTCCCTTCGTACGCGGATTTCACAATTCGGTCCAGCGGAATAGGTGATGTCGCCATCATCGGATCGTACCAATTGAAAACACCGGGTGAAGGCAACTTACAGTTGAGCCTGGGCCTCAGTTTCCCAACAGGCTCGATTGATAAGGAGGGGGACACTCCTCGTGCCCCCGGTAATCAACAGCTTCCCTATTCAATGCAATTGGGGTCCGGCACCTACGATATTCCTGCGAGTATCCACTATTCAGTCATGGGAAACGGTTTTAGATGGGGAACTGAGTTGGCTGCGAGAATCCGCCTAGGAGAAAATGATAGAGATTATACTTTGGGCAACCGGGTTTCCGCAGCGACCTGGCTAAAGTTCGATCAATTGGCGTGGGTGAAACCTTCGATCAAAGTGATCTATGAATACTCAGATAGTATTGATGGCAAGGATATCGATTTAATGGTTCCGAGCGCTTTTCCCTACCCCGCGTCTGTTACCAACCCCAAGATGTACGGTGGCAAGCAGGCGATAGTGGTCTTGGGGTTCAAAATACCAGTATTTGCAACGGGTAATTATGTAGAGTTGGAATTCGGTAAGCCTTTTTATGAGTCCCTGAACGGCCCGCAAACCCGTGAGGATATTCGATATGGGTTTAAATTTAACCTCAGTATCTAAATGAACGCATAGGGTGTGATTTGTGCATATCTCAAGGGCATTGACACCGTCCTATTGAGTCAAATATATTTTTTACCGCTACATGTACATCCTCAAACAGCACAGGATTTATATATCTAACTTTGAGAACCTAAATAAATACGCAAACCAGGCTATTATTTACGCTGTCTGAAATCCCTCGTATGCATTTTTCGCCACGGTTTCACACTTCTCCACGTATTCGGGAAAACCCAGATAAGGCATAAACACCCGGGGCTTTCCAGGCACATTGGCACCGAGGTACCAGGAATTGCAGCCCAAAAGTAGCGTTTCGCCTGCCACTTCATTGACGTGATCTACCCAATTGTCCTCAGCCTCTATAGAGGCGTCAATGCTTGCTAGTTGGTGGTCTTGCAGCCATGCCACACAATCGGAGATAAACTCTACGTGCTGTTCAATAGAGGTGATCATATTGGTCAATACGGACGGACTGCCGGGTCCGCTGATGATAAAGAAGTTAGGGAACCCTGCGGTCGTTAGACCAAGGAAAGTTCGTGGTCCTGCATGCCATTTGTCTTTGAGCTTCAGACCGGCCTTGCCTTGAATATCAATTCGATCGAGCGAGCCGGTCATAGCGTCGAAGCCCGTCGCGGTGACAATCGCGTCAACCGGATATTCTTTGCCGTTCGCCCGCACGCCCTGCGTAGTGATCTCTTCAATACCCGATTGAGCAATATCTACCAGCGCGACATTACTTCGGTTATAAGTTTCGAAATAGTCTGTATCCACGCAAACCCGCTTGCAGCCAAATATGGAGTCCGGTGACAAAGCGTCGGCCAGTTGGGGGTCTTTAACACGCTCGCGTATTTTGCTGCGTACAAATTCCGCAACGATGTCGTTTGCTTCTTTGCCAACCAGCAAATCGGCAAAAGTACCGTAGAAGTAAAGTCCACCCATTTTCCAGCGGCGTTCACACTCCGTGCGTATCTCTTCAGGCGTGTGCTCTTCGGCTGTGCGTTCGTTGCCGGCAGTATCCCAGGCAATCGGCTGGGCGCGACCACTTGCGCGAAACGCTCGATAGTTTTTTTTGACCTCGGCCTCCTCCTGCAAGTCCTGTAGACCATTGTGTGCAGGCACCGAGAAATTGGGCGTGCGCTGAAAGACCGTGAGCTGATCCGCCTTCTCGGCAATGATCGGAATAGATTGAATGGCTGACGAGCCGGTTCCTATGACTGCTACCCGTTGGCCGCTGAAGTCGACACCGCCATGTGGCCATCGCCCAGTGTGATACCACCCCCCTGTAAATTTTTCTCGTCCGGGGAACTCCGGATCATTGGCTGAAGATAAGCATCCTGTTGCCATTACGCAAAAACGGGCCGATATCACATCGCCAGCTTCGGTGGTTACGCTCCAGCGACTGTTGTCTTCATCAAAGTGTGCTGCGGTAACGCGGGTGTTAAATTGAATGTCATTGGCAAGTTCGAAACGCTCTACAACGTGCTTAGCGTAAGCCATGATTTCAGGTTGTGGTGCATACCGTTCTTTCCACTTCCACTCTTGCTCCAATTCGGGTGAAAACTGATAGGAGTACTGCAGGCTGGGAATGTCGCAACGTGCCCCAGGATAGCGATTCCAATACCAAGTACCTCCGACACCACCTCCGGCTTCTAAGATTCGTGCCCGCAAGCCGAGCTGTTTGAAACGATGCAGCATGTATAGCCCTGCGAAGCCCGCGCCGACAATCACGGCATCCAGATGATCTTTCTTGGTGGAGGAATTTGTTTGGCTCATTTGTATACCGCATCGTTATTGAACAGCTTTGAGTGTAGCAGGGTTTCCTACGAGGTTGGAGACTCCACTTTTGGTGTTTACATTCCTTGTACAGCTGCCCTACTGCAATGCTTTCTTCTGTTGCATCAATGCACATTGGCGAAAAAACGATATACAAAGAGCCGATAAGAATCGAGACGTAAGCAAGTGTGAAACCACCAGCCCTGCGTTAGCGAGTAGAGTATGTCTCGGCCCATCGCTGAGAAAGGATCTGCAGCTGGAGACGCACTTCAGGTTAGCTATAGCTGAGTTTGATGTCTGATGCAGGACCTCAAGATGAGCTATCTTCTTTTGTATGAGGTCCAAATTATTGATACCCACAACCTCCAAGATCGTCACGATTAGTAATATGAGCTATTTATTACATATGTATTTATTTGTGTGTATTTATATTGTTTTGCACTATTTTTTGTTGTAATGTTATTCTTCGTTAAGGTGTGTAACCTTTTGTAACTATATGAAACTACTTAACTACATTGTTAACACCAAACTTGCGGTGATAAACAAAAAAATGGTTAGGAAAGCGCCTGGGTATACCGTCCACCAGCCTTCACAAAAATGCACATAAAGCATATAAGGCTACGTCAACTATGAACGATTATCGTGAGAATTTGGTCCTGGTTCGCAGGTCATCGGGCCAAAAAGAATGGATGACAAAAGAAGCGCTCGCAGAGTTGAACAAGCAGCGAGCCATTAAACGGAAAAAAGCTGGGGAATTAGAGAAGCAACACTGGAATGGATTGAAGGCTTAGTCTTTTTTCAAGTCCTTTTCGGAGAAAGGGCAATGATTATCAGGAGGATCCTATGGTTCGTATCCGTCATTCGTGGTGATTGACCTAAATACATCGGAAGCGGATACCAAGTGTAACGAGAGTGGAAAGTCGCAAAAAGAGTGACCTAGCAAAAAAGTCAGTCTAGAAGGGGCCAAGGTTGAAATTTACTGTGTTGACAAAGATACGGGCCGGTTTACTCTCATCAGCTGTTTTCGTCTCCCGTGCCGACCAAGTATCGCCGACCTTTCTCAGGTTCCGGTAGCTGCCTTGGCATAAAAAAACCCTGATCGGCAAGAAGGTAAACAAAGTACCGACGATGGCTCTGCGGCAGGAAGAACTTC
>Ga0208971_1002404_pt1 | contig 10056 bp, 8 predicted proteins | sample AOAMet1_18_M0_10_2_FD_188229 | JGI IMG/M metagenome (GOLD analysis project Ga0208971, IMG submission 188229) | Ammonia-oxidizing marine microbial communities from Monterey Bay, California, USA - CAN11_18_M0_10 (SPAdes) | ecosystem: Environmental > Aquatic > Marine > Intertidal zone | place... | reverse complement strand
GCTAATATCAGGAGTTTCTGTAACTTCTTCTTTAGGCTCAGAATCTAGTGGTTCTGCGCTAATATCAGGAGTTTCTGTAACTTCTTCTTTAGGCTCAGATTTTTTGATTGTCTTCTTTTTCTTTGTTGCATCCTCTGGATCTATTACACCTGCTTCGCCTAATGCAAAGACAACGTCCATTTCTGGATGATGTGGACTATCAACCATTCTTGCAATTCTCTTTTTACCTGATTTCTTAAAGTAAATTCGGTATGTACTTGTGTGTGCAACTACATTACCACCAACAGGTCTTGTTGGATCACCAAAGAATTGATCAGGAGAATGCATTACCTGATTTGTCATGATTGCAGCAACATTGTATGTTTCAGCCAATCTGACTAACAAATGAACAAATTTGTTTAGTTTTTGCTGACGTGTTGCTAGAGTACCTCTTCCAAGATATTCGGATCTAAATAGACCTACTGCAGAATCAGATACAACTAATTTGATATTGTGTTCTCTTATCAAAGTACTGGCTTCTTCAAGAATAAGAATTTGGTGAGAGCTGTTATAGGCTCTTGCAACAATAATATTATCAAGTGCTTTTTCAGGATCCATTCCATTTGCTTGTGCAATTGAAACTATTCTTTCAGGTCTGAAAGTATTTTCAGTATCGATGTATAATACACCACCTTCAAGACCACCTTCTTCTTTAGATTTTTGAACTTGTACACACATTGTGTGACAAAATTGTGTTTTACCACATCCAAATTCTCCATAGACTTCAGTTAGTGCTTGAGTTTCTACTCCACCAGCAAATAGCGTATCTAAAGCTTCAGTTGCAGTGGTAATTTTACCAATGGTCTGTCTCTTTTTGTATAATTCATTTGCACTAACAAAATCTTTCTGAATTAGTCCACCTTCAACTAAACCTTCTCTTGCCTTTTCAACAAGTTTTCCTGCAGTTTCAATATCCATGCTTGTAAGTTCGGCGATCTCTACAGGACCTCTTACTACCAGATCCATAATATTATGAATTCCAGCATCATTGAGCTTTCTAGTTGTTACTGGACCAACACCGGCCAGACTTTCCAAAGTTATTTCTTCAGTCATACTGTAAGGTACGGTACCAGTACTTTATAACCATTTTGTTTTAGAATTTTTAAATTTCAAATCAATAAATTGGAGTCTAGTTACGTCTTCTTCGTTTTGCACTTGCTTTGTTTTGACCCGGCATTTTTCCACCATGTCCTAATGTAGCTAAGACAAATCTTTTTCTAAAATTACTTTTATTGCGTAATTTGGAGTTTGTTCCAACAATCTTTCTTCCCTCTACTTTAGGAGTCTGACCTCTTACTTTACCTGCTTTTGTAAGTGAACCGTGTGTTGCCATAGAATTACGCTAAAATTTAGGAATTTATGTATTTGGGAATTACCAATATTCGGCTTTAATTTTCTCAATTACACGCTCATGTTCTCGACCTTTACGTCTAGCATATCTTTCCATAGCACCTAATGGGACACCACCTAACGAACGTGCAAGTCCATTAAATGCAGTGGCCTTTAGTTTTCCAGCAGCACCATGTTTTCCAGTCTTAGTCATGAATTTTTGAATTCCATACTTGAAGTTATGTTGCCAAGTCTTGTACATGACACCTAACTGGGTTGGGTCATTATCTTGACCCATATCATAAAATTCTGATTTTTCCAGTAATCCTATTGGAACAAATGTCAGAGGAGTAGCAGTAAACATTGCTTCAGGCTGTTCTCTCTCTAACTCACTGATTAATCGAATAGTCTCCCAACCATCTTCAGGTTGTTCATCATTATCTAAACCCATAATCAGAGTAAATGCAGGAATCCAATAATTTTCATTAAGTGTTTTGACACCTTCTTTTACAACCCAATGCCATTCATCAGGACTATATGGTGCAAGTTTTCTATCAGCATATTTTTCAATCAGTCTGGTACTGCCAGTTTCAAATCCACATTGAATTCCAGTTAAATTATCAGGTCCAGCATTTGTGATTTTTGAAAGACTTGGTACAAGTCGCTCATCTGCAATTGCTCCTGAAAGTGTTCCATGAGTTGGATTAGTATGTTTAACACCAGTAGACATAATTGCTTTAAACAGATCTTCTAATGCATCTCTATTGGGTTCCATGTTTTTGGCGGTTTTAATGTCCATACCATAAACAAAGATATCATCACTGTGAATCCATGCTCTGTCCATTCCACCTTTTTTAATATTAACTTCGATTTCCTTCTTGACTTTCTCAGGGGAATAATATCTCAAAGAGCGAAGTGTCACATCACAGAATTTACATCCACGACCACAACCACGCATTACTTCAACCATTCCATGCATACTTGGTTCTACAATGTTAGGAATATCATCTAATTCAGGTCTATCCCAGAAATTAACAAATCTTCCATGATGTGTTTTATCACCACGTTTGAATTCTTTAATATCAACTTTGAAATCTTTTCTTTTTCTGAAAGGATCCATATTTTCAAATTGACCATCTATCAAATAATTGAAAAATCTACCAGCATGTCCATCAATCTCAGGAGCAATACCTCCTAATTCACCTTCAAGAATTGCATATAATCCATATTCTTCGATTTTTTCAGGAGCATAGTTGTATTGCCAGGTACCAGATGCACCAGCAATTACTTTAGCATGACTGCCATTCTTTTTCTTTGCAGCGTTAATTCTTCTATGTAAATCTGCATTGTAAAATTCATCATATGATGTTTGTTTTCGTCCAAAGGTGAATGTCATTGTTACAGGGCCCATTCCAAGAGGATCCATTTCGTATGTTCCAACTACTTCAGTTTCAGGACCAATGAATTTTTCAATGTGATTAGGATGTGCAATAACTACATCTTTTCGTGCAAAACCATCACGTAATAACCCAGCTTCAACTTTTCTTAATCCATACGGAGCAAATTTTGCTACGCCATTGATATCAGGCGACCAATTACATATAAAATCAAATAGTATTTTTGGAGTTACTTGATTTTTTAATACTTTATACCAAAAACTGTTTTTATCACGATTAGGATCAATTGCAGGAGCACAGCCAAAGAAAGTTGCAAGAGAAATTCCTCTATAAGGAGACATTAAAGTTCTATCTGCAGTTAAAACTATTTTCGGAGTTGCCATTTATTATCTAATCAGCTTGAAAAATCATTGAGTTTAAACCTTGCTTGAATTCTATTGTCATATTTCTTCTAAAATACCAGATTTTGTTCTATGAGAGTGACCAAATTCGGATTTCGTGGATAAATGATCACCATCAAAGATAGTTCCATCACGACAAACAAGGTCATCATTAACACAACAGCTTCCACAGATACCAACACCACATTTCATCATTCTTTCTAAACTTGCTTGGACAAAGATTCCTTTTTTGTTAGCCATTTGAACAGTTTTGTACATCATTAATTCAGGACCGCATGTGTAAATTGCATCATACGTGTTTTCTTCCAAAAGTTTTTCCAATACATCAGTTACATAGCCTTTTTCACCATAACTTCCATCTTCAGTAACAGGAATAACTGTCAGATTAGATCCTGGAATCAATTCTTTTGCTTTTTCTTCAAAGAATACTTCGTTTTTAGTTTGAGACCCCATTAACAGGGTAATCTCATTTGAAGGTTTTGAGAATTTTATCAATCTCATTAGAGGAACTAATCCAGTTCCACCGCCAATTAAGAGTATTTTTCCATCTTTTATTTCAAAAGAATTACCATATGGACCTCTAACTCCAATCTGTCGACCCACTGAAAGATTGTATAAGGCGGTTGATGATTCCCCACGCTTTCTAACTGTTAATGCAGCCTGACCACCTACATCAGAAACCATGACACTCATTGGAAGTTCGTTTACACCAGGAATCCATACCATTGCAAATTGACCGGGTTTTACATCAGCAAGAACTGGATCATGAAAATACAAAGTTCTTACAGTAGGAGTTTCATCGACAATTCTTTCAATTGTACAAATGTGTGGATGATTAGGATCTCTTTGCTCGTCCAACCATTTCACCTATTGTTTTATAATTTTTCTTTTCCATATAATTTTGAATACCAGAATTAATTTCACTAAATGTTTCAACCCAATGATCACCCATCACACTACCAAATTGAACTGCAGATGAACCTGCCAAGATGAATTCAATAGCATCCTCCCAATTTGAAATTCCACCACATCCCATTATAGGAATATCAAATTTTGATGCAATTTCATAAACACATCTTAACGCAATTGGTTTAATTGGCGTACCAGATAATCCGCCAATTTTATTACTTAGAATTGGCATCTGTGTCTCAACATCAATAGCCATTGCTCTAACTGTATTAATTGCAGTTATTGCATCAACACCAGCAGATACAGCTGCATCAACAGTATCAAGATAGTCAGATTTGCCCAATCCTACTTTAGCAACAATTGGAGAATTAGTAACAGATTTGACTTTTTTAATAATTTTTGAGACGAGTTCAATGTCATCTCCAATTTCTAGACCAACTTTAGCAACATGTGGACATGAGAGGTTTAATTCATATGCAGATACATTGCATTTCTCAAATTGTTTAATCATGTATTCAAAATCATCTTCTTCAGAGCCAACAAGACTTACAACTATTGGTACATCATCATTAGATTCAATCATTTTTGCAAAAGTTTCTGCGCCAGGGTTTGATAATCCGATAGCATTAATCCATCCTCCACCCTTGACACTGAAAATGGTTGGATTTGGATAGCCTTCCCATGGTTCTTTACTTAGTGATTTTGTGACAACAGCTCCTGCTCCAGCATCATGTAAGCGTTTGAATACATCAAGAGATATGCCTAGAATTCCAGATGCCAAAACTGTTGGGCGCTTTAGCGTTAGTGAACCAAGAGTGGTTTCCAGACTAGAGTCCATCTGAAGAAGATTATTGGAATTGGCTTATAACAGTTGATTTAGAATATGTAGATTTTTTAATGAGGATTTGATGGGATCAATGTCATGTTGTCAGTAATCCTAACTGAATTAGGAATTGTTGTTTTTGAAGAACAAAAGTTTGTAAAATCGTTTCCATTTTCAGTACCTGCAGAAGATTATGTTTTTGCAAAAAAAGGAAAATCAAGATTAAGTGAATTAGTAAGATTTTTGCAAGAAGATGGATTTGATGTTCTTGTAAATGATGTAGGATTACAAGATCTACTCAAGAAAAAATCAATAGAATCTCAAATGATGAGTCAAGCAAAATTAGAAGATATTCAACTAACAAAACCACAAATTTTAGTTGATGCAGGATTAGCAAATAATTATGACGATGCAATACAGAAACTTAGAGATTTTGCAATTCAGTTATCATCATCAAAGGTAACAGAAGTATCATCTAGCCCAGACTTGCACATAATTCAATGTATCAATACGTTGGATGATACAGACAAAATAATCAATGGTATGAGTTCCAGATTAAGAGAGTGGTACGGACTTCATTTTCCAGAGTTGGATAACATCATTGATAGTATTAACGGATATGCACAGATTGTGGTTGCAGGAAAAAGAGATGGAATGTCAGACGATGTATTTGTCGAGGCAGGATTTCCAGATTCTAAAGTTCAGATGCTTTCACTTGTAAAACAAAAAAGTAGAGGAGGAGATATTACAGATGAAAATTTACAGATTGTTCAAAATTTGGCTAAGAATATCTTGACCTTGTTTGATTTACGAAATGATTTAGAAAAGCAAGTAGATACAGAAATGGAAAAAGTTGCTCCAAACTTGTCTGCAGTTTTAGGAACAACAGTAGGAGCAAGAATTTTAGCAAAAGCAGGTAGTCTTGCAAAAATGGGTACAATGCCTGCAAGTACAATTCAGGTATTAGGTGCAGAAAAAGCATTGTTTAGAGCATTGAAGACAGGTTCAAATCCACCAAAGCATGGAATACTTTTCCAACATGCAGTAGTACATGCAGCTCCAAGATGGCAAAGAGGTAAAATTGCAAGAGCAATCGCTGCAAAAGCGGCAATTGCAGCAAGAGTTGATGTTCATGGGGCAGGATTAAACACAACATTACTAGAGAAATTGAATATCAGAGTAAAGGAAATAGAAGAAAAGAATTCAAAACCAGTTAAAAAACCTCAACCACAAGAATATCAACAAAGAGGAAATTTCCGTAAGAGTAAAGAATCTAAACAAAAGAGACGAGGAGATAGATTCAAGAACAGAAAGCGAAATAACTTTGAAAGAAGATAATAATTATTTCTGGTTTACACTAGATGGAGAGAAAAAGCTCTTCACAGAAAATTTTACACCTCAAAAACAGGTTTACAAGGAGAAATTAATTGTAAAAAATGGAATAGAGTATAGAAACTGGGAACCTTTTAGAAGTAAATTGGCAGCATGTATAATGAATGGTTTGCAGGAATTTCCATTCCATGATAAATCAAGCGTGTTATATCTAGGGGTATCAACGGGTACAACAATAAGTCATATTTCAGACATAGTTGGTCCAAAGGGCATGATTTTTGGAGTTGAGCATTCAAGTCGAGTTGCAAGAGATTTTCTTGATAGAGTTGCAGTGTTTAGAAAAAATATTGTCCCGATAATTCAAGATGCAAAAAGACCGGATCAGTATTTTTCAGTTTTTACTAAAGTTGATATTGTTTATGTAGACATTGCACAACCAGAACAAACAAAAATTGCAATTGATAATTGTAGGATGTATCTTAAAAAAGGTGGATTTCTATTTCTAGTGATTAAAACACGAAGTATAGATGTTACAAAAGATCCAAATCAAATAATCAACCAAGAAATGAAAAAATTAGAAAGTGATTTTGAAATATGTGAGAAAATTGATTTGAGACCATTTGATAAAGATCATGCAATGGTTATTGCAAAATCAATTAACTGAGACCAAGTATTTTTTGTACCGGTTTCCAACTTTTACGCACAGATGAGGGTAGTGGTTTTTTTGCGGCAACCATTTTTTTAACAAAGTTTACACTTTTTTTATCTGAAGGGTAACCACTTCCAAATTCATAATTTTTGTTTAAACGGGCAATCGAACGATCTCGTGAAACTTTTGCAATTATTGAAGCAGCAGAAACAACTACAAATCTAGAATCCGCATGATGATAGGATTTTACTTTGGATTTATTTGATAAATCAGATATTTCACGACCAAATCTAGTAGCGTTTACATCACAAGAATCAACATATGATATATCAGATTTAAGATGAGTTATGACATCAGCCATTTTTTGCGCTTCCAAATGATTCAAGTTATGCTTGAAGACATACTTGTCTATGGTTTTTGGAGGAATTCTAATCACATGATAATCATCAACAACTTTTAGAATTTCTTTATAGAGAAAATCACGTTTTTTGGGACTGAGTTTTTTTGAATCACGAGCACCAAGTTTACGAAGTTTATTGATATTTTTTTTCTCAATACTAATTCCAGCGATAACCATAGGTCCAATCATAGATCCTCTACCAGCATCATCTACTCCGCATACTTTCACAAATTTTGACTTGTATACACGTAGTTTAGTTAATGAAGATATCTATTGTTGAGTTAATTGTCAAGCGTAACAAGTTGATCTTGATCGCAAAATCAGTACAAGAAACTAAAAATTCAGTTAAGATTTTCTAGAATAATCGTCTAGAATTGTGTTATTCTATATCGCAGTATAATGTAAGACGTATTAGAATATAGGGGATTTGATTTCATAGACGACAAGAATGAATGAAGAAATCACTGAGATCATGGAAGGGACTACAAAATTACTTGTTCCAAAAGGATCAATGACAGAGAAAGTTCCACCAAAAGAACCTGCGTTTTTTAACCCTCGAGCAAGTTTGAGTAGAGATTTATCAATAATTGCATGTTCAGCATTTTGGAAAGATTATAAATTTCCAAAAATTTTCTTTGACGGATTATCAGGACTAGGTGCAAGAGGATTAAGAGTTGCAAACGAGATAAAGGAAGTTGAAAAGGTAATTGTGAATGATGTTAATCCGAATGCACTTGAGATTGCGCAAAAATCAGCAGAAATAAACAATTTAGAAAATTTCGAGATTTCTGAAAATGAAACATGTAGATTTCTTAGTTCTCATTCAAAGATGAATGAACGTGCATCAATTGTAGATATTGATCCATTTGGATCACCGTCAAAATACATCGATTGTGCAATAAGAGCAACCATGCATAGCGGTATGTTAGCACTTACTGCAACTGATCTTCAAGTTTTACATGGTTTATTCAATAAAGCCGCCAAGAGAAGATATTATGGAACACCAATTAAAACAGAATTTAGTAATGAAATTGCAATTAGGTTGATTTTAGGATGTGTAAGTTTTGTTGCTGGAAGATTAGATATTTCATTTCAGCCTCTGTTTGTTGATCATGACATGCATTACTATAGAACATACATGAAAATTTTGAATACACCTGAAAAAGAAGAGTCGATTGGATACATAATTTTTTGTAGAAATTGTAAAGACCGTTACACACAAACTATGAAGCAGACTAAATGTAGAAAATGTGATCATGAAACTGAAATAGCTGGTCCCTTATGGATAGGGAAATTATTTGAAAAGGAATTTGTAAAGAAGATGAGAGATGTAAAAGACAGTCTTATTGTAAATAAAAGATGTGAAAGGATTATTGAAAGATCAGAATTAGAGGCAGACCTTCCAGCAACATATTATACATTAGATGAAATTGCATCGATGATAAAATCTGCTCCATTGAAATTGAGGGATGCCGTCGATAGACTGAAATCACAAGGATTTCAGGCGTCAATGACATCATTGAATCCAGGTGGATTTAGAACAGATTGTGAAATTGATAAAATTATTCAGATTTTTCAGGATTAAGATATCCCATACAAATACAATATAGTTCACTGCTAGATTTTCTACTTGCTTTTGGTTTTAGTAATTTTGTTTTGATGAATTTTTTCCTGATAAACTCATAAAATTCAGCAGAATATTCCCCATCAAATACCTTAAACAATGCATTTCCCTTATCAGACAATATTTTTTCCATCAATTTTTCTGCAGTATAATTAAGAGATATTTGTACAGCATGATCAACAGACCAATTTCCAGATACATTTGGAGATAAATCACAAATCACAGAATTAACTTTTCTATTGAAAAATGACATGATTTGTTCTAGCATATCTGGATCCTCAATGTCACCACGAATTATTTCAACACCTGGAAGCTCTTCAACAAATGATAGATCTATTCCCAAAACTTTACCTTGATTTCCTGCAATTTGATGAGCAACTTGTGACCATCCACCAGGAGCGCAACCCAAATCTAAAACATATGAACCAGGACCAATAATACGATATGATTTATTGATCTCTTTTAATTTGTAAGATGCTCTACTACGATAACCTTGTTCGTGAGCTAATCTTCTATAATGATCTTTTTTGGCATCAATTAATTTCATTTCTTTTTCTTGGAAAAATCAACAGCAACCCAATCTTCAATTAATTGACAATGAAGAGGGCTAGGTTCAGGATAAGAATTTTCAAAATCACATTTTTGTTCAACAGGACAAGTTAGACATGGAGAATTTACTAGCGATTCCAGTTTGATTGGTGCTTGTTCAATGATTAATTTGTAAGTCCATCTACCTTTTTGTAATATTTTTTCACGAGAGATGAGACCTCGTCGTTCTAATCTAAGTGCAAGTCTAGAACCATCTCTACTGTTAAGTTTTAGTTTTTTCCACAGATCACTTTGTAACATTCCTTTATCTTCAAAATCTGCAATTATTTCACAAACCTTGTTTGTGAGTTTATCCATATCCATTTTCTCAATTTGGAAATTTCGTATCTGCTCATCAGAAAATTGTTCTTCTAAATCATCTTCAGGAGTCCTCTCAGCTGCCTCTTTGGCGGCTTTTGCTTCAGCCTCCTCTTTTTCTTTTGCAGCTTTTGCAGCCTTCTTTGCCGCATTTATTTCAGCTTTTGTTTTCTTTTTTGGTTTTACCTCTTTTGGTTTAGCTGCTTTCTTTTTTGGTTTTTCCTCTTTTGGTTTAGCTGCTTTCTTT
>Ga0208971_1002401_pt1 | contig 10060 bp, 8 predicted proteins | sample AOAMet1_18_M0_10_2_FD_188229 | JGI IMG/M metagenome (GOLD analysis project Ga0208971, IMG submission 188229) | Ammonia-oxidizing marine microbial communities from Monterey Bay, California, USA - CAN11_18_M0_10 (SPAdes) | ecosystem: Environmental > Aquatic > Marine > Intertidal zone | place... | reverse complement strand
ATTGGGGATGGGGCGTTGACAATGGCATGATGATGCCCAAACGATTCACCTTAAGTCTAAACTTTGATTTCTAAATAAGACTTTAATAAATTAGCCATCCATGGAACTCTCCACTTTATTTATTCTACTTACAATCGGCGTTTTAGCGGGCATTGCTAGTGGATTTGTGGGGATTGGTGGCGGGTTAATTATTGTGCCTGCATTGATATACTTCTTGGATTTAGACCAACACACAGCGCAGGGAACCTCACTGGCCCTCATGCTACCCCCTATCGGAATAATGGCTGCAATGCAGTACCACAGTGAGGAACATGTTGAATGGACGTATTCTGCGATCATTGCAGTGACATTTATTTTGGGTGCATGGCTGGGCAGTAAGTGGTCGCTAAAGCTTCCAACATCTATGGTCCGATTGGTTTTTTCAGGAATTCTTTTTTACGCTGCGATAGGCATGGCGATAAAGGCCTTTCGTGAAATTTTCCCAGGAAATGGAACTTAAAAACACACGTTTGGCGGATCTTTTTAAATCCGCTGCTGAAAGCCTGGTCCCTCAACTTTCTATTTGGAGAAGACATCTTCATTCTCATCCTGAACTCTCATATGAGGAGTATGAAACGATGAAATATGTCTCTGGGGAATTAGATAAAATGGGAGTCACCCACACATCGGGTGTCGCGGATACTGGTATCGTTGCCACCATTGAAAGCAATGATCCCACATCACGTTTTATGGCGCTGCGTGCAGATTTAGATGCTTTACCTATTCAAGAACTCAACGATGTTCCGTATGCTTCTTGTAACCCCGGAGTGATGCATGCATGTGGACACGACGTTCATACAACATCTCTTCTAGGTGCTGCTCACATACTCTCGAATAACAAAGACCAATGGAAGGGAACAGTGCGGTTAATCTTCCAACCTGGAGAAGAACAGCTTCCCGGCGGAGCCTCCCTCATGGTTGCAGAAGGCGTCCTGAAAAACCCTGTGCCATCTCACATTCTTGGTTCTCATGTGTTCCCTGAACTCCCAGCAGGACATGTAGGGATGCGTCCAGGAACGTATATGGCATCCGCTGATGAAATCCACCTTACCATTGTCGGAAAGGGTGGCCATGCTGCGCTCCCTGATAATCAGTCAAATCCACTCATTGTGGCATCAGAAATAATTTTGGCGCTGGAAAAGTTCATGAATGAACGGCCAGACCCGAGCATCAAGACAGTGCTTGCATTTGGATTTATTGAAGGATTGGGTGCGACAAATGTCATCCCCAACGAGGTACATCTTAAGGGAACATTCAGATCACTTAACGAAACATGGAGATATGAAGTTCATAAGAAAATAAAATCCATTGTAGAAGAAATATGCCAGAAAAGAGACGCTAAAGCTGACCTAAGAATACCTGTTGGATACCCAAGTGTTTATAATGATCCAGATTTAACTGCAAGGATGAAATCAAGTGCCATTGCATTCTTGGGAGAGGAAAAAGTGCACGATCTTCCTGTGCGCATGACAGCGGAGGATTTCAGCTTCTACGCGAGAGAAATCCCTGGTTGTTTCTATCGAATTGGCACGTCTAGCCCCATTTCTGATTTGGGACATCGTGGACTCCACACACCTTATTTTGATGTCGATGAAGACGCTTTAAAACTGGGCGCTGGACTTATGGCCTTTGCCGCAGCTACGACTTAACGAAGATTAGTTCGCGACGTCACTTAGAAACTTGACCCGCATCAATCTCAGTTCATCCTCAGAGTAGGTTCCCTCAAATTCAACCAATGCTGAGTCAATCCCTTCGTCTTCTGTTTCACTATAAAATTCAAAGAGTTCCTCCACGCAATCTTCATCCATAGACTCCTCAATGAGGTGGTCGATATTGACTTTTGTTCCTGCAGCAACGATTTGTTCTATTTCACTAAACACTTCTTGTCGTGTCAAATTCGTTCGAGCTGCCATGTCATCAAGATTCATCTTCCTGTCAATTTGTTGAATAATTGAAACCTTGTTGGAAGATTTATTTGAGGAAGTTCTGACAAGCAAATCTTCTGCTCGCTCAATGTCATTCTCGGTGACATAATTAGAAATGAGTTCTAAAAACCGAATACCAAATTTTGTTGCCTTACCTGCTCCCACTCCCGTAATCCGAAGCAACTCATCTTCCTTGATTGGATAGTGAATCGCCATTTCGTCCAGTGACACATCTTGAAAAATAACGTAAGGCGGTAAGCTCTTTTCGTCAGCGATGTCCTTTCTCAGTGTGACGAGCATTTTTCTAAGTGTCGCATCCGCAACCCCTCCCTGACCTCTTCGGGTTTGGACCATTGTGTCTCCAGTGTCCACATCTCTGTAATCTCTTTCTTCTGAGAGCATCACAGTCTTGGGATTCATAAGGAAATCTCGGCCCTTATCCGTAATCTTTAAAACGCCATACTTCTCAATTTCTTTCTTCAAGAATCCAAAAACAATCGCCTGACGTATTATGCCGTTCCAATATCTATCGGACTTTTCTTTACCCCGTTCCCAAAATGAGCTTTTATCACCATCGTAATCATCTACCTCTCTGTTGTGCTCACCGACAAGAATCGCTGAAATAAATTGCATTTTATGAGCCTCTTTATGCTCCAGCGTGGCACTAATGACCATATGAATTTCCTCCTGCCCATCGTATTGAGGCTTTGGATATCTCATATTGTCGCAATTGTTTGCGCCGGGTCCATTTACTTCATCAAATTCCTCACCGAAATAGTGAAGCAAGAATTTTCGACGAGACACAGATGTTTCTGCATAGGCCATGACTTCTTGTAAAAGTTGAGAGCCAATCTCCTGCTCAGCAATAGGTTTTCCCTGTAAAAACTTTTCAAGCTTTTCGATATCCTTGTGGCTGTAGAAAGCAATACAATTCCCTTCTCCTCCGTCACGACCCGCACGTCCTGTTTCTTGATAGTAGCTCTCTAAACTTTTAGGTATATCATAATGTATGACCGATCTCACGTCTGGTTTATCTATGCCCATTCCAAAAGCAATCGTCGCAACTATAATATCCACATCTTGCATGAGAAACTGATCCTGTATGCGGCTTCTCGTTTTAGAATCTTTTCCTGCGTGATAAGGCAGCGCCTTGATCCCATTTACGGATAGTGTTTCTGCAATTTGTTCGACTTTCTTTCTACTCAAACAGTAAATAATACCGCTTTTGCCTTTGTTGTTTAAGCTGTACTGAACAATCTGCTTAAGTGCATCTTTTTTAGGTCGCACTTCATAATAAAGGTTGTCCCTGTTAAAGGATGACTTGATTAAAGTTGCATCGACCATTTGAAGGTTCTTCTGAATATCTTGTTGAACCTTGGGTGTCGCAGTTGCTGTGAGTGCGATGATAGGCACATCTGCAATTTGTTTGATGATGGGGCGAATACGTCTGTACTCAGGACGAAAGTCGTGCCCCCATTCAGAAATACAGTGTGCTTCATCTACCGCAACGAAACTGATCTTTACAGATTTTAAAAACTCAATGTTACTCTCTTTTGTGAGGGTTTCCGGGGCTACATAAAGCAACTTTGTTTTCCCTGACACAACGTCTGACCTAACTTGCTCAGCTTCAGACTTGTTTAATGATGAATTTAGAAAATGAGTGATGGCTGGGTCTTCGTGATTCCCTCTCATGGCATCCACTTGATTTTTCATCAGAGCGATCAGTGGTGACACGACAATCGCCACACCCTCTAGCATTAGGGCTGGCAGCTGATAACACATGGACTTCCCTCCACCTGTAGGCATAATAACAAAGGTGTCTTTCCCGTTGAGGACACTATGGATTGCAGTTTCTTGCTCCCCTTTGAATTCATTAAATCCAAAATATGTTTGTAAAGCGCTTAGTGGCGATTCATCAATCAGGCTCATCGATGTTTAAATTTGCTCATTATAAAGATAAGCAGTTTAGCCTATTTTGCAACCATAAATTTATATATGGGCCATAAAAATTTAAATTTATACTCTTCATCTGAGTCAATTCTACAACGAGGCACCCAAACGCTTCGTCTAGAAGCTGATGCAATCAATCGACTCGCAGACCAACTGGGCTCTCCTTTTGTTGATGTCATCAACCTTATTCTTAAGACCTCTGGAAGGGTTGTTTTAACAGGTGTAGGCAAAAGTGCAGATGTAGGACGGAAAATTGTTGCTACCCTTAATTCGACGGGTTCTCCCGCCCTTTTTGTCCATGCAGGAGATGCCGTCCACGGTGATTTAGGGGGAATTCAAGAGGGAGATATCGTGGTATGTCTCTCTAAAAGTGGACGTAGTGCAGAAATGAGCGCTTTGGCGCCTTTGTTAAAACAACACGGCCATACAATTGTGGGAGTCACAGGGTCTTCGGACTCGCCACTCGCAAATCAATCCGACATCGTCTTGATCGCTGGGGGTGATGCCGAAGCTTGTCCATATAACCTTGCGCCCACTTCGAGCACTGCTGTTCAGATGGCGTTGGGCGATGCGTTGGCGATGTGCCTTATGGAAGCCAAGGGGTTTGGCGCGGAAGATTTTGCGAAATTTCATCCTGGAGGTGCACTCGGAAGACGTCTTACAGTTAGGCTGAACGATCTTATTGATTCCGAAAGAAAACCATCAGTCAGATTTGATTCTCAGATACAAGATGTCCTTATGTCCATGACAGCAGGCAGATATGGAGCGACTGCGGTGGTGGACTCCGAATCAAACATTGTTGGAATCATCACTGATGGAGACTTAAGAAGAGCACTCGTAGAAGGAAATGCAGTCAATTCAACAGCTGAGAAGATCATGACGCCGAAACCATTTGCGATGATTGGAACCGAACTCGCAGCACATGCTGCAAAAATGATAGAGGACAAAGAAATATCACAGGTCCTCGTTACACATGAAAATGGGGGGTACATAGGAATGGTTCATTTGCACGATCTTGTTAGAGAAGGCGTCACACAGATTACAACGAAATGAGCCCACTCGATCAAGAACTACCCAACGAGAAAGAAATGGGCTTTCTCGATCATCTTGAAGAAGTCAGAAAGAGATTATTCTATTCCGCAATGGCGATCGTCGCAGGCGCTACATTTTTATTCATTCAAAAAGACTGGTTATTCAATACTGTTCTTTTTGGGCCTAGAAATGAGAACTTCATCAGCTTCAGAGCTTGGTGTAAACTTTCTAATCTCATAGGAGCAGGTGATAAACTATGTGTAAAAGACATCTCTTACGAACTTATAAATACAACCATGATGGGCAACTTCACCGCCCACATGATTGTTTCACTCATCGGAGGAGCCATCCTTGCGTTCCCATTTTTAACGATACAATTGTGGGCCTTTGTAAAGCCGGCACTTAAAGCCCCAGAAAAAAAGGCTGCAAGAGGTGCTGCGGCAGCATCTTCAACACTGTTTTTCATGGGTGTGGCATTTGGGTATTGGGGAATCGTGCCGCTTTCGCTTCAATTCCTTGGGCATTATGAACTCGGAGACTCAATTGCGGGAACAGATGTTGCCCATAGAATAGGCGTGATGTCATATGTGAAGACGGTGGCGACCATTTCTTTCTCTTCAGGTCTGATTTTCCAATTGCCAGTATTGATATTTTTTCTTGCTAGAGCGGGAGTTGTGACACCGAAAGGTCTTAAAAAGTATCGCAGACATGCACTTGTGGGAATCCTTGTATTGTCTGCTATTATTACGCCGCCAGATGTCACGAGCCAAGTCATGGTCTCTATGCCGGTCCTTGCACTCTATGAATTAGGCATCGTTATCGCGCGAAGAGAAGAGAAAAGAAGAAAAAAGAAATACAATCAGATTTGAAGTTTTTTTTTCTAAGCCTCACTCTTGTTGTATGTCAATTAAGTGTTTGGAGTCAAACCACCTTGGTGTCAGGTCATGTTTTTGATGGGGAAACTGGGCAAGCTCTGCCATATGTAAATGTGAGCTTTGCAGGCACGTCTATCGGCACGATGACCAATACAAAGGGTCATTATGAGCTCGCAAGTGAACACAAAGTAAATCGAATAGTTATCTCATTCATGGGGTATGCCTCTCAGAGCATTTCTATTCAAAAACAAGTCAAACAAAAGATTGATGTCGCGCTTGAACCCCGGAGTATCGCGCTTGACGCAGCAGAGGTGAGACCCGACAAAAAGAAGCAAAATCCCGCAAAGCCGCTTATGCAAAGAGTCGCAGATGCAAAGCCAGCCAACGACCCCTCAAACATTTCTGCAGTAAGTTATAACTATCATGAAAGACTACAAGTTGACCTTAATGACATTCCTGAAAAGTTACCTACGCGGAGGTTCTGGGGCGTTTTCGGGTGGGTCTGGGACCATCTAGATTCCAGCGATGTACGCATCGCTCTTCCAACATTTTTGTCAGAATCAATTGGGACAAAAAGATCTCAAAAAAAGCCTCGGAGAGCAGAACAAAGAGTCGAAGCAGCGAGGGCCACTTGGCTTTCCGACGGTGAAAGTTCGTCAAGTGTAAGTGCTGAATTCATCAATATCAACCTTTACGAGAACCAGCTTCTCCTTCTTGACAAAGCCTTCACCAGCCCTTTACACGACAGGGGGAATCTCCACTACAGATACTACATTCTTGACACACTAGAGATGAATGAAAGACCTGCATTTCACATGGCTTTTGTCCCAAGAAGAAGAGGCGAACTGACTTTTGAGGGTGAATTGTGGATCGATACTTTATCTCTTGCATTAAGCAAGGTAGAGGCCAAAATCAGTGAAGGTGCGAACCTTAATTTCGTTCGGGCGTTGAGATGGAGTCAAGAGTACACGCTCATTGATGGTAATTGGATCATCATCAAACAAGAAGATATTATTGACCTCTCCATGACCGGGTCGAGTATGGGAATGTACGTCAGGGGGACGCGAGTCAATACAAATTTCGAATTTGCAGAGGAGTGGCCAGACTCTGTTTGGTCTTCAAGAAGGGATTTAAGTTTTGAGAAAGGGAGCAATGAAATGTTGGAAAAGGAATGGGTTTTGAAGAGACCCGAGCCATTGTTGGAAAAAGAGGCCAACATATACTGGATGGCCGATACTGTTCAATCTATGACACAGTATAAATTAATCAAGGGGTTTTTATATGGACTGGGGTCTGGAAATGTGAAGTTGGGGCAAATCGAACTGGGCCCATGGTATTACGCATACTCCAACAATCCCATTGAAGGCAATAGATTTCGGTTGGGGTTAGAAACCAGCAATGATTTCAGCAGAACATTTCTACCTAAGGTATTCTTAGCTTACGGTTCGAAGGATGAAATTTTTAAGTACGGGGGAGAACTTACTTGGCTACAAAGTAAAATACCTCGTATAGAATGGTATGCATCACATTCAAAAGATCTTGAACAATTTGGGATGTTAAGCTTTTTTAATCAAGGCAATCTCTTTAATTCCGCACTTTCAGTTGAAGGTGGCGCAGTGAATTTAACAGAAGTGGTGAAAACCGAGGCGAGCTTTCTCGCTGAGTTTGGATCAGGTTGGTCAACGTTTGTAGAACTTCGACACCGAGATATTACTGCAAGAGGTGAACTTGAATTTCCTTTGCCCGAAAATCCGGAGGGAAATAAAGTGTTAATTACTGCCGAAAGCACTTTTCAGTTGAGATATGCCCATTCTGAGAAATTTGTCAGCGGTGCATTCGATCGTGTTTCTCTGGGGTCACGATTCCCTATCATAACTGCTTCGACGACACAGGCCTGGAAAAATATTGCTGGGAGCCAGTATAGATACGGAAGATACACATTGGAACTGGAGGGTAAACTCAGGTTTGGCCCACTGGGAAGAGTGAGATGGAATACAAATACGGGCATCTACTCAGGAACAGCACCATTTGCGCTTTTGGAACTACAACCTGCAAACGAGACTGCACTTTCAATACAACCTTCATTCAATTTACTGCGCTATTTCGAGTACGTCACTGACAAATGGGTTCGCGCAAGTATCGAGTGGCATGGAGAAGGTGCTATTTTAAATCACATCCCTCTTATTCGAAGAGCCAAATTAAGAGAAGTCATCGGAATTAAGGGAGTCTTGGGGTCTTGGGACCCAAAGCACGAAGAACTTATGTCTCTACCTGATGGCACAACGGGTCTGAATGGCACGTATGCAGAAGGCGTTATAGGTATCGAAAATATTTTTCAGTTCTTCAGAATCGATTACCACAGACGACTCACGGACTCTGAAGAAGGGATGAGAGATAATTGGGGAATCCGATTGGGGTTTTCGGTTGAACTTTAAAACGCGTTATCTAAAATAATAATCGTTGTAATTTTACACCATGGGATTAACGAATGATCTAAACGACGCTTTACATTCTGAAGGACTCGTCAAAAGCTACGGAGGACGAAAGGTTGTAAATGACGTCAGTTTTTACATTAAACCTGGAGAGGTCGTAGGGTTACTGGGTCCTAATGGTGCAGGCAAAACCACAAGCTTCTATACAATCGTGGGGTTGGTTCGGCCTGATGCAGGGCGTGTCTTCATAGGAAAAGAAGAAATTACAATGATCCCCATGCACGAAAGAGCAAAAAAAGGGATTGGATATCTCCCCCAAGAAGCGTCGGTTTTCAGAGCTTTGTCAGTGGAGGATAACTTAAAAGCTATTTTAGAATTGCAATCACTCTCTAAAGAAGCGCAAGCCGATAAATTAGAAGAGGTGATCGAAGAGTTTGGACTGAACAAGGTGAGAAAAAGTATGGGCAACGTTTTGTCTGGTGGAGAGAGACGTAGAACTGAGATTGCCAGAGCATTGTGTTGCGCTCCTTCATTCATCCTTTTGGATGAGCCATTTGCCGGTGTCGACCCCATCGCAGTTGAGGATATTCAACGTATCGTGATTCAGTTGAGTAAAAAAGGAATTGGGATCTTAATTACAGATCACAACGTGCAAGAAACGCTTCACATCACTGACAGAGCATATTTGCTTTTTGAAGGCCAAATCTTAAAAGAAGGCACCGCTGCGTCACTTGCTTCAGACGAGCAGGTGAGACGCCTTTACCTTGGTGAAAACTTCGAATTAAGACCCGGCAGGTAATCTCGCTGACAATATCTTTGACATGTATTTCCCAAAGATGTCAAACTCTAGATTTACGGTATCTCTCGGCACCAAAGTATGCATGTTCGTTTCCTTCCATGTATAAGGGATGAGCGCAACAGAAAATGAATTGTGTGCGCTTTCAACAACAGTCAATGAGATGCCGTTGATGGTCACAGATCCTTTGGGAACGGTCATCCAGGCGGGGTTTTCAAGCGACGAAGGGTGTTCAAATTTAAGCACGTAAGAACCTTCTCGAGTCTCAGAACTAACCAGGACACCTGTTGTATCAATATGACCTTGAACCATGTGACCGTCGAGGCGGTCACCAAGACGCACGCATCTCTCGAGATTGACTTGATCCCCCATTTTCCAACTGCCAAGTCGGGTCCGAATGAGTGTTTCTTCAATCGCGGTCACAGTATAACGTTTGGCATCGCACTTGACCACAGTAAGACAGGTTCCGTCATGAGCCAAACTTTGGTCTATTTTAAGTTCAGAAGAAAAGGGACAACGCAGTGTAAAGTGGACATTTGAACCCTCTTTCTCAATACCCTCGATAACCCCTAAAGATTCAATAATTCCTGTAAACATTCTTCAGTAATTTTTCTGTTTCGTGTTATTCAACTAAAATACCTTTTCCGCCAACCAAATGTAAGGTACCTGACATTCTCTCAGGAACGATCCCTTCAAGACGGCGCGTATATACAACAACTGTGTAGTAATAGACGCCGTCAGGCATACGTTCACCCGTCTCAAAATGAGTGCCATCCCAATTGACATCAGGATCAAGCGTGTAAAACACAGGAACACCCCATCTGTTGTTGATCACAAAATCTACACTATCCACAAACTTCCATGGAAATGGCTGAAAGACATCGTTCATGTTGTCCTGATTTGGAGAGAAGACATTCGGAAGAAAATAAAACGGACAATTGTCTACACATACAATGTTTGAAAACGCACTCTCATTCCGTCTAAATTCACCATCAGGACCTAAGTTCAAAC
>Ga0208971_1002399_pt1 | contig 10063 bp, 9 predicted proteins | sample AOAMet1_18_M0_10_2_FD_188229 | JGI IMG/M metagenome (GOLD analysis project Ga0208971, IMG submission 188229) | Ammonia-oxidizing marine microbial communities from Monterey Bay, California, USA - CAN11_18_M0_10 (SPAdes) | ecosystem: Environmental > Aquatic > Marine > Intertidal zone | place... | reverse complement strand
ACGACGCCATTCAGCATTAGGCTGGAAAAGCCCTGTCGCATTCGAACGAAAGGTGGCTTAAACGAGCACCGGGGGCGGCACAAAAGCGCGACAGGTCCACACTGCATTTCAACAGAAAGATTGACAAGCAAAGAGAGGCAGCAAAGCCCATCTCGTACAAGCTACAACAATCAAAGTTACTATCTTAAAGCGAAGCATAAAAACAGAACGTGGTTCTGAGGCGGTCGAGTCAAAAAAGTTGATGGGACCTAATTAGACCCAGGCACATTATGCTTGGCTCGTGACAGCACCCATCTAACGGATTTCCAACAACGCCACAGGTTTTTATGTGATACACTAGTAATTCGACTTTATGGCCATCAACCCTCCTCTTGGGGAAGATGATATTGCACAAGCACCTTTAGCACCGGTCTGAAGATGAAAAGACCACAGACTTCAGATCCGCCCACCCTAAGGTACCTTTAACTTCGCTACTTATTTCGGAAAAACTGGAGAGAATTATATGGGCGGATATGGCTCAGGCAGACACGGGCACAAACACACGGCAGAACACTATCGTTCGATTGATGCCAACAAAATGAAGAGAAGCGGTAGCTTGACCGAGGGCGCTTCTGGGCAATGGCAATGGTTGCGAGAGGGCGAAACCATCGCACAAATCGACTACATGACCCGCAAAGGCTACCTAGAGCTTTCGTACCGCTACCGAGAGACCGGCAACGAATGGGAGCCAGTCATCGAGCACGTTCGCCTGTCAGATGTCCCACGTCACTTTGGGGGTGTTCAAACCTACTTTAAATGCCCTGCCGTTGTTGATGGTCGCGCATGCAACCGTCAGGTCAGCAAGCTTTATGCTGGCGGGCGCTATTTTCTTTGCCGTCATTGTTATAACTTGGCCTACTACAGCCAGTCTGAGGACAGGGCAGATAGGATGCTAAGGCGAGCAAACAAAATTCGAGTGGCGTTGGGTGGGGAACGCGGTACGGCAAACTGGATTGCCCCGAAGCCTAAAGGCATGTGGCAACGGACATATCAGCGAAAGCGGTTTGAGATTGGGTGGTGCGAAAACCAAGCGGACGTATGGTTTATCGAAAAATATAGCCATTTTTTGAGCATGGACGAAAGGCGAATGTTCTTCGATGACTAGCGTCCAAGCCAAACGGCATGAGGCGCTATTGACTTGTTATCAAAACAAGGCAGGATCAATAAAGGTATCGGAGGGTTTCATGAAAAAATTGATGTATGTTTTTAAGCTTGGACTTTTTATTTTTGGTATGACCATTCCCGCGACTGCTCAGAATGTTTCCCAAACAGAAGATTTAGCTGGATCAGTAGTAGCTAATAACAAAACTCGATTGTCTTATGAAGCTCGAGGCTGCATCACAGGGTTGTCGAAAATAGCATTAAAAACTGGTACTGCTACCGCAGGCCAAATGTTAGTAGAGCTTGATAATCGTGCTGCTAAGTTAGCCGTTAGGACAGCCCAAGCGCGAGTGAATGATCTTGAAGATGCACTAAGTGAAGCCGATTTTGCGATTGCTGTTGCCCAGTCAAATGTAACAAGAGTGAATGAAGAACAAAATTTTGTTAAAAAAGAGTTTGAACGCACACGTGTGCTATTCAAACGTGGCTTAGTTAACGAAACAGCACTGGAAGTTGTCGAACGCAGTAAGCTGAATGCGACATTCGCTGTTGAACGCTCGGAGGAGGAGCTTACGCGTACCGTGTCAGCTAGATTGCGTGCTAAAACTGCGTTGGAAATTGGTGAATTGGATGTCCAAGGCCGTGAATTAGAGCTTGAATCATTGACAGTAAATTCGCCGTTCGATGGTGTATTGTTAAATTTTGAACCCAAAATTGGTGATTGTGTTTCAGCGGGAGCACTGGTGGCGCAAATCTATGCTCCAACTGAAAAAAATGTAGAAACATTTCTCTTTGTTAACCAATTGTTTGACACCGTGGAGGGTGGAGTTACCGTTGGCACGAAAGTAAATGTAAAACGCGTGAACGGGGAAACTTGTCCGGGAATTTTTTCGCTAATTAGCACAGAGGCGGATTTGGAGTCTCAGCTCGTAAAAACAACTATTGAGCTAGCTGCATCATGCGCACCAAAAATGTTTTTAAACGAATTTGTTGGCATAGAAATTTTGCCTATCGATCGCTGAGCTTCAGAAAATGTCAAATAATTATTCTTCGATGCCTTTGGCTTCTTCGTCATCTCGATCTCCTAATTGTTAAGATGAACCAGAAACACTCCATTATTCAAATACTCATATTTGTTCCAAAGGCGCTGACGTCAAACAGTCTCTGGGAGGGGTACTCCCCTTCTGCTTACTTCTTTATCTGCTACCAAAGTTGACCAACAACAGCACTTTTCAGCACCGTTTCAGGGTAGGTTTTTGATGTTTTTATGAGTTCATTTCGGAGGCAGTTTTAGCCTCTTTTTAGGGCTATGTCTGCTGGTTTTGATACTTCAAAGGAGGCTTTGACACCCCCAGTTAAGCAACTTTTTGTTAAATCTGGCTGTGCTTTTACAGGGCTTCTAACGTCATTTCTTTTGACATTAGAGCCACAAGTTCTGGACCTGTTTCGGACCCAAACCTGAGAAGCGAGGGTCTTCGAATATCCCGCCCGGCTTGGCGCAAACAGACGCTAAGCAAAGCGCAGGGAGCCGATACAGGGGGCAGTTTTAGGGGTGGCCCTATGTTTAGGGTAGATGGCTCTTAGAGGGCCACTTTGGGTACTCTCTGGAGGTGCTAGAAAAGATGACATCAGCAACTATACCGACCTTTCATACAGGGTCTCACACCTAGCACTGACGAGTTCGACACTGTGGGCAGACGCAGAAGCCCTGGTCATCTGTCTGGAATGCTACCTTAATCTCAACCGCGGAATTGAACCCCTGAGATTTTGCGGCGGTAAGTTCGGCAATATATCGCGACATTTGACCGTCATACTCCATTATAGCTGCTCGTTCTTCGTAGATGTCTTTACAAGGTATTCCGTTACTTATGTTCATCTGGCTTGCTCCTTTTATAATTTTCACAGGGATGCTTAAGTACTCACAAGAGTTCTCGTCTTGGCATCGCTACAAAAGTTATTCCTAGAACCTCCCACCCTTGTTTTCCTGTTTGTGACTTTTGAGGTCAGTTTTTGACGCTTTGTTCAGTTCTTTTCAGCGGGTGACAGGGACTTCTACGGGAACGCTTTTAGATTTTAGACCCTGTATTTTCCTTTATTATTCAATACTTACAGGGTAGTTTGGTTCAGGCCGCGGGTACCAATTGACGTTTCCTTTTAAAACGTCACAGTTGCATCATGACTTCGTTTCAAAAATTTGTCTTGGCCAGCGGATTGACCAATTTGGCCGATGGCGTAGCGGTTGTGGTTTGGGCATGGGTTGCCAGTTTGATTAGCCGTGATCCATTGATGATTGCGTTGGTGCCAGTAGCCCTGCGGATGCCTTGGTTTTTATGCGCAATTCCTGCGGGCATTATCGCAGATCGAGTGGATCGGCGTCGCCTAATTTTGGCAATGGATGCAGCAAGGGCAGGGGCTTTTGCCTTGGCAGCCATTTCATTGTGGCTCGCTCTTCCTTTGAGTGATGCGCCGACGCGTGGTGTTTCAAGCGTGCCTTTGTTCTTGGCCGTTCTGATTGCAGCCACGATTGTCGGCGTCGCCGAGGTTTTTCGTGACAACGCGGCTCAAACGATGTTGCCAGCACTTGTACCGCATGATCGCCTTGAACAGGCAAACGGGCGTCTTTGGTCTGTGGAACTTGTCGGGAACGCGTTGATCGGGCCCGCGCTGGGCGCATTTTTTATTGCCAGCTTTATACCACTGCCCTTTGCATTGAACGCCATTGCATATGGCATTGCGATTGTACTTGTGGCGCAAATTGCTGGCCAGTTTAAACCGCCCGTGCAAAGCGCGCGAAATTGGCGTCGCGAACTGGCCGAGGGTTACGCCTTTTTAAGGGATGCCGCATTGATCCGATTGTTGGCCTTGCTAACAGGGGGCTGGAACCTGTTGTTTCAAATGAAATCCATCGCGCTTATTTTGATTGTTCAGGAAAACATGGGGTTGGGTGCAACGGCCTTTGGTTTGATCCTTGCGGCGGGTGCGGTCGGGGGCATTATTGGTGGACAAGTCAGTGCGGCAATCATCAAGACTGTAGGACGGGGGCGCACAGTTCAACTGGCGCTGGCAGCAACCCCGATTACGTTTCTTTGGATTGCCTTTTCAAACGGTCCGATACAATTGGCGGCAGCTATCGCCGTTTTTGAATTCACAGGGCTGGTTTGGAACACCGTGTCCGTTTCATACCGCCAACGACAAATTCCTGATCATCTGCTTGGCCGTGTTAACAGCCTTTATCGTTTGCTGGCTTGGGGAATGATGCCAGTGGGTTTGGTTCTGTCTGGATTGATCGTACGCATAGGCGAAACCTTTATAGATCGTGCCGACGCGCTGATATTGCCAATATATGTGGCCGCTTTCGGTGGGTTGATCCTGACAATTCTTGGTTGGCGGGCTTTAGGGCGTGGTTTTTCGGGCACCTAAGGGTCGTTTTTGCCCAAGATTCGGCGCGAAAACCTAAAACCGACTGGAAATTTGTACGATTTTGGTGGCTTTAAAGACGCGCAGTTTGTCGCATAAGAAAACAAACCCAATAAACTAAGGGACTTAGCTGTTATTGAGGGTAATACTTCATGGTTGATCGGTAGGAAATGCTCTGTTAGACCGACGCAGATTTTCAAGGTTATCCATTTTGGATGACCCAAGTCCAATGCCCGAACGTTTTGTAAGGGCCAACCAACCGTCGAAAGGGAAGACGTGTCTGAACCAGCTTCGATCTCTTCCGGCATTGCATCACGCTATGCCACGGCTGTCTTTGAACTAGCCAACGAAGGTAAAAAACTGAAAGCTCTAGAAGCTGATGTTGATGCCTTAACTGCCGCTTTGTCTGACAGCACTGATTTTGCCGCTTTGATCAACTCACCGATCCTTTCGCGTGAAGAGCAAAGCAATTCCATTTCCGCCATCGGGGCGAAGATGAAACTTAGCGACACTGTGGCCAACACTTTGACGCTAATGGCCAACAACCGCCGTCTATTTGTATTGCCGGCATTGTTGACCAGTCTTCGCGATTTGATTGCCGAAGAAAAGGGCGAGGTCACCGCAGAGGTGACGGCAGCCAAAGCACTGACCAAAGCGCAGCAAGAAAAGCTTGCGAAATCGCTGAAGGCCAGCGTTGGCAAAACTGTAAACATCAATCTGGCTGTCGATGAATCAATCATCGGTGGCCTTATTATTAAAGTGGGCTCTAAGATGATCGATACGTCGATTGCCAGCAAGCTTTCAAACCTTCAAAACGCAATGAAAGAGGTCGGATAAATGGGTATCCAAGCTGCAGAAATTTCTGCCATCCTGAAGGACCAGATCAAAAACTTTGGCAAAGACGCCGAAGTTGCTGAAGTTGGTCGCGTTCTGTCAGTTGGTGACGGTATCGCGCGTGTATATGGTCTGGACAATGTTCAAGCCGGTGAAATGGTTGAATTCCCAGGTGGAATTCAAGGCATGGCACTTAACCTTGAAGCTGACAACGTTGGCGTTGTTATTTTCGGTTCCGACCGCGACATTAAAGAGGGCGACACTGTAAAGCGTACGAACTCTATCGTGGACGTTCCAGTTGGCGACGCCCTATTGGGTCGTGTTGTTGACGGTCTTGGCAATCCATTGGATGGCAAAGGCCCAATCAAAACAAAGACACGTTCAATTGCCGACCAAAAAGCACCTGGCATTATCCCACGTAAATCAGTTCACGAGCCGATGGCGACTGGCCTGAAATCCGTTGACGCGATGATCCCGATTGGCCGTGGCCAACGCGAATTGATCATTGGTGACCGTCAGACTGGTAAAACAGCTGTGGCACTTGATGCGATCCTGAACCAGAAGTCATATAACGCGGCTGCTGGCGACGACGAAAACAAAAAACTATACTGTATCTATGTAGCGATCGGCCAAAAGCGTTCGACTGTTGCTCAGTTGGTTAAGAAACTAGAAGAAACTGGCGCGATTGAATATTCAATCGTTGTTGCGGCGACTGCTTCTGATCCTGCACCTATGCAGTTCTTGGCACCTTATGCGGCGACATCCATGGCGGAACACTTCCGCGACAATGGCCGTCACGCTTTGATCATCTATGATGATTTGTCAAAGCAAGCTGTTGCTTACCGTCAGATGTCTCTATTGCTACGTCGTCCACCAGGACGTGAAGCTTATCCTGGTGACGTTTTCTATCTTCACTCTCGTTTGCTTGAGCGTTCTTCAAAATTGAACGAAGATAACGGTTCTGGTTCTTTGACTGCTTTGCCAATCATTGAAACTCAAGGCGGTGACGTTTCTGCATTTATTCCAACCAACGTGATTTCGATCACTGATGGTCAGATCTTCCTAGAAACCGAATTGTTCTATCAAGGCATCCGTCCTGCTGTGAACACTGGTTTGTCAGTTTCTCGTGTTGGTTCATCCGCACAAACAAACTCGATGAAATCAGTTGCCGGTCCAGTTAAATTGGAATTGGCTCAGTATCGCGAAATGGCTGCTTTTGCGCAGTTCGGTTCCGATCTGGATGCCGCGACACAGCAATTGCTGAACCGTGGTGCCCGTTTGACCGAGTTGATGAAACAAGCACAGTATTCGCCTTTGACGAACGCTGAAATCGTTTGCGTCATCTACGCTGGTACAAAAGGCTATTTGGATAAGATCGAAGTTTCTGACGTTGGTCGTTACGAAAAAGGTCTATTGGCTCACTTGCGTGGCAAAAACGCTGATTTGTTGGATTTCATCACAACTGAAGATCCAAAGATCAAAGGCGACGCTGAAGCGAAAATCAAATCTGCGCTCGACGAATTCGCCGCTGATTTTGCTTGAGTTGGGGTTAGGACAGTAACATGCCAAACCTTAGTGACCTAAAAAACCGGATCGCGAGTGTTAAAAACACTCGCAAGATCACCAAAGCCATGCAAATGGTTGCGGCGGCGAAATTGCGCCGGGCACAAGAGGCGGCCGAAATGGGCCGTCCCTACGCCCAGCGTTTTAACGCTGTTCTTGGTGGTCTTGCAGCGTCTGTAGGCAATTCGGCCGGTGCGCCGAAATTGTTGGCAGGCTCTGGTGCGGACAAAGTACACCTGTTGGTGGTGATGACGTCTGAACGCGGCCTTTGCGGCGGCTTCAACTCAAACATCTCTAAACTGGCCAGAACACGCGCAGCAGCGTTAATCGCTGCTGGCAAAACGGTGAAGATTTTGACCGTCGGTAAAAAAGGGCGCGATGCTTTGCGCCGTGAATTTGGCGATCAAATGGTTCACCACGTGGATTTGAGCGAAGTTAAAAACGTAGGCTACGATAATGCCGCGTCAATCGCCAAAGACATTCTCGGCCGTTTTGAAGGCGGTGAATTTGATGTTGCTACGATCTTCTATGCGCGCTTTGAAAGCGTAATTAGCCAAGTTCCAACTGAGCATCAGATCATTCCAGCCTCTTTTGAAGCGGATGAAGAGACGGTGGGCGAAAGCACCGTTTATGACTATGAACCAAGCGAAGAAGGCATTTTGGCCGATCTTTTGCCACGTGGTGTTGCGACACAAATTTTCAGCGCGTTGCTGGAAAATGGCGCATCCGAACAAGGCGCGCGTATGTCCGCTATGGATAACGCAACGCGCAACGCGGGTGAAATGATCGACAAATTGACGATCGAGTACAACCGTTCACGTCAAGCCGTCATTACAAACGAGCTAATTGAAATTATTTCGGGCGCGGAAGCGCTCTAAGAGAGAACCGGAGAAACGATATGGCAAATGCAAAAGGCAAAATCACCCAGGTGATTGGTGCTGTTGTAGACGTTCAGTTCGCAGGCGACCTGCCTCAGATTTTGAACGCTCTGACAACATCTAACAACGGCAAGAACTTGGTTCTTGAAGTTGCACAACACCTTGGTGAAAACACTGTTCGCGCCATCGCGATGGACGCCACCGAAGGTTTGGTTCGCGGCCAAGACGTAACTGACACAGGCGGTCAGATCATGGTGCCAGTTGGTACAGCCACACTTGGCCGTATCATGAACGTGACCGGTGATCCGGTTGACGAAAAAGGCCCAGTGAAAACAAAAGAAAGCCGCGCCATCCACGGCGATGCGCCAGCTTTTGCTGAGCAATCAACAGAAACTGAGATCCTGGTAACAGGTATCAAAGTTATCGACCTTTTGGCACCATACACTAAGGGTGGTAAAATTGGTCTATTCGGCGGTGCCGGCGTTGGTAAAACAGTTTTGATCATGGAATTGATCAACAACATCGCGAAAGTGCACTCTGGTCTGTCCGTATTTGCGGGTGTGGGCGAGCGTACACGTGAAGGTAACGATCTTTACCACGAGATGATTGAATCTGGTGTTATCGTACCTGACGATCTAGAGAAATCTAAGATTGCTCTTGTATACGGCCAAATGAACGAGCCTCCCGGTGCGCGTATGCGTATTGCGTTGTCTGGTCTGACATTGGCCGAGCAGTTCCGCGATGACTCTGGTTCAGACGTTCTGTTCTTCGTTGATAACATCTTCCGCTTTACACAAGCCGGTTCTGAGGTTTCTGCGCTTTTGGGTCGTATTCCATCAGCTGTGGGTTACCAGCCAACATTGGCAACCGACATGGGTGCGATGCAAGAACGTATTGCGTCAACAAAATCAGGTTCAATTACGTCTGTTCAAGCCGTTTACGTTCCTGCGGATGACCTTACTGACCCTGCACCTGCGACATCGTTTGCTCACCTTGATGCGACAACTGTTCTTGACCGTTCAATCTCGGAAAAAGGCATTTATCCTGCTGTTGACCCACTTGGTTCAACATCACGTTTGCTTGACCCGCTGATCATTGGTGAAGAGCACTACAAAGTTGCAACTGACGTTCAGCAAGTTCTTCAGCGCTACAAATCTTTGCAAGACATCATCGCGATTTTGGGCATGGACGAATTGTCAGAAGACGACAAATTGGCTGTGGCTCGTGCTCGTAAACTTGAGCGTTTCTTGTCTCAACCATTTGACGTTGCGAAAGTATTTACTGGCGCGGACGGCAAGCAGGTTCAGCTAGAAGACACAATCTCGTCGTTCAAAGCTGTTGTGGCTGGCGAATACGATCACTTGCCAGAAGGCGCTTTCTATATGGTTGGCGGCATCGAAGAAGTGATTGCTAAGGCAGAAAAACTGGCAGCAGACGCTGCTTAAGGAGGCCGATCAATGGCTATGATGCAATATGACCTCGTCTCACCCGAACGCAGCCTTGCGTCGGGTCAGGCATCCGAGGTGCGCATTCCAGGTTCCGAAGGCGACATGACGGCGATGGCCGACCACGCGCCTGTTATTACAACACTGCGCCCAGGTGTTCTGACAATCGTCAGTGATGCGGGCACAGCTGAGTATGCGGTAATTGGTGGTTTTGCTGAAGTCACAGCAACAAGCACTTCGGTTCTGGCTGAAAAAGCGATGCCAGTTGCCGAAGTGACAGCCGATGTTTTGGCTGGTCTTGTAAGTGACGCTGAAACAGCGTTGGCAAATGCCAGCGTTGACGGCAAAGATAGTGCAGTGAAATATCTGGACGATCTGCGCAGCCTAGGCAGCACATTAGGTCTGTAATACAACACTAAATTCAGAAAAAGCCCCCGTTTTCGGGGGCTTTTTTGTTTCTGCCCTTTTTTCGTCAGTTTTATAGGTTATCAATAACTAAAGATGATTAAGAGTAATTGGTATGAAGCGTTTAAGTAGTCACCTTATTGGCATTGACCAGGGATCGGAAATTTTGTTTTCCGATTTTGAAACTGGTGGTGTGATGTGGACGGGATCGGATTACCGTGAATGTCGCGTACCTGTAAAATTTTCCGAAAAATATGATCAAATGCCGACGGTTCAGGTTTCGATTGCCATGTTTGATATTGGGCATACCAGCAACCAACGCGCCGACATAACCGCCGAAAACATCACTGAATCCGGCTTTGAAATCGTTTTCCGCACGTG
>Ga0208971_1002398_pt1 | contig 10063 bp, 7 predicted proteins | sample AOAMet1_18_M0_10_2_FD_188229 | JGI IMG/M metagenome (GOLD analysis project Ga0208971, IMG submission 188229) | Ammonia-oxidizing marine microbial communities from Monterey Bay, California, USA - CAN11_18_M0_10 (SPAdes) | ecosystem: Environmental > Aquatic > Marine > Intertidal zone | place... | reverse complement strand
TTCGAGCCCCACTTGCACTCTGGCTTTCGGCGATAACGGCGGTGCTGTTGGCTACCTAGTTGGCGAGGAAAATAAAGGCCTGCAGTGTATGTTTACAATGATGAACAATGCCCGTCTGTCGGTTGGTCATCAGGGTGTTGCTCTGGGGGAGCGCGCCTATCAGCAAGCGGTTGCCTATGCCACGGATCGTGTTCAGGGTCGCGCCTCTGGTGTCGAGGGTCGCGCGCCGATTATTCATCACTCAGATGTTAAACGCATGCTGATGCAGATGCGGGCATTGACTGAGGGTGGTCGTGCCATGTCTTACCATGCCATCGCAGCAGAGGACCGCAGTTCTCATCATCCCGATGAGCAGGTCCGTGCAAACAGTGCGCAGATGGTTGAACTTTTGACCCCACTGGTAAAAGGCTGGTGTACCGAGGTGGCCATGGAGAGCACCTCTCTTGGTGTTCAGGTTCATGGGGGTATGGGCTTTATTGAAGAGACTGGCGCGGCGCAGCATATGCGCGATGCTCGAATTCTACCCATTTATGAGGGTACCAATGGTATTCAGGCATTGGATTTTGTCGGTCGCAAATGTCTCCGTGATGGTGGTCAGACAGTACAGGTATTGCTGGCGGATATGCAGAGCACGGTTGATCAACTGGCTTCAGCTCATGGCAGTGTAGCGAATTTGCGCAATCGACTACGAGATGGGATTGAGCAATGTCACAGTGCCTTGCAATATGTACTCGAAAATAGCAGTGAGTCTCAGGGCATCGCGTACAACTTTATGATGATGTATGGAAATACTGTTGCCTATTGGCTGTTGGTTAAGTTGGCGGCGGCGGCTCAGGATCGTCTTGCCGAGGGTGAGACTGATCGCTTTTATAACCAGAAGATAGCCACGGCAGAGTTCTTCTCTACCCAAATTTTACCGCGCAACAGTGGTTATTTGGCGACATTGATATTAGGGGCAAAGAGTTTTGACGCTCTGCAACCAGCCGATTTCTTATCGGCTTAATGTTCGAATGGCTAGGTTGTAGAGCGTTGCTGCGACTTGGGGATAGTCCGCAGATTAATAAAGTGCTGGATAATAGAATGCCAGTGAGTAGTGGGGAGAGAGAGGGTCAAAAGCAGTAAAAAATCACCAATAAACAGTTCTAATGTAACAAAAATTCCCGAGGGGGGAAAATGAGAAAAGTAGTACAGAAGTCACTTTTAGCACTAGCTATTTCCACGAGTGCTGGCGCGCTTCATGCCGTACAATTGGAAGAAATCGTTGTAACTGCGCAGCAGCGTGCAGAATCGCTGCAGGACGTTCCTGTTTCAGTTGCCGCGGTTACGGCTGAAAAAATGTCCAACGCCGGTATTGTCGACCTTCAGGGTCTATCTGAGTTAGTGCCTAACTTCAGCATTAATGAAACCGGTATCTCCACCACTGTGACCATCCGTGGTATCAGTTCGGGTATTAACCCCGGCTTTGAACAGTCTGTAGGCATCTACAATGACGGTATTTTCTACGGTCGCGATCAGTTAGCGCGAATCCCAATGATGGATATGGAGCGAGTGGAAGTTCTCCGTGGCCCACAGGGTATCCTATTTGGCAAAAACAGTATTGCCGGCGCCGTCAGCCAGGTCAGTGCCAAGCCTACCGACGAATTCGAAGGATCGATTACAGCACTCTACGAGCCAGATCACGGTGAGCAGGATCTACGTTTCGTGTTGTCTGGTCCAATCAGCGACAGCGTCAGTGGTCGTATCGCCATTCTCGACCGCACCTTAGATGGCTATGTGTTCAACACTGTCTCAGGTCAGGATGAGCAGCAGGAAGAAGAGCAGGTATTCCGCGGCTCTCTGCGTTGGGATGTCAACGAAGATGTCACTGCTAGCTTGAAGGTTTCTCGTTCCACCTTTGATACTGTCGGCCGTAATATGGAAGTCTATAACAGCATTGGCGCGCCAGATCATATCTCTGTGCTGAATGGCATTCCATCTGCCGCCGTTGCCTCTCCAGTTGAATCTGGGCTCAACTACAGCGCCGATAATAATGGCCATTTCAGCGACAATGAAGTCACTGACGTGACGTTGACTGTGGACTGGGATATGGACGGCTTCTCCCTGACCTCGGTAACGGGCTTTGTCGAATATGAATTTGATGAGAACTGTGACTGTGACTTCACTGGCGCTGCAGTTTTTGATGCCGCTCGTCAGGAAAAGTACGAGCAGTTTAGCCAAGAATTCCGCTTTACGTCAGATCTTGGCGGTGATTTTGACTACATCGGCGGACTATTCTTCCAGTCAACCGAACTAAATTACAAAGACCAAATTAGCTTGCCTACCCCAACATTGATTGCCGATGTCCTGGGTGGTATTCCTTCGGCTGCTGGGCTTGTACCATTTGCGCCTGGTGCCTCTACTGATCGTAGCTTTAATCAGGAAGGCGACCTTTGGGCTGCTTTCGCTCAGGGTACCTGGACATTATCTGATGAACTGCGAGTCACTGTTGGTGGTCGTTATACACAAGAAAACAAAGATGCGGATCGCACACAGCAGCATAAAGCGGTTGCAGCATTTGGCGGTCAGTACCAGTCCCCAGTTGTTGTTGATCCGGTTTCTGGGGCCTATAACGCGCTTTGGGGTATTTTTGCCATTGAGCCTTACGAGACAATTGTTGGCGAGCTTGATGATAGCTCATTTACGCCAGTAGTCACTGTCGAGTGGGATGCCAATGTAGACACTATGGCGTACCTGACTTGGACTAAGGGCTTTAAGTCCGGCGGTTTTGATGCGCGCTCTAACGGCCATCCAGATGCGGCAGTTAACAATGCGGGTAACCCTCTTAGTGGAAGTCCTATTACCGGTAGTTGGGAATTCGATCGTGAAGAGGCCACCAGTATTGAGTTGGGTTCAAAGATGACTCTTGCGGATGGTGCTGCAGAGCTTAATGTTGCTCTCTATATGACCGAGTACAGCGATCTGCAGGTTTCTCAGTTTGATGGCACCCTTGGCTTTAATGTCACCAACGCGGGTGAGGCTACGGTTAAGGGTCTCGAAGCTGATGGCCGTTGGGCTGTGTCAGATAATGTCACCTTGACAGGTTCTGCAGCTTATCTGGACTTCAATTACGACAAGTTCCCTAATTCACAGTGCTATTTTGGTCAGGCGTCTAACTCAGCTGATTTCCCTGGTCTCTGCGATGTTGGCGGAGAGCGCAAAGAGTACACGCCAGAGCTGCAGGCCAATATTGGTGCGTCTTGGGTAGGTGATGTGGGTGAAGGCTTAGTGATGGCTGCATCCGTTGATCTAGTTTATATGGATGACTACCTCTACGCTTCAAACTTGGATCCGCGCACTAAGCAGGACGCCACCGCTCAGGTGAGTGCTCGTGTTGCAATTAGTGATTCTGAAGGTGCTTGGGAAGTGGCTCTGTTAGGCCGTAACCTCACTGATGAGACAGTGATTAACTTTGGTGGCAACACGCCACTGGGTGGAACTTTGACCGGTGGTGCGGGTAATTCTTACTACGCTTTCGTCAACCGTCCGTTGAACATTGCACTGCAGGCTAAGTACAGCTTCTAAACTGGAACAGCTTGATTAAAAAGAAGGTCAAAAAAGGGGCTGCAGTGATGCAGCCCCTTTTTTTATTGTGTCTATAGGGTGTTTCTCAGCGCCTGTTAAGCGGATCTTAGGTTAGCCATTAGTGCTCAGTACAAAGCCTACGATGGTGGCAATAGTGGCGATAAACAGCGCTGTAAAGACAAAGCCGCCAATAATAAAAGCCAAGGGATTACCTTCCTCGAAGTCGCGCTCTCGGTTCTTGTTGCTCTGAACACCGATGGCAGCGGCTAAAATGCTTTTAACCAATGCGCCAATATTGGTTTTCTTCTTTGGTTTGTTTTCGCTAACTACTATCTCTTCGCTCATTGCTCTCTCTCTTCGCTCAAGGATGACTCCCTTAAAAAAAATGGTGTTTGACGAGTGGTAAATGTAATTTTCCGGAAACCCGATTCTACTCGCTTAGCAACATTTTTTATATCCCTTCAGAGATCGGTGCCTGCCCATTACTGCAAAACTGGTAGTGCATAGGCAGCGCCAAAACCAATACACCACATGCCCGCAGATAACCATAGGAAACGCTGGTTCCAGCGATCTGCGGAGGCACAGGCTGCAGCCAGTTCAGGATCGCTTGGGCAGACCCGCCCAGGGCGATTGACTGCCCAAAAAGCTAAGCCGATCAGCAGACCGGACAGGGCAAACATCCAGCCTTTATACTGGCTTAGAGTAATCAACCAGGGAGCTGCAGATGCCATAGACGCAACACTGGCCCCTAGACCGAGGGTGACTAAGGTGATGGGCAGGGCGCAGCAGAGCAGAGTGCCGGAGGTGGTAAATAACAGCAGCCAACTCCAGGAGCGTGGTTTATTCATACAGTTCCCTCCATTTTAAAACACCATACCGATGCCAATACTGAGATAGTCGCCATCCCATTGTGTGTCGTTATCGAGGGCGACAAACTTATATTCACCGCGGAGAATCACATTGCGTTTGAAGTACACCAAGACTGGCCCAGTGAGCAGATGTTGCCCGGAATCTGAATCTCTTGCAGTAATATCCCAGAGCGTAAACCAAGAAGAACCGTTGCCGTCGGCATGGCTCATGCCGGCATTGATATCAATGCCCGTGGTATCACCCAGCCGGTAGATATCATAGAGCTGGTAGTAGCCCTTTGATTCGGCACTGTAACTCAGGCTTAGCCCCGCGTCCCAGTCGCTACCGCCACCAGTGGGCATTCTCACTGAGGGTGTGATGCCCCAATTAGAAGTGGATGCCGCAGAGTTTATATAGCGTTTGATCGGCATGGCAACGATCGCATCACCACTTTCGCCACCACTATATGGCACCTTTAAGGTCATACGCAGAGCGGGCTTAAAGGTGTAAACCCCCTCGATCCAAGTGGTGGTTGTATTGTTGGCATGGGTGATGCGAGTTTGAGCGCCGTAGCCGCCATTCCAGCGTGGCGCCATATCCATTACCGGTTGATGGGCAATGGCATGGCTGGTAAGGGTGCACGATATGGTGAGCAGCAGAAGTGCGGTCAGCTGTTTCACTGGGCCACCTCGTCCATTGGCAACATCTTGATTGGGTCATAACCACCGGATTTAATTGCTACAAAGATTGCTTCTCGATCCAGTGGCAGGTCATCTTGAATGCTGATGTAGACTCGCTGATTTTCGATGTCGACTTTGACACCATCCTCGAATTGACTGGGGTCGATAAAGTCCAGTTTGCGGAGTTTCTTGGCCACGCCAAAGGCGCAGAATTCACAGACAATACCATTGACATGGATCTGGTAGTTTTTTGCCCAGACAGGGGAGGCAATAAGTGCAGAGATCTGCGCTAGAAATAGCGATATAACTAAAGTTTTAAGACGCATGATGTCACCTTTAATAGTGTTCAGATTAATCAATATTGCGCCAAATATGGGCGCAGAGAGCTATAAGAGAACGAAAAGACAGCTATAAAAGGTTTGCTATTGGGGGTCTAAAAGGCAGTTCGATGCTGCGGGAAAGGGTTAGTGTTGGTGCAATAGTGGCGGGAGTCGGTGGTGCAGTGACTATGGCTTTCCCAGTGCTCATTGGCAGGCTCAAGACTGAGCAGTCGGCACAGCATTGGTTGGGTTCACTAATGTCTGAGCTGGTTGCGCTCGAGGCCTCTGAGTGCTCCGATGTATGACAGGGCATAGCTGCCTGAGTAGCATCTTCTACCTGTTCTAGCATCTCTGGAGCGCTGGCGCCGTTGCCCATAGTGCAGGTGCTATGAGCCAGGGTCCCATTCATCATGAAGATAATCACGAGGATATTGAGCAGGGTCGATACTAAGGATGAGCGCGTTTTCATATACATGATCAGACACTATTTTAGGGTTTAGTTCAACTGGAGAGTTTGGCGTCCTGCTCGGGTGCTCGTCATACTCGAAAAAATGAAAAGAATCTCTGGGGGCTGCCTGAGTTCCCTCATCACTTTGCTCTGTCGGGATGACAGGTTAATGGTGAGTCTCCCAAGCTATTTACCCGGGGACATTTATCCCAAGCCCTTTATTCCAAGCCTTTTATCCCAAGCCCTTTATTCCGAGCTACAGAACTGTCATCTCGAACGAACCTGAGAGATCTCAAATCTCCCATCCCTGCACTTGAAAAACGGCTAATCAATCAGTACCGGTGTCAACCAGCGCTCCATATCATCCATTGACATGCCTTTACGCTGAGCCAGAGATTCAACCTGATCCGGCGCAATTTTACCGGTATTAAAATATTTCGCATCCGGATGACCAAAGTACCAGCCACTCACCGCCGCAGCCGGTGTCATGGCATAACTGTCGGTGAGCTGAAGGCCAATATTATTCTCCACATCCAACAGCTCAAACAGAGTGCCTTTCTCGGTGTGATCTGGGCAGGCAGGGTAGCCTGGCGCCGGTCGAATACCACGGTATTTCTCTTTGATCAAAGCTTCATTGTCGAGGGCTTCATCTGCCGCATAGCCCCAGTGCTCGCAGCGGACGCGTTCATGGAGGTGTTCAGCAAAGGCCTCTGCCAGTCGGTCTGCCAGAGCTTTGACCATAATCGCATTGTAGTCATCGTGCTTGGCTTCATATTCCCCAGCCAACTCATCAGCACCTATGCCGGTCGTTACCGCAAAGGCACCTATATGATCTTTTATACCAGTCTCTTTGGGTGCGACAAAGTCAGCCAGAGAACAGAGCTCTTCACTGGCGCCGGGCTTTTGAATCTGCTGGCGGATATGATGCAGGCTGGCTTTGGTTGAGCCATCGTGAGCATAAATTTCAATATCATCATGGTTGACTGTATTGGCTTCCCAGAGACCAAATACGGCCCGAGCAGTTAAGCGTTTATTGTCGATAATATCCTTTAATAGCGCCTGTGCATCGGCAAACAATGTGGTTGCCGCTTCTCCCACTACCTCATCCTGAAGAATCTTCGGGTACTTGCCAATCAGATCCCAGGTGATAAAGAAGGGCGTCCAGTCGATATAGGGCACCAGTGCTTCTAAGGGGTAGTCGTCTAGAACCGTGATGCCGGGATTGGCCGGCAGGGTTGGTTGATAGTCGCGCCAGTTAATCTGCGGTTTCTGTTTAATCGCATCGGGGTAGGTGTAGAGGGTTCCCCGAGGGGTTCTGTTGGCGGTGCGCAGGCGCACCGCATCATAGTCCCGGCGGATATCGGCGATAAATTCATCACGGTGCTGATGGCTGATCAGCTTGCTGGCAACGCCCACGGCGCGGGAGGCATCAGATACATAGATAGCCTGATTGTTCTCGTACATGGGCGCAATTTTCACCGCTGTATGGGCTTTGGATGTAGTGGCGCCACCAATCATTAGGGGCACAGTAAAGCCCTGACGCTGCATCTCTTTACCCAATGTCACCATCTCGTCGAGAGAGGGGGTAATCAGACCTGAGAGACCAATAATATCCACGTTTTCTTCCCGTGCCGTAGTCAGAATCTTTTCTGCAGAGACCATTACTCCGAGGTCAATAACCTCGTAGTTATTGCACTGCAGCACTACGCCGACAATATTTTTGCCGATATCGTGGACGTCGCCTTTCACCGTGGCCATAAGGATCTTGCCGTTGGTGCTGGCGGTGGCATCTTTTTCATCTTCGATAAAGGGCTGCAAATAGGCCACGGCCTGTTTCATAACCCGAGCCGACTTAACCACCTGAGGCAAAAACATTTTCCCCGAACCAAATAGATCGCCAACGATATTCATGCCGTCCATCAACGCGCCTTCAATAACATGCAGCGGACGATCGGCCTGTTGCCGAGCCTCTTCGGTGTCTTCTTCGATATAGGCGGTAATCCCCTTTACCAAGCTGTGTTCAAGTCGCCGATTAACCTCGGCATCGCGCCAGCTAAGATCCTCCACAGAGGCCTGTTTGGAGCCATCACCGCGATATTTGTCGGCAATGGCCAGCAGATTGTCAGTGCCCTCTGAGGTGCGAAATAGAACCACATCTTCAACCACCTGACGCAGTTCTTCAGGCAGATCATCATAGACCGCCAGCTGGCCTGCATTGACGATGCCCATAGTCAGGCCCTCGCGAATGGCATGGTAGAGAAATACCGAGTGAATCGCCTCACGCACAGGGTTATTGCCGCGAAAGGAGAAGGAGACATTGGATATGCCGCCACTTATTAGGGCGTGGGGCAGGTTATGTCTAATCCATCCACTGGCTTCGATAAAATCCAGACCATAGCGATTGTGCTCTTCAATACCAGTGGCCACGGCGAAGACATTGGGGTCAAAAATAATATCCTCTGGGGGGAAGCCAATATCATTCACCAGCATATCGTAGCTGCGCTGACAGATCTGTTTGCGGCGTTCGAGGTTATCGGCCTGACCATCTTCGTCAAAGGCCATCACCACAATTGCGGCACCGTGCTTTTTACACAGCTTGGCTCGTTCAATAAATTCGGCTTCGCCCTCTTTAAGGCTAATACTGTTGACTACCGACTTGCCCTGAATGCATTTCAGCCCGGCTTCAATGACCTCCCATTTTGATGAGTCCACCATAATTGGCACGCGGGAAATATCCGGTTCCCCGGCAATCAGATTTAAGAATTTAACCATGGCCGGCAGCGACTCGAGCATGCCCTCGTCCATATTAATATCGATAATCTGCGCGCCATTAATAACCTGTTGGCGAGCCACTTCCAGAGCGGCATCGTAGTTCTCTTCGAGAATCAGGCGTTTAAACACTGCTGAACCGGTGACATTGCAGCGCTCACCCACATTCACAAACAGAGAGTCACTCTTGATAGTGAAAGGTTCAAGTCCAGACAGACGACAGGCAGGCTCGATCTCGGGTATCACACGTGGGCTTATTTGGGCCACGGCATCGGCAATCACACGGATATGATCAGGGGTGGTGCCACAGCAGCCGCCGACAATATTTAATAGCCCGGCACTGGCGAATTCCGCTACGGTTTCGGCCATAGCCTCGGCATCTAGATCGTAGCCGCCAAACTCATTGGGCAATCCAGCATTGGGATGGGAGCTAACCAGAGTGTCGGCAACCGTTGAAATATCCAGCAGGTGAGGGCGCAGTTCTTTTGGCCCAAGGGCACAGTTCAGGCCAACACTGATTGGCTTGCTATGGCGCACTGAATTCCAAAAGGCTTCAGGGGTTTGGCCCGAGAGTGTGCGACCGCTGGCATCGGTAATGGTGCCAGAGATCATAATTGGCAGCTCAAAACCCTGCTTCTCAAATACTACCTGCACCGCAAATAGCGCGGCTTTGGCGTTCAGTGTATCGAAGATGGTTTCTACCATTATGGTATCGACGCCCCCTTCGATAAGGGCTTCGGTAGATTCTATATAGGCTTCAACCAGCTCGTCAAAGGTGACATTGCGCGCGCCGGGATCGTTTACATCCGGCGACAGGGAGGCAGTTCTGCTGGTAGGCCCAAGAATACCGGCAACAAAACGTGGCTTTTCTGGGGTGGAAAATTCATCTGCCGCTTTGCGGGCAAGCTGGGCTGAGACCACATTGATCTCCCGAGAGATCTCTTGCATATCGTAATCAGCTTGGGAGATTGTCGTGGAGTTAAAGGTGTTGGTCTCAATAATATCGGCACCGGCATCCAGATAGGCGCGGTGAATATCACAGATAATATCAGGCTGGGTAAGGCTTAAAAGGTCATTGTTGCCCTTTAAGTCGGTGTGCCAATCGGCAAAGCGCTGGCCGCGAAAGTCCTCCTCCTCGAGGGTATGACGTTGGATCATAGTACCCATCGCGCCATCGAGAATCAGAATCCGCTGTTCAGCTGCCTGCCTAATTTTGTCCGTCATATGCTTGTCTATGCCTTTGATATTCTATTGCATCAAAATATTTTGATGGATGGGTATGATACCAAAATATTTTAAAAAAGCGACCTTTAAAAGAAAATGAGGGTTTCGTCTGAGCCTCTGTATGGCGTAAAATAACCCACTTAATTACTCAAGTTTAATCAGTCGGGTCTGAACAATTAGAAGTCGGCTGTCAGAATGGATTTTAGGAAAGA
>Ga0208971_1002396_pt1 | contig 10064 bp, 10 predicted proteins | sample AOAMet1_18_M0_10_2_FD_188229 | JGI IMG/M metagenome (GOLD analysis project Ga0208971, IMG submission 188229) | Ammonia-oxidizing marine microbial communities from Monterey Bay, California, USA - CAN11_18_M0_10 (SPAdes) | ecosystem: Environmental > Aquatic > Marine > Intertidal zone | place... | reverse complement strand
TACCAATTTTTGTGTAGTTCATTTTTCCAATTGAAGATTTTCTTATAAAATGATATAAAAATGAATACTTTATTCTTGTTGTTTTATTGGAATTTTTTTCTGGAATTGATTCAAGTTTTTTTAATCCTAAAAAATCAAAACATGAATTAATTGTATCAAGTCGATTTGATATCAGCTTTTCAAGAGTAATTACTTTAATGTTTTCTAGTCCAAAATTATCAATAAAGCGTTGAATCCATTTAGAATATAAACCAAATTGAAAATAATTTTTCGGATAATAATCATATTCTTCAAAATTGATCTGGCTTTCTATATTTAGTACATTTTTTATTTTGTTTTTTTCTAAGCCTAAACCTTTCATCCACCAAAAGTGAGAATTATATCTATCAATTGGATTTCTTAAAATAAAAATAAATTTTGGAGATTTTTTATAATTTTTATTAATGTTATCTATGAAGGAATTATAATACATATACGAAGTCGTTGATTCGCCATAAATTTTAGACTTTTCAACAAATAGTTTTTTATAATTTAACCAATCTTGTTCTATATATTTTTCAAAATTTTTATTATTCCAAAATACCGGTTCTTTAACTTTAGACATTGAAATTTCTGGGTGTAAATTTAAAAGTTCGTGCAAAGTAGTAGTACCCGACTTTGCAGCACCAGGAATAAATAAATTCGGTAGAAACTTACTTTTCATAATTAATAGCTTTTAACCATTTACTCTCATAAATGTTAGCGACATCATCGTAACTATGATGATCTTCTATGAATTTTCTAGCATTTATACTTATATCTCTAATTTTATCTGGATTTTCAATTAAGATACTTAATTTTTCTACTAAATAATTAACTTCTGGTAATGCATTAATAGCTATGCTATCTTCACTTCCTCCGTAATGCTCTAGCCACTCTTTTTCTGCACCTGTAAATACTACCTTACCTTTAGCCATTGCTTCTAAGGCATTATAACCTTGATCATAGGCATATACTTGATCTAAAAAAATATGGCAATTACAATAAGATTTTATATAGTCTCTATATTTTAAGTCTTGAACTTCAATATATTCAACCCTTTCTTTGTATTTTTTTTTAATTATTTTCATTGCTCTTATGAAATAATCGTTGCCTTTTTTAATTAAGTTCTTCGAATTAATTCCATGAAATATTATTACTTTATCTTCTATTTCTACGAAATCATAACTTAATTTTTTTAAGTTAAGTGGATTTGGAACCATTCCTAAGTACTTTTTTTTTCCAATTAATGGAATATGGTAGTCTAAATCAGAGCTAATAACGCCTTTAATATTATTATAAATATATCTATGAAGTTTTTCAAACTCTGATGAATTGTATTTTAATATGTGACGATATTTTTTTAATAATAATTTATCATTTAAATAAGGGGTAAGTATCGAATATTTAAATTTATTTTCTAATGCATACTTAACACTTATATAATCAACTCCACATGATAAAAGAAATAGGTTTTTATTATTTTTTAATATTTTTTTAAGTAAAATTGTCTCTAACCAAGGAGTAGTTTTAAATGAATTTTCGTTTATTAATTGAACAATGTCAAAGTCTTTTAAAGTTTTTATTTTTAAGTAAGCTTTGAATCCTAATTCAAAGTCATTTAGACTGACCTTAAGTAACTTGTCAATTATCTTTGCGATAAATTTCAAAAATGGTATCTCAAAAATTGTTGATTTAACTTCTATGTCCACCGGGTAATTTTTAAATCCATCTCCAGTACCCAATAAAGTAACTGAATGACCGTTTAATTGTAGACCATCTTTTAGAGAATTATGAAGTCCACTATATTCACCTATTAAAAGAATTTTCATTAATTTATCTACATTTGTTTCAAATATAATTTTAATGAGTAATGTAAACAACAAAAATATCAGTTTAGAAATCTTAATCTCAACAAAAGACAGAGATAATCTTGATTTTTTAAATAGTATTTTTATTAATAATGATACTCATACTAACTCTATATTAATTATTAATCAAACGCAGAATATAAACTTTTCTTGCCCACATTCTGATAATATTAATTTAGTCAATGTAAGTGAAACCGGTTTATCAAAAAGTAGAAATTTGGCAATTGAAAAAGCTAAATCTGACATATGTTTATTTGCTGATGATGATATTGTTTATGAAAATGATTATGATTCTATAATCTTAAATGCTTTTAATCTCAATCCGAGTGCAGATATAATTACATTTAAGATGAATGATTTAAAAGGTAATTCTTTTAAAGATTATCCAATCATAAAAAAGCATAACAAAAAATCTTTAAGTTTTGTTAATTCTGTGGTTATTGCTTTTAGAAGAGATTCTATTATTTCTAATAAAGTTTTATTTGATGAAAACTTTGGATTAGGATCAATATTTCAAACAGCAGATGAATATGTTTTTCTTAGGAATGCATTAAAATTGAAACTAAATATTGTTTTTCACAATGAGGTAATTTTATCTCACCCAATTAATAGCTCAGGAAAAGACGTTGCTAGCGATAGAATATTATTTGCTAAAGGTGCTTTGTTTTATAAATATTATAATATTCTTTCTTTTATTAAATTAATCCACTATTTATATTTAATGTTTAAATTTAAATATATTAGTTTAGGTCAAATTTTTAATAAGTATTTTGTTGGAGTTAAGGGAATAATAAAATATAAGAAGATAAATAATGAAAAAAAATAGTTTAGAAAATGTTTACAAATTCAATATTCCTAAAATAATATCTCCTGAGGGTATGGGTTCTTTGTCCTTTGTTGAGAAAGAAATTATTCCTTTTTCTATTAAAAGAGTTTACTATTTATATGATGTTCCATTTAATGGAGAGCGTGGAGGACATGCGCATAAAGATCTATTTCAAGTCTTAATAGCCCTCAATGGAAGTTTTGAGTTGTTGCTAGATGACGGTTCCAATACAAAAAAAATATTGTTAGATAGTCCTAACATTGGCCTATATATTCCAAATGGTATTTGGAGAGAAATGAATAATTTTTCTAAAAATTCAGTTTGTCTAGTTTTGGCATCTGAAGACTATGATGAAAATGATTACATTAGAAATTACCAAGATTTTAAAGAAATGAGCTAATTATTTTAAAGAGCACAAATACGATAATCTATATAGGTCAAAAACAAATAAACTAGGGTTTGATCCTTTTAAGTTTGATTCAATAGATTTTGAAAAGATGTTAATTAGCTTTGAAATTATTTTTTTAAGTCCAAAAAAATTAAATAATCTATAATATTTTAAGATAGTTATATCATTTTTATTTATCAATTTATTAGTATTTAGATAGTGTAAATTTTCTAATGCCTCTTTAGTCTTTGCTAAAAATTTTGAATTATCATCTAGACCGTAATGGGTTACTTCGTTATCAATATGATTTATTGAAACCAAATTTTCTTTTAGTAATGCCCCAAAAAAATAATCCATTCCGTAACCATTTATATTTATGTTTTTATTGATTTTGTCAAAAATTACTTTTTTAACTAAAAAATTTGAAGAAATAATGTATTTGTATGGATTTTTATTTCTAATAACACTTTGAACATCTTCTCTAGACTTTCCAAACAGATATCTTAGGTTATTTGTTTCAATGTTTTTATAATTAAAGCCACCAAAAACAACTTCAAATCCTTTTTTAATTTCATTTACATAAACTTTTATAAAATTATCATTCAGTGGTTTAACGTCAACATCAATATAGAGAAGCCATTTGTATTGTGCTTTTTGAGACAATAATTGACGATTTGCTACTCTACCAATATTTTTTTTACTTTCAAAAAATTTACAATTTGTAAGCATGTTAATCTTTTGATTTACTTCATTTAAAGTAGAAAATGAAGCATCATCTATACTTATAATTTCGAAAACAATTCCTAGTGTTAAACACTCTTTTTCTAGTCTAGATACTAGATCATATGCATTATAGTTATAGCAAGGAATTAAAATTGAAATCATTCGTAAATATTTTCAATACTCATCCCAGTTACATCAATGCTACGTATAGATTTATTGTTGCATAATAGTGTTTTATGTGGAAACTGTTTAATTAATATAAAATCATGTGTTGCCATGAGAATAGTATTTCCTTTTTTATTTAAATCAAGTAGAAGTTGCATAATTTCCAGACTTGTTTTAGGATCTAAATTTCCTGTTGGTTCATCTGCTATAATTAAATCAGGATTATTTAATAGTGCTCTAGATATTGCTACTTTTTGTTTTTGACCACCTGATAATTGATGTGGAAACTTGTGAATCAAATCTTTAATATTAATAATTTCTAAAACTTCATAAATCCTATCTTCAATTTTTCTTTTGTTTTTCCACTCGGTAGCTTGAAGAACAAATTTTAAATTGTCAAAAACTGACCTGTCTTTTAGAAGATTGAAATCTTGAAAGACTATTCCAAGTTTTCTTCTCAAAAACGGTATTTTATTTTCTTTTAAATTTTTAAGTGTAAAGCCACCTACAGAAATTTCTCCTTTTTGTAATTCTAAATCTGCATAAATAGTCTTTATTAAACTACTTTTCCCTGATCCAGTTTTTCCAATTAGATAAATAAAATCACCTTTATTAATGTTGATATTAATATTTTCAAAAATTGTTTCATCTTGTTGAAATATTGAAACTTCTTCTATGTTTAATATGCTTGAACCCATAATATAAATATAATACTTAATTGTATTATTTTAGCAAAGAGGTGTTTAAATCCTAATAAAATTATGAAAGATAAAATCGATAATATTTCAAAGTTATCTAAAGTTAATTTTAAAGAAAACAACTCTTTCTTTAATAAATTAAAGAAAAAACAACCCAAACAATTTGATTATTTAATGAGTGATCTTCATAATGAAGAATTTTCAAAAACTAATTGTTTAGAATGTGCAAATTGTTGCAAAACAACAAGTCCAATTTTTACATCTAAAGATATTATAAGTATTTCTAAGCACTTACGACTTAAAGTTGATGAGTTTATATCAAGATATTTAATAATTGATTCTGACAATGATTATGTACTTAAAAAATCCCCTTGTGTTTTTTTAAATGATGATAACTCATGTTTTATTTATGAATATAGACCTAAAGCATGTCGCGAATATCCCCATACTAACAGAAAAGATTTTCATAAAATTTCTCAAATTACTATGAAGAATATTGAAATTTGTCCTGCTGCTTTTAATATTGTAGAGAAGCTCAAGATTGCAATAAAGAAAACTTAATATAGTAAGTATTTGTTTCTTATTTTTTTAAAATCATTTAATTCATATATCCAGGAAGATCTTATTTCATTTTCTGACCAATTATTGATGATTTGTTCTTTTAAATTTTTAGTTCCCGATAGCTTTACAAAAAATGAATTAAAAAAATCATCTTTATTTGAACTGTTATTATAACTATTAATTAAGTATTTAAGCTCTATTCTATTCAAATCTTTTATAGATTTTAGTTGTTCTCCAAAACAAACTAAACCATTGTTTTTTGGACTACTTGATCCAGAATTAGGTTTTGGTATAAATCTATATTTGTACATTTTGGTATCTAAAAAAGGGCTGCCATATATGGTAAACTGTTCATTAGTTCCTCTTCCAACACTGACGTTTGTACCCTCAAATAAACATAAACTAGGATATAAATTTATTGATTTGTCATTAGGTAGATTTGGTGATGGTTTTATAGGTAAACTATAATTAGATTTTCTATTATAGTTTTTTATTTTAATTATTTTTAATTCACAATTCAAATCATTTCCTAACCAATTTTCTCCATTAATCATATTTGCATATTCACCAATTGTCATACCATATACTATAGGTACATTGTGCATACCAACAAAACTTTTATTTTCTGATTCTAAAACCGGTCCATCTACATAATGAATATTTGGATTAGGACGATCTAAAACTACTAAAGGGATGTTGTTTTGAGCACACGCTTTCATGACGTAATGCAAGGTAGATATGTGCGTGTAGAATCTAACACCTACATCTTGAATATCAAAAATCATTATCTCAATCCCTTCTAAATCTTTATTTGATAATTCACCATATTTTCTTTTTTTTCCATGTAAAGAAATTATTTCTAAACCTGTTTTTTTATCAACATCATCTGAAATATTGGCTCCATTTGGCTTTTCACCCTTATATCCATGCTCGGGTGTAAATATTTTTTTTATTTCAATATTTAATTTCAAAAGCGAATCAACTATGTGAGTATAGTCAATATATTCATTTGCTAATAATTTGCTTTTAGACTTATTTGACGATTTAAATATTACAGAAGTATGATTAGCAACTATTCCAATTTTCTTAGCTGTTATTAACGATTTGTATTCATTAATTCTCTCAGCTCCAACAATTATTTTATTTGTAGTTTTGTTATTGTCAATAATTTTTTCATTACCACAAGATGTGTTAATAGTTATTATTGAAAAAATAAAAAATAAACTTCTTTTAAGCATAATTAATTTTGAAATTTGAATTTTTCTTGGCCAAACGAATTATAAGTACTAAAGCTTATAAAAGTAGTATATCAGCTCCAATAATAAAAATTGGAATTGTAGCAATTGCATTATCAGTAATTGTGATGCTTGTGTCTATATCAACAGGAATCGGATTGCAAAATGAAATAAGAGATAAACTATCAGCTTTTAATGGACATATAAAAATTACAAATTTTGACTCAAATAACTCTGAAGAATCCATTTATCCTATTAAAATCACGAAGAGTTTGTTACAAGGTTTAGATTCTGTTAGTAATGTTGAGTCAATAAATCAAATTGCATTAAAATTTGGTATAATTCGAACTTCAGAAGATTTTGATGGAGCTTTGTTTAAAGGTGTTGATAGTATTTACAGTTGGAATAATATTTCAGACTATATAATTAGTGGATTTATACCTAATATTTCATCTACAACTTCAAATGAAGTGCTGATTTCAGATAATTTGTCTAATAAATTAGGTTTAAAAATTAATGATTCATTTCAAATGATTTTTTTTAGAAATTTAGAATCTAATGTAACCTTAAGGAAATTTAATATAGTAGGGTTGTATGATTCTGGCTTTAATGAGATTGATGAAAATATTATTTTTGGTGATATAAAACACTTAAGAAGGATAAATAAATGGAATGATAATCAATCTGGCGAATTGGAAATTTTTATTGATGACTTTAATTTAATTGAAGAGACTTCAAAAATGATTTACAGCTCTACACCATCAAATTATAATTCTATAAATATCAAACAAAAATATTCTTCAATATTTGACTGGATACAAATCTTTGATAAAAATATAATAGCTATTCTATTTATCATGGCATTGGTTTGTTCTATAAACATAATTAGTGTCTTATTAGTCTTAATTTTAGAAAGAACAAATATGATTGGTATTTTAAAATCAATGGGTGCCGATAACCTCAGTATTAAGAGAGTTTTTCTTATTATTGTTTCATATATAATCTTTTTAGGCTTATTAATGGGTAATGTAATAGGTTTGTGCTTCCTATACGTTCAAAAAAAGTTCAGTTTAGTAAAGCTTGATCCAGAAATATATTACACCTCACAAGTTCCTGTTTATTTGTCTTTTGATTATGTGTTTATATTAAATTTATTTACTTTTTTAGTGTGTTTATTTAGCATTGTAGTTCCATCATATCTTATTTCAAAAATTTCTCCAATCAATTCTATTAAGTTTCGTTAATTTTTATTTATATTTTTTAGATATAGCTTTGTATATTTGAGCAAATAAAATTAATGGAATATTTTGAAAATATCTTAGGTACGATTGGTAATACTCCACTTGTTAAAATAAACCATTTGACAAAAGAGCTGCCATGTTTAGTGTTAGCTAAATACGAAACTTTCAATCCAGGTAATTCAACTAAAGATAGAATGGCGCTTAAGATGATTGAAGACGCTGAAAGACAAGGTTTATTGAAAAAAGGGGGTACCATAATTGAAGGAACATCTGGCAATACAGGTATGGGTTTAGCATTGGCAGCAATAGTTAAAGGATATAATTGTATTTTCGTTTTATCAGATAAGCAATCTAAAGAAAAGATGGATATTTTAAGAGCTGTTGGAGCTGAAGTTGTTGTTTGTCCTACTGATGTAGCTCCAGACGATCCAAGATCTTATTATTCAGTCTCTAAGCGTTTATCTGAAGATACACCAAACTCATGGTATGTAAATCAATACGATAATCCTAGTAATGCCATAGCTCATTTTGAGTCAACAGGACCAGAGATATGGAATCAAACTGATGGAAAAGTAACCCATTTCATAGTTGGTGTAGGTACTGGTGGTACAATTTCTGGAGTTGGTAAATATTTAAAATCTAAAAATCCAAATATTAAAGTTTGGGGAATTGACACTTACGGCTCTGTTTTTAAAAAGTATCATGAAACTGGTATTTTTGATGAGAATGAAATATATCCGTATGTTACTGAAGGAATTGGTGAGGATATATTACCTAAAAATGTTGATTTTAATATCATTGATGGTTTTACAAAAGTAACTGATAAAGATGCGGCTGTTTTTACTCAAAAGTTAGCAAAGGAAGAGGGGATGTTCCTTGGTAATTCAGCTGGAGCTGCAATTAAAGGTTTGTTGCAATTGAAGAATCACTTTAATGAAGATGATGTAGTAGTAGTTTTATTTCATGATCATGGGAGTAGGTATGTTGGAAAAATGTTCAATGATGATTGGATGAAAAAAATGGGTTACCTTTAATACTATATGACTAAAAGGTTTTTTAAATCTAAACTTGTTTTTGCAATATTTTTATTGCTGTCTTTATTACTTTTTGCAATTTTTGGCTATAAATATATTTCTGGGCATAGCTGGATTGATGCCATTTATATGGCAATCATTACTATTTCCTTTGTTGGTTTTGAAGAGTTAGATGGAACTTCCGAATCTAAAATATTTATTATAATTTTAGTAATAAGTTCTGCAATAATATTAGGTTACTCAATTAAAATAATTACTGAATATATAGTTAGTTTATATTCTAATAAAATAAAAGTAAAAAAGATGCAAAAAATCATTGATAATTATGAAAACCATACCATTGTTTGTGGTTATGGTAAAAACGGTAGTCAAGTTGCGAAAAAGCTAACGGCATATGATAAAAAGTTTGTTATAATTGAAAAAAATCAAGATACAATTGACAAAAATAATACTGATAAAATTTTTGTGAGTGGTGATGCAGTTTTAGATGAAGTGCTTTTAAAATCTGGAATTATGAAAGCATCTTCTCTAATATGTACTTTACCTACAGATGCTGACAATTTATTTATTGTTTTAACTGCAAAACAATTAAATCCAAAACTTAAAATAATTAGTAAAGCATCGGAGGAAACTTCCTACAAGAAGCTTAAATTAGCTGGAGCTGATAGTGTTATAATGCCAAATAAAATTGGAGGAGATCATATGGCTTCTCTAGTTGTTGTCCCAGGTATTTTAGAATTTGTTGATAATTTATCTATTGTAGGTAAATCTGAAATTAATCTGGAAGAAATTTCTTCAGATATTTTATTGGACTCTGTTTCAAATAAAACGATTAAAGATCTTGATTTAAGAAAAAAAACTGGGTGTTCTATTATTGGTTATAAAGATCCTAAAGGAAAATACATTATTAATCCAGAAGCAGAACTTATTCTTGAAGTAAACTCAAAAATAATTGTTTTAGGAAAATCTGAACAAATTCACAAACTAAATTCTCTATACAACATTTAATTATCCTAAAATATTTTTTTTTAATCCATTTTTTTTACCATATTGTTAATTGTCTAAATTTTAATCTAATTAAACTTTTATGAAAAAATTACTTTCACTTTTATTTTTTGTAGCACCATTATTTTCTTTCTCACAAGATAAAGGCTTGGATAAACGTATTGATGAAGCATTCAAACCTATTTCAGATTTTTTTAGTGATGTTGTGTTTTTTGAAGTTGCTGGTTATCCCTTTGTAATATTATTACTTGTTGGTAGTGCAGGATTCTTTACAATATATTTTGGTTTTCCAAACATTA
>Ga0208971_1002389_pt1 | contig 10076 bp, 9 predicted proteins | sample AOAMet1_18_M0_10_2_FD_188229 | JGI IMG/M metagenome (GOLD analysis project Ga0208971, IMG submission 188229) | Ammonia-oxidizing marine microbial communities from Monterey Bay, California, USA - CAN11_18_M0_10 (SPAdes) | ecosystem: Environmental > Aquatic > Marine > Intertidal zone | place... | reverse complement strand
ACTTTACAGAGTCTAGACATTCCTCAATATATCTCTCAACATTGAAGCAGGGTATTATCACATCGACCTTCATTCTTTTATTTGCTTTGTGATACGCTCGTACTCCTGATGAAAATTACCTTTTTCAAAGTGCTTGATGGCCCTACCACTATATAACTCTCTTGCTGATTTGGTGCTTGTAGTTAGCTCGTCTGCAGGGATCAGTCCAACCTCTCCGCCAGCACCCGTAGTCTCATTAGAAATAACCCTTAATCCCGCTAAAAGATACTCTGCATACTTGGTTGGAGAAGCACAGGAGTTTGTCACCGATTTATCTCGAATGAGCAGACCATAGTCACCAGCTGATAACCAACAGAAAACTTCAGAGGGTTCAACAAATATTTCAGTAATTCTATTTGGGAATTTTAGTTGTAGTTCTTCAAAGACATGGTGGGGTTTTGATAGAATCAACACTTTGACTAAATCATTACTTTTCAGCCAATCATTTAGGTGCTGACTAAGCAATTCTAGACTTTGCCACCCTGCAGTAGAACCAGAAAAAACGAGGAGTATTTCGTTTTGGTTGAGAGCAAGCTCCTCTCTTTTTTCTTTACGACACTTCTCAAGCTGGTGAGCTCTCTTTATTTGATTATTTGACAGAGTTGTGGGGATTACTACACAGTATCCATTATTAGACGATTGGTATCCGTATCGATTTTTCCAGTATTCAACAAGCTCAGATGTAACGGCGATCCTAATGTCACTCTCAAGGACGCTCCTTTTCTCGCACCTTTCCATAAAGGTGACCAAATAAGATGGGTACACCCCATATTCTTTGTGTTCTGCAACCATCGCGCCCCTTCCATCATAACATACTCTTAGTGTTCTGCAAAATTTGTTGCGCGTTTCTAATGCAATCAATGTAGCAAAAGCTCCTCGGCAAATAATTGTTTCGATTTTGCCCTGTCTCACTTTCCAAGCCAATCGTAGGGATTCCCACCTAAGAAAAAAAGGCCAAAGTCTTTGAGGTAGTGCTCGGGTTTTTGGGAGTGACTTGCCGTAAAATTTCTCTAAATCTTTATGCGTTTTTAAGGCAAAAGGATAGGGTAGGAACGCAATAAGTTTGCATGAAACTTCAGGTATAGAATCTAGATATTTTACGACATCAACAGCTTGACTGTTGATGATTCCAGAAGCATGATCGCCATATAGTAGATAGGCGCACCTTTTCATCCCTTTAAAACTTCAATGACACGCTCCGTTGTAAAACCGTCCCATTTTTCTGGCACAACGCCGCTTTTGGGATTTTCTACGGCTTTCAAAATGGCGTCGAGATTACACCCCACGAGATGGTTGGTTCCGATTTCTATGGTGCTGGGTCTTTCAGTGTTTTCTCGAATGGTGATGCAAGGCACCTGACAGAATGTGGTTTCTTCTTGGATGCCGCCAGAGTCGGTCACCACAAATTTTGCGTGTTTGATGAGCTTTTGGAAATCGAAATACCCCATGGGTTCTCCAATGATGAGGCCTTCAATGCTTTCGAATTGAGACCACAGCCCCATGGATTCCATGTTTTTCCTTGTTCTTGGATGAACGGGGAAGACGAGGGGACATTTTTCGGTGAGCTGTTCAAGCATGGAGATGATAAACCGAACCCCATCCTCGTTGTCGACGTTCGAAGGCCTGTGCATAGTCACCAAGCCATATTCGCCATTGGTGACGCCAAAATGCCCGAGGATTGAGCTGGCGTCAATGTCAGGTTGGTGCTTGACAAGGGTGTCTATCATCGTGTTGCCGACGAAGATGTTGTTGTCTTCAGATGAAGCGATTAAATTTTCTTCAGCAAGGTTTTCCATCCCGGATTTTTCAGTCACAAAAAAGTAATCGGTGATGTTGTCGATTTTGATGCGGTTGACTTCTTCGGGCATGTCAAGATCTCTGCTTCGCAAACCTGACTCCAGATGAGCAATTTTCACTCCTTTTTGCTGAGCAGCAAGCGCGCCTGCTAGCGAAGAGTTGACATCACCAGGCACCATCACGACATCAGGCTTGATCTCTTCGATGAGGTTTCCCAGGTCAACGATCATGTTGGCGAAATGGTCTGAAGTGTTTCCTCGTAAACTTAAAAAGTGGTCTGGATGTAATTTGAATTGTTCAAGAAAAACACCTGACATCTCCCTGTCATAATGCTGTCCAGTATGAACGATCTCGACAGCAAACCCTTCTGTTTTTTCAGCGAGCTCTTTGAATCGAGTGACCTTGATGAAGTTGGGTCTGGTACCTATGACGATGAGTAGTTTCATTTGGAACTTAGTTGGTTCAAAACTACTATGTTTTCTGCAATACCAGCCCAAATATCAGGGCTAATGCACTGGGATAACCGATGGCTTTCTTCACCCATTTGAAACACGTCTTCGTCACTCAAGGCATACAACCTCTTTATACTATGGACAAGTCCGGCCTTATCAGTACTTGCGTAAGACCAACCATTCACGCCCTCTGAGACAAACGTTGTTGCAGCTCCCACAGCATCGCTGGTGATCAGAGGTAGTCCTGCCGCCGCCATTTCGTGTAGGACGACGCCCCATGGCTCGAAGAGACTAGGGATCACAAACGCAGTCGCATCCAGGATCAAAGGCTCCAGCTCCGCAGGTTGTAAAAATCCATGATGAAACACTTTGTCATGTTTCAGTCGGGCATCAAACTTCTCTCCTGTGCCCACGCAATGGAGTTCCCACAAGGGGTTTTTCTGGTGAAGCGAAAGAAAGGCTTCCCACAGCAATCCCAATCCCTTCTGATCCACGTATCTGCCGATGTAAAGCAACTTTTTATTGATGTTTTTCGATCCCTTTTTTTTGGTGTGGATTTCATTGAATCGGTGTGTGTCGGCACTGTAAAACCCTGCAAAGATGTCAGAGTCTTCAAACCCCATTTTCCGGGCATATTTTTTTTGTTCCTCACCTGGTACCCATGCCACGTTAAAATGTCTTTGGATGAACCACGGTGAACTCAAGGCGACTATTCTTTGTTTAAGACTCCCTGTCCATTTGTTGTCCATGGTCAGTACGACAGGGATTTGAGAGACATATGTTCTAGCGATGGCCAAATAATCCTCGTCCATCCATCCTGAAACAAAGATTCCGTCAGGCGCAATCTCGGCGACATGTGATGCAATGTCTTCACGGCTCATATTCGATCGGCTTACCAAGTCGAATGGGGCTGCTACAGGAAGTTCAAAAGGGGCTTCGGATTTCACGGGCCAATGCACCACCGTCAGACGGATGTTGTCTTTTGTCCCGAGGGCTTCCAAACACGTGAGGACATATCCTGCCAACTCCGTGTAGAGAAACACAATATTTATCGTCGGGCGAACTCCACTCATTCGATCACGCGAGATTTTATTTTTCCTGCTGGATTGCCTCTGTTGATGGAATAGGATTCAAGGTTTTTTGAGGCAACAGACCCCACAGTGAGCACAGCATGAGCGCTGCATGTGACCCCAGGTGTCACGATGCTTTTTGCACCCAACCAGACCCCTTCTTCGAGTACGATGTCTCCTACAATTAAATCAAAACGCGAGACAGAGAAATTGTGATTCCCACACAGCAACATCACCCCTTGAGAGAGGCAACAATTTGCACCAATCTCAACATGTCCCAAATTGTCTATCCAGACCCCTTCTCCAATCCAACAGTGGTTTCCAACAGAGAGTTTCCAAGGATATTTGATGTTTATTTTGGGCTTCAGGATGACCCCCTTTCCGATTTTTGCCCCAAAAAGTCTGAGAAGCATTCTCTTCAGAAAATTGGGAAAAGGAAAGGAAGTATTGAAAAACAAAACATTCACAACATACCACAGGCTTCTTTTTGCCATCGAGCCAGGATGGTAAAACGTGTTGTCAAATTGCTTGAGGTCTGTTTTTTTCATGTCTCGGACTAGTGAGGTGCTTCTAGTTTCAACAAGGTATCACATTGAGTGGCAAGTTCTTCATCGTGGGTCACGAGAACAACGGTGACCCCTTTTTCAGCTTGTTCTTTCAATATCGACAGAATGATGTTCCGCATGCCTACATCGAGCGCACTCGTTGCTTCATCAAGAATAAGCACGGGCCTGTTAATTTGTAAAGCCCTCAGAATGGCCAGCCGCTGTTGCTCTCCACCACTGAGGTTTTTTCCTCCCTCACTTAAAATAAATGCTAAGGGATTGCTGCCCAGACATTGATTCAGTTTCAATCTGTCGATGAGTTTCAAGACTTTGACTGTGTCGACCGTGACCCCAGGCACCCTCAAGGTGAGATTTTCCAAAACAGTGCCGCTAAAAAGAAAAGGATGTTGCGACAGATATGCTGTTTGGCTTAAAAGTTCTCTTTGTGGCAAGACGTCTCCACTTGGCTTTTCAATGAATGATATGGCCCCCTGTTCAGGGGTGTGAATGCCCATCAAAGCATTGATTAAAGTGCTTTTCCCGCATCCAGAAGGTCCTACAATGGCATTTATTTTCCCTGAGGCAAATTCGACATTTACGTTTTCCAAAACCAGCCTCTCCAGATTGTCGTAGCCCAAGCTTACTTCTGACACCTTGATGTTTAGAGCGCTTCTAAGTGTGTCTTGTTTGAGATAAGTACGATCTACTTGAGATTCCTCACTTCCTAACTCCATTGCCTCGAGGACATACGCTTGACCTTGCATGTTAATGATGGTGGCATTCAGACGTGACATCGAAGGCATGATCCGATAGGCACTTAGCGCCAAAAGGGAAAGCAGTTCAAAGAATCCTTCGCCAAACCCTGTCATCAGAATGCTGATGATGATTGCCGCTGACAACGCGGCTACAGCAAGAACTTCATACAGTTTGCTGGGGACAAAATTGATGACGGTTGTGTTTCCCATTACCCGAAAAACCTGCCGCACATCTTTGAGGTATTCTTCTTTCATCGTCTTCACCGCTCGGAAAGTGATGAGTTCCAGAAATCCATTGATTGAATTGGAGATTAAGGTATTGGTTCTTGGAGAAAGCCTGTTTAGCGTTGCGCTGTAGGATCCAAGTTTGTTTTTGGTAAACCCGCGAATAATCACAATCCCTATAATCAGAATAAGTGCAAGACCAGAAAACACCCATGGATTGTATATGAGGAGTCCCACACCGATGATCACAACAATCATACTCTCATTGATGAGTAGAAGAGCCCCTATAATAAAATTTCGAGCCAGATTGATCGGCCAGCTGTTGATTTGGCTTAAGATCTTCCCAGACTCTTGTGACCGCATTTTTTCAAGGGACTTGGCGAAGTGGTAATCCCACATGTTTCCTGAAATTCGATGCGCCACAGAGAAAGAAAATCGGGCCTGAAACAAGTTGATCATCAATCCGAAAAGCGCTTTGATTAGGAAAGCCCCTGACATCAAAACGCAAAGAAGAATTAGGAAGCCTTGTTCGGTCTGTATGCCGATGCTGTGACTGAGTGCAAACGCATCTGCAAGAAGTGCATTGGTGGAAATAACGGAAGGATTGACCACCAATCCGATGACGGGAATCACCACAGCAAGGCCAAGTAAATCAACGAAACTGTTGACAACAATGCCTGCAAGTAAAAGTCCAGATTTTTTTCTCTCCTCATTTGAGAGCAATGCAAAAACCCTGACAATAAATCCTACAATGGAATCTTTCTTAGCTTTCACCGTTGTGTTGGTTTTCGACGTAGGCAAGATGTGCAGGGGTTTATACCAAATTCGCGATCAATTTCTCCACAGTAATCCCATCTGCTTCAGCCTTGTAATTGGGGACGATTCTGTGACGTAAAATAGGAAGCGCTACAGCTTGAACATCTTCAATATCAGGGCTGTATTTTCCAGCGAGTGCAGCGTGTACTTTTGCGCCGACGACGAGGAATTGAGAAGCGCGTGGTCCAGCGCCCCAGCTGATGTATTTGTTGACTTCTTCGGTCGCTTTTTCACGTCCTGGACGTGTTTTGCTAGCAAGGTTCACGGCGTAATTAAGTACGTTTTCCGCAACAGGCATGCGTCTGATGAGCTTTTGATAACCCAGAATTTCCTCGCCAGAGAGCACAGGAGAAACTTTTGCAGAATGGTCACCTGTAGTGAGTTTTACGACATGCAGTTCTTCTTCAAAACTCGGGTAATCAACCCAGGTGTTGAACATGAATCGATCGAGTTGCGCTTCTGGAAGGGGATAAGTCCCTTCTTGTTCGATGGGGTTTTGCGTTGCGAGAACGAAAAAAGGAGTCGGCAACGGATATCCTTTTCCATTGACAGTAACAGATTTCTCCTGCATCGCCTCGAGAAGCGCAGCTTGTGTTTTCGGAGGCGTACGGTTGATCTCGTCTGCAAGTACGATGTTTGAAAAAAGAGGTCCTTTGACGAACTCAAATTTCCGTGCATCATTTAGAATTTCAGATCCGGTGATATCAGATGGCATCAGATCTGGAGTGAACTGAATTCGGTTGAATGACATGCCCAAGGCATCTGACACTGTCTGAACGAGTAAAGTTTTTGCAAGTCCTGGGACGCCTACAAGGAGACAGTGGCCACCCGCAAGAATCGCCATTGTGACTTCTTTCACAACATGCTGTTGTCCTACAATGACTTTTCCAACTTCATCAATGAGTTGTTGATGCTTGACCCGCAGATTGTCAAGAGCTTCTTTATCGTTCATTTTTATTTATCTATTGCAGACCAAATATAAGACGCATCACTCGACCACCACTCATTTTATAAATTGAGTTATTTTTCTGAGTGGTTTCAAAAAAACAGTCCATGGATATGGTTTTTTTTCATTCACTTTCCATGCGCTGTAATCTTCAAAATGGGCTGTCAAACGATTCCTCAAAGACGCATTACTCAAACCGCCAGCCCTCATTTTAACGAGTGTTTTTGGGAGATAGGCAAGCGCTAGGTTTTCGCTGTGTAGACTCCTTATCATCCACTCGTAATCTGCAGCAAATTTGAAATTTAGATTAAATCCGCCATGTCGTTGAAAGACGGATGTCCGCACAAAGAGCGTTGGATGGGGTGGCATCCATCCGTGTTTAAAGTTTCCTTTAGGGCCTGCTTTCCATCTTCTGACAATATGTCCCTCTTTTTTTGGGTCAAAAACAACGAGGTCTCCGAAAACAGCGTGCGCATTTGATGACTTAAAAGCGGACACGACATCTGAGATGACATTTGGGTCGGCGTAGACATCATCACTATTCAGAAATGCAATCACGTCTCCAGTCGCTGATGCTAACCCTTTGTTCATGGCGTCGTACAGTCCGTCATCTTTTTCCGACACAACATGGTCGGGACTTTTGTGCGCTCGTATGATTTCTACTGTACCATCGTTCGATCCACCATCAATAACGATGTGTTCGACGGTGACATTTTCTATGACTTGTTCCTTAACTGAATCCAGACATTGAGATATAACATCAGAGGCATTGTAACATACAGTAATGATACTCACCTTGGAGATATTCACTGCTTCCAATTCATGTTGAATTCACAGTCGATGTATTCTGGTGAAATTCTGATGAATGTGTCAGAGATGTGTTCATCGATCCACTCATTCATATCTAAGGCTCTCATGTTATTTTCTACTTGTGATTGGAAGAGCGCAAAATCATCTTTGGGATTTGCCCTATGTGCGGCTTTTCTGTCATCAAGTCGCAGTATTGTCCAAAACCCGTTGCCATCAATGTCAACCAATTGAACGGGACTACTTATTTCTCCTATTTCTAGAGGTTCAAGCAAAAAATACAAATTGGGATCGAGCTCATCCACGCCAAACATGAGACCACCGTCACGTGGATTGACAACCTGACCTTTAGAATTCTTTGACGATTCACGGGTAGAAAAAGATAAAACATCTCTTTCAAAGGTTGTACTTCCGGCATTTAGTGAAGCATATATGGAGTCTATTTTTGCGTTTTGATTTTCGAGTGCAAGCGGATCTACTCGAGGTTTCATCAACACGTGGCATGCACTGAATTGTTCTCCTCTTTTGTCGGTCACTCTGACAAAATGGTATCCGAAATCAGATTCAAATACGGGAGAATATCCATTCACGGGTGTGTCAAAAACGGCAGCTTCGAATTCTGCAATGAAGACGCCGCGCGCAATATTTTCATAACACCCCCCTTTGTATTTGGAGCCAGGGTCCTCGGAATATCTTGTGGCAGCTAAGGTCATGGAAAGTTGGCCTGTGGCGACCAGGTTTCGGATTGAATCAAGGGTTGTGCGAACTGCTTGTTTCTGTTTGTCGGAGATCACCGGTTGAAGAACGATCTCACTGTAACTTAATTCTTCGGGGATAAGTGGCAGAGAATCTACGGGGGTATTTTCGAAATATTCCATCACTTCAGCGGGCGTAGCGCGCACTTCTTGGCTGATCGTTTGTTGCATTCTTTGCGCGAGCAATTGATCTAAAATAGGCTCAGTGAAATCGGCCTTCCACTGAGCGACAGATTTCCCGTATTCAGCTTCGAATGATTCTACCGAACCAAGCATTTTGATGTAATACGCGAGACGTCGTTCTATTTCGTCCATCACTTCTCCGTCAGTGACATCTAAGCTATCCAGCCGTGCATTGTGTAACAGAAGTTTCTCAAATAGAAGCTCCTCTAGGAAGAGACATTTGTTGCTTTCATCTGCTTCTCCGCCTTCTATGCGTGTTTGAAGTGCCCTGTCCTCGATGGCGCTGTTAAGAATGATTTCATCACCCACTACTGCGACGATTCCATCAAGCAGTTGAAATTCAGAATTCCCTGGCTGTGCCAACAGCGATAGAGAGAAAAGAAATGATAATGTAAATATATAAATGCCTTGCATGTGGCGAAGTTAGTTCGGTGAGTTTAAGTGGGGATGCTATCTCGGATTATTTCTCCTTGAGCCCACGCTTCTTTCACAAGGTCGTCTCTTAAATCCTCTAATAAAGAGCGTCTTCTCGACTGAATAATCAGATCGACAATACGCTCTCTGGCTATTCCTATAGGGGACGGAAGGTCTTTAAATTGATGTTCCAGAATTCTTAAAAGGTACTTTTTATTGTCCTCCTTAAACTCAATTACTTTTCTTTGACGTAATTGGTCTTCGATGCGATATATCTGCATCGGGATTTGATCTAACAAGTCACTTAAAAACCACCAGTAATCAAAATCTAAGGCGAAATGAGCGCCATGTTCTATACACCACTGTTCTAGTTTGGGGATGGATAATGAATCTGAGGACTCAAGCCATGTTCTGACAGAATCTAGCTGGGTTTCTTCTCCAGGAAGTTGTATGTAAAGTGCGCGCACCACGTGTTCTTGAAGCAGAAAAAGATCAGCGTGTTCATTGTGAAAAGTTTCTATTTCATTTTCCTCAACGTTGCCATCTAACCGAGATGCGACGTAACGACTTTCAAAATGGCTCACAAGCAACGCATTTCTATAGGCAGTAACATCGGCTTCAAAATCGTGATCGAATTCAGAAATATTTTTTTCAACCTCTGAAAGTAGAACGTGCTCTCTGATCCATCCTTCAATGATGCGCTCTGCCATAAGTGTACTGTCTTCGAAAGACATCTCATTTGGGATTCTTGTGGACAGTTGATCTAATGAAAGCGTCTCGCCGAATGCAGAGATGACAATTCTTTCACGTGATGTTTTACTTTCAAAAACCTCACATGACATCATATTCAAGCACAAGATAGCTAAAGTAAAAACCAGAGTCTTACTTGACGTATCCATATTCCATCAGTCGATTAAGCTGTAAAGCACAGCGGTGTTTATTTCGACTTGATATTTGCGGCGCAATGCCATAATCCACTCTTTTTCAAGATGATCTTGATAGCTTGCAATCACTTGGCCTCTTGCTTCATCAAGTGTTTTAGGTGTGGGTGGCACACGTTCTCTCACATCAATCAAGACAATGCCCTCTTCACCCACTTCGAAAGTCATGAATCTTGGCGCCTTACTGTTTAAGTCAAACGTCCCCTTTTTTAGTGCATAGAATACGGTGTCGCCCCAGGTATTTGCGCCTTCTGGATAGAGTGCTGATTCAATTCGGATTGCAAGAGGTCTCTCTCCAATGAGTTCTCTGCGCATCGCCTCAATATCGTCA
>Ga0208971_1002384_pt1 | contig 10096 bp, 9 predicted proteins | sample AOAMet1_18_M0_10_2_FD_188229 | JGI IMG/M metagenome (GOLD analysis project Ga0208971, IMG submission 188229) | Ammonia-oxidizing marine microbial communities from Monterey Bay, California, USA - CAN11_18_M0_10 (SPAdes) | ecosystem: Environmental > Aquatic > Marine > Intertidal zone | place... | reverse complement strand
TCGCCACGTCGTTTGGCAATGCCTGTGCGCACACGCGCGTTGGCACCACTTACGTCACCTGCCGGATCTGTTTCAGCCTCTGATGCAATCATGTTCGCGATCTGAGACATGGTCACATCGTGACGGATCAAATCTATTGTGGCGACTTCGACAATGGTTTGTGGGGCAGCAACACCGCGAATGGTCGTGCGCGTCACGCCCTCGGCAAACAATCGCGTCACCAATTCATCGGCAAAACGCCCTAACTGATCAACACCAACGGGGCCTGTAATGATGACATCCGTAACACGATCGCGCCATGCCCCTCGTCGCACTTGGGGATCATCCGCATCCTCTGGCAAGGAATTCACGGCATCCACGGCGTTTTGCACATCCTCAGCCGCGCGCGCCATATCCCAGCCGGGGCTAAATTCTAACCTAATCTGTGCTCGACCCTCGCTGGCCGTCGCGGCAGATTCTGCCACACCCTCAACACCAAGTAACGCAGGTTCAAGGATCTGAACGATACCGGCATCAACATCCTCGGCACCCGCCCCATCCCAACGAACAGATACAGAAACATTGTCGATGATTACGTCTGGAAAAAATTGTGCGCGCATTTTGGGCAAGGCCAATAGCCCCCCAACGATCATCACCACCAACAACAAATTGGCTGCTGTTTTGTGGCGTGTAAAATATGACAACAGACCGCCACTGCCGGATTTAAATCGTTGCCGTGCCATACGTTACCCCCCCATTCGATCTTGCAATCGCTTAACTACGGCGGCGGGTACTTTATCTTGCGCTAACTGCCCCAACAACCTTTCTTTGATTTGGGCGGGCATTCGTTTATTCGCCTCAACGAACGCAATCATTGCAGCGCGTTTTTCGGCAGATAGTTCTATATCTTCGGGTTCTGGCGCTTGGGCAATCTCGCCACTAGCGTCTTTTCGCAAAGGTTTAACCTTGATCCCTGCCCCTAACAGGGGCGAGCGTTCTGCGACCACTTCGCGACCCGCTAATCCACGGCCACGAACTAGAACACTGTCACCCTGTCGACGGATCAATTCAACTTTGGCGATTTCTAGACGATCTTCTGGACCGATCAACAACAATGTTTCAGCCGCATCCAAGGCCGCCGCAGGAAGTATTGCAACAAACCGCACTTCGGGTTCTTCAATCTGGACAGTCACAAAATCACCAGGGCGAAATCCGGCCGGTGCCTCAAGCGATGCAAAAATCGTGCGTCCAATTTGCCCATCACTTACCGCCGCACTGACGCGGGAAACCCGCCCATTGGTAGAAATATCAGCCCCAGAAACATCCAGAACAACCTGAATAGCCGAACCAAGCAATTCGCCGTCAGTATTCAAAAGGCGCGCATATTCAGCGGTTGAAACACGAAATGAAACCTCGAGCGCAGTCGCGTCAATAAGGCTGGCCAAACGTTCGTTATTGGAAACAAGCCCCCCTTGAACCAACGTCACCGAAGCAAGCGTGCCCGAAAATTCCGCACGAAGTTCCGTTTCATCAAGTTTGCGTTTAGCTTCTGCCAGGTTAATTTCACGACGGGCCAAGGCCGTTGCGGTTTGACTGACGCGCGCTTCTGCTTGGGCTTCGGATTTTCGACGTGTCACGACGGCTTGTTCAGCACTTGATGCAGCCAACGCTGCCGTTTCCACCGCAGATTCTGTGCCGACACCACGACGCAACAAATCTTGTTGTCGTTGTAATGCTTGTTTGCGTAATTCTGCCTGTGCCATCGACGCTTTGGCGTCGTCGCGTGATAATTCCAGCGTTCGCGCGGCATCAAGAACATCTGCCTTGGCCTCTGCTACATCAGTTTCGGCCACAGCTAAGGCAGACAAGGCCTGTGCTGGATCAATCCGCAACAACAATTGCCCCGCCTCTACACGCCCACCTTCTTCGAAATTTTGTGCCACTTCTATAACTTGTCCACCGGAAGGTGCCCGAACATCAAGCGTGCGGCGGCTTCGAATTTCGCCAAATGTTTCAAGTATCGGCGTCTGTGCACCGACTTCAAATGGAACAACGTTAACGGCAAAAATCCGTTCACGCGCAGGGCGCTGTCTCGCTTCGCGCGACCAGCGTTCCTCAAGCGAACCACGGATATTTTGGCCTGCAAAGGCAAGCAACCCAAAGGTAAACGAGATCAAAAATAGCCCTACAAGGCTTCGGCGAAGAAATCGCATTTCCAAGACTTTCCGTTGTAAAACGATAGATATTTAGCATTCAGTAGAATTGCAAAGGGTGCAACTCATACTTTTGTTACGTGCCAGCCCGTTATTTCCGTCGCTGTTTTTCAGTTAACCGTGGAAATATTTCAACAAAGTTGCAGGGCATGTGTTGATAATTCAACTGATGAACCAGAATTTCGTCCCACGCATCACGACATGCACCTGGGCTGCCGGGCAGCGCAAACAGGTAAGTTCCGTTTGCCACGCCGCCACAAGCCCGCGATTGTACCGCAGATGTGCCGATTTTTTTCATGGAAACGATTGTGAAAATGGTCCCAAACGCGTCCATCTCTTTTTCGTAGACATCGCGATGTGCTTCTACAGAAACATCGCGCCCTGTTAGGCCCGTGCCGCCAGTTGAAATGACCACATCAATTTCGCTATTAGCGCACCAAGATTTCAACTGATTTGCAATTTCGACACGTTCGTCATGAATGATTTTGCGGTCGGCCACGACATGCCCAGCCTCTTTGATCCGCGCAATCAATGTGTCACCTGATTTATCCTCATCCAGCGTACGGCTGTCACTGACGGTCAAAACCGCAATGCGTACAGGAATAAACTCACGGTCTAAATTCAATCTCGACATGCCTATGCACCTTTTTTCAGCTTGGCTTGCACCGCCAATAAATCCGCCCAAGCATCACGTTTAGCAACAGGCGTTCTAAGCAAATAAGCTGGATGGAATATTGGCATTACAGGTCGTTCAAAGGCCGTCGCCCAATTTCCACGCAGCCGTGTGATACCTTTTTTGCTAAGCGCCGCAAGGCACGCAACGTTGCCCATTAAGATAACGACATCAGGAGAAACCAATTCTATATGTTTGCTCACAAATGGCATCATCATCGCAATTTCTTCAACGCTGGGGTCGCGGTTCTGCGGGGGGCGCCATGGCATCACATTGGTAACATAGGCTGAATTTTCCCCAGTGCGATCCATATCAATTGCGGCCAACATTTTGTCCAATAGCTGACCGGCCTCACCGGCAAAAGGGCGCCCTTGTTGATCCTCGTCTCGCCCTGGTGCCTCGCCCAAAATCAATAAACGCGATTTTGGATTACCATCTGCAAAGACAAATTTTCGTGCACCCTTTTTAAGATCGCACATCTCAAATTCAGATTGAATTTTTGCCAGTTCTTCAAGTGTTGTTGCTTGATCGGCCAGTTTTTGCGCCTCTGCCACGGCATCGACGACCGCCGGTTTTACAGGCGGTGCAGGCTTGGTTGGTTTACCATTTTCAACCCGAGCCGTTGCCTTGGGTTTTACTGGTTCTTGAACGGCTTCAAATCGATTAATCGGCGCGTCACTGATCGTCTCGGTAACACCAAGATCAATTTGCCATTCCAACATGGCACGCGCGCTGTGATAATCAAAAACCGATTCCATAGACCCAAAGTATCGCCAAGCGCCACTTGCCGCCACCCCCAACACAATCTATGATTTTAGATGAAATTACCTTCGAACCACAATTCATAAACGCTGCCTATATTCGCTAAAAAGTAGAATGATTAAAAATGAGCAATACACCGGAAATTCAAAATCAAAACGCCACGCCCGATGGTTGGCAAGGCATCCTTGATGCCGGCGAAAACATATTGTGGCAAGGGCGCCCCGATTCAAAAGTCAAATTTGAAATCACCCACGCCTTTTCATTTCTATTTGGATTGGCCTTTGCTGGATTTGCAGTATTCTGGATGGTTGGGGCCAGCCAAGCAGGTGGCGGGTTTTGGATGTTCGGATTGATCCACTTCTTTGTCGGTCTAAGCCTGTCAATTGGTCCACCCTTTTATGCCGCTTGGCGACGAAAACACACGTGGTACACACTTTCTTCAAAACGCGCATTTATCGCGACGGAAATGCCGGTTTTGGGTAGGCGAATGGACATATATCCATTGAACAAGGACACCAACCTGTCGTTCGATAGCGGCGAACCAGCAACGATTTACTTCGCGGAAACGCACAAGCAAACGAAAAATGGATCTCGTGTTGTTAAAATTGGGTTTGAGCGGATCAATGACGGCAAGACCGTATATTCAATGATCCGAAAGGTGCAAAACGGCGAAACTTGATCCTGTAATTCGTACCCCACCCCTTGCCGTGTGCCTGTTCCCTTTCTATAACCACGGAAATAAAGGACGAGGCCACCTCATGACATTTCGCCAGACGCACCTTTTGGGAATAGAAAACCTCCATCAAGAGGAAATAAAGACGTTGCTGGACGTCGCAGACCAATACGTTGATCTGAACCGGCGCGATGTTAAACAATCTAGCCTGTTATCGGGCCTGACCCAAATCAATATGTTTTTTGAAAACTCAACCCGTACGCAATCCAGCTTTGAGTTGGCAGGCAAGCGCTTGGGTGCCGATGTGATGAACATGTCAATGCAGGCATCATCCATCAAAAAAGGCGAAACGCTGATTGATACCGCGTTAACCCTGAACGCTATGCATCCTGATTTATTGGTTGTTCGCCACCCCCATTCCGGTGCCGTTAATTTGTTAGCGGAAAAGGTCAACTGTGCCGTGTTAAATGCCGGTGATGGTCGGCACGAACACCCGACCCAAGCACTGCTTGATGCCCTAACAATTCGTCGCGCCAAAGGCCGCTTGCATCGTTTGTCAATCGCTATTTGCGGTGACATTGCTCACTCCCGCGTCGCGCGTTCCAACATCATGCTCTTGGGTAAAATGGAAAACCGCGTGCGTCTTATCGGCCCTTCAACCTTGATGCCGTCAGAGGTTCGCGAACTCGGCGTTGAGGTATATGAAGACATGACCGAAGGATTGGCCGACGTTGATGTCGTCATGATGTTGCGTCTTCAGAAAGAACGGATGGACGGCGGTTTCATCCCATCTGAACGTGAATATTATCATCGTTGGGGCTTGGATGCTAAAAAACTTAGCCATGCCAAACCAGATGCCATCGTCATGCACCCTGGCCCAATGAACCGTGGCGTTGAAATTGACGGCACCCTTGCAGATGACATCAACCGTTCGGTAATTCAGGAACAGGTTGAAATGGGTGTGGCCGTTCGTATGGCCGCAATGGATTTACTGTCGAAAAACCTTGCGGCAAAACGCATGCAAAATCGCGTTCAACAACAGGTGACGGCATGAAAAAGCATGCCCCCACAAAAATCAGCTTAGAGACGCCAGAACAAGTTATGGATGCACTTAAGATCGAAGGTGCAGAAAAGGATAAACTTATCCTAATTTGGCGGCCACAATACCGCCTTTTCCTTGCTCAACAATCTATGATTATTTTGGGCATCATGGGGGTCGCAACCACCATCAACTTTTTTATGGGCGGCACATATCTGTTTCCGCTCTTTATGTTCGCTGGCTTGACGCTCTGGGCATTTTTCCTAGACCAAGACGATTGGCGCGGAAACAAGAACAAAGTGTGGGCGTTGACGGATCGCAATCTATTTCGCCTTAGCACCAACCCAATGGACGAGGTTTTGGCCCTAAGGCTGGACAGCATTGATCGCATTACCGATTGGGGAATGTGGAAATTGTACATTCGTACCAAGGAAATCAAAATCGTTGATTTGTCTTACGTCGGGCGCGCCTCGGAAATCTATGTCGACCTGGATAAAGCCATGCAAAACGCGACACCGCCAACACCCAAAAAGGGCCTTTTATGACGGTTTATCTACACAACGCCATTCTTATCGATCCAGTTGCCGAAACCGAAACCCTTGGCGGCATGCTGATAAAGGGTGGGAAAATTGCCCAAGTGTTTGTGGGCGATAACACCCCTTCCACAGCAGATATTGCAAAGGCCGAAAGCATCGATTGCCAAGGTAAATATCTGGCCCCAGGCATTGTCGACATTGGCGTCAAAGTTTGTGAACCCGGCGAACGTCACAAAGAAAGCTTTCGAACAGCAGGCAGGGCCGCCGCCGCAGGTGGCGTCACCACCATGGTCACACGCCCTGATACGACACCGACAATCGACAGCCCAGAAACCTTGGAATTCGTAACACGTCGCGCAAACGAGGCATCCCCTGTCAGAATGCGCCCTATGGCCGCCCTGACACGCGATCGTGACGGTCGCGAAATGGTTGAAATTGGCTTTCTAAGCGATGCGGGGGCCGCCGCTTTCACTGATTGTGATCATGTGGTGCAAAACCCCAAAGTTTTCGCCCGTTGCCTGACTTATGCAAAATCCCTTGGCGCACTGGTCATTGCACACCCACAAGACCCCTCGTTTTCAAATGGCGCTGCAGTAACTTCTGGGAAATTCGCAACCCTTCGCGGATTGCCGTCAGTTTCCCCAATTGCTGAACGTATGGGATTGGAGCGCGATTTGGCATTGGTAGAAATGTCAGGTGCCAAATATCACGCCGACAACCTCTCAACAGCGGCCTCTTTGCCAGCACTTCAGCGCGCAAAAGATGCCGGTTTAGATGTCACAGCAGGCGTTAACGTCCATCACCTGACACTTAACGAGTTTGACGTCGGCGATTATCGAACTTTTTTCAAAATCAAACCGCCCCTTCGATCCGAAGATGACCGTCAAGCAATGATCGATGCAGTCGCAAGCGGTCTCATCGACGTGATTTCCTCAATGCATACCCCGCAAGATGAGGAATCAAAACGCCTGCCATATGAAGAGGCCGCCTCTGGTGCCGTCGCCCTTGAAACGCTTCTACCAGCCGGACTGCGCCTGTTTCATTCCGGCGATCTAACCCTGCCTGAACTGTTCCGCGCAATGTCACTAAATCCAGCGCGCCGCTTGGGCCTTGATGCCGGAACACTGTCCAAAGACGCGCCCGCTGATTTGGTCCTATTTGACGCCCATGCTCCTTTCGTATTGGATCGTTTCACCATGCATTCTAAATCAAAGAACACGCCCTTTGATGGTCAACGCATGCAGGGTCGTGTGATTGCCACTTATGTCGGTGGCAACAAGGTTTGGGGTTAAGATGCCCGACATAACCACAGCTCCATTTTTACTGATCCTAACGGCAATTGCCGCCTACCTATTGGGTGCAATTCCCTTTGGCATCGCAATGTCTCGCCTATTTGGGTTAGGCGACTTACGTCAAATCGGTTCAGGAAACATCGGCGCAACAAACGTTCTTAGAACCGGCAATAAATTCGCGGCATTCCTGACACTGATCGGTGATGCTGGCAAAGGTGGCGCAGCAGTTCTAATCGCTCGTGCTTTATTGGGGCCAGACGCCGCCCAATTGGCAGGCTTCGCGGCCTTCTTAGGCCACTGCTTCCCGATTTACCTAAATTTCAAAGGCGGCAAAGGCGTCGCCACATTTCTCGGCACTCTCTTGGCCCTGTTCTGGCCAGCAGGCATCGCCGCCTGTTTCACATGGTTGGTAGTAGCCCTAATTTTCAGAATTTCGTCACTTGCGGCACTTATTGCTGCCGTCATGTCACCAATATGGCTGGCCTTTCTCGGCATGCCCAATGCGACAGTATTCGGCGTAGCACTCGCAATTCTTATCCTTTGGCGACACAGATCTAACATTGCGCGCCTGCTAAAAGGAACTGAACCAAAAATAGGTAAAAAATAGGCCCCATATCGTCGTAATCTTTACGTTTTCTTCTGGTTAAAAATATCCTCGCCGAAGGCAAGAATACTTTTAGACCAACACAGAACTAGTACGAATACTCGTCATAGATACGGCTCAAATCTCCGTTCCATTCTCCATGATACTTCGCCAGCAATTCATCCGCAGGCGTTTGACCTGTTTCCAAACTTTCTTGCAGCGAATTCAGGAAATGCGTTTCATCTGGAATTAATCCACCCGCGCCAGGTCGCGCACGTGCTTTCAGCCCGGCTTCGGAAATATTCACACATTCCCGCGCCAGATCGATCATCTTGATACCGTCAACTTCCGCCTGCAAACCTTGTTCTGATGCGGCCACGCGGAATGCTTCCATGCGTTCAACATCCCATCCTTTGGTCAAATCAGATGCCGCATCAAGCGAGTTTTGATCATACATCAAACCCACCCAAAAAGCAGGCAGCGCACACAAGCGGCGCCAAGGACCACCATCAGCACCACGCATCTCAATGAACTGTTTGATCCGTGCCTCGGTAAAGATTGTGGTCAAATGATCTGCCCAATCTGAAAGCATCGGTTTTTCACCGGGCAAAGCGGGCAATTCACCACGCAAGAAATCACGAAAACTTTGGCCCAGCGCATCGATATATTTGCCATCACGGTACACAAAATACATCGGCACATCCAACGCGTAATCAACCCAACGCTGGAAACCAAAACCTTCCTCAAACACAAATCCGGGAATGCCAGTGCGATCTTTATCCAGATTGCGCCAAACACGACTGCGAAAGGATTTCAGCCCATTTGGCTTACCCTCTGAAAACGGTGAGTTTGCAAACAGAGCGGTTGCAACAGATTGCAACGCCAATGACACGCGTAGTTTTTGCACCATGTCCGCCTCAGAGGCGAAATCAAGATTCACCTGCACCGTGCACGTCCGGTACATCATCGTGGTGCCCATCGTATCAACGCGCCCCATATAATCCGTCATCAAACGATACCGACCTTTGGGCATCATTGGCATTTCTTCATGAGACCATTCTGGTGCGCCACCTAAACCGATAAACCGAACGCCAATGCGATCAGCGACTGATTTCACCTCTTTCAGGTGAACATTCACCTCATCACAGGTTTCATGAATCGTTTCTAATGGCGCGCCAGACAATTCCAACTGCCCACCCGGTTCCAATGAAACGTTGGCACCATCTTTGGTCAGGCCAATGATATTGCCACCTTCGGCAACTGGCGCCCAATTATATTCATCGCGCAACCCTTCAAGGATGGCCTTGATTGATCGCTCGCCCTCATAGGGCAGCGGTTTATGTGTGTCTTTGCAGTAACCAAATTTTTCATGCTCGGTACCAATGCGCCAATCTTCTTTGGGCTTGCATCCTTTGGACAAAACCTCTGCCAATTGATCCATATGTTCGATCGGGCCACCGCCACTTTGGGGTATCGACATTATGTTCTCCGCTCATCAAAAAAAATTGGCATCATTGCACTATTCAGTGCTGAAACCATTTACGCCTATTGTCAATGCGACGTCGTTCAAATTGATCACCACAACGTTGAAAAAATGCATGACAATTCGATGAGTTCCACCATATGTTGGCCTGTCAAACAGGAGGCGACAATGAAGCTGAAAAATAAAACTGTCATTGTAACTGGGGCGGCCCAAGGTCTTGGCTATGCGTGTGCTCTTAGATTTTTGCAAGACGGTGCAAATGTCGTGATGGCGGATGTAAATGCGGAAAAACTTGCAGAGTCTGTCCAAGATCTAATCGAATTTGACGGCGCGGTTTCCAGCATGGTTTGTGATGTGACCAAACGGGAAAACCTGCAGGCGTTGGTCGGTCTTGCAGTTTCAAATTACGGAAATTTGGATGTCATGATAAACAACGCGGGCATCGCCAAAGTTCAGGACTTTCTGGAAATTTCAGATGATGAATATGACGCCGTGATGGATGTGAACCTGCGTGGTGCTTTTATTGGTACGCAAATCGCCGGTAAACAAATGATCGCACAAGGAAAGGGTGGCGTGATTATAAACATGTCATCAATTAACGCATTGGTCGCCAACCCGATGTTATCGACCTATGCAATTTCCAAAGGCGGCATGAACCAGTTAACCAATATTGCGGCCGTTGGTTTGGCCCCGCATAATATTCGCGTATGTGGCATCGGACCCGGAACCATTTTGACAGACATGGTAGCTGACGTAATCATGACCTCGCCCGAGGCACGGCATAATGTTTTGTCGCGCACCCCGATGGAACGTTGTGGCGAGCCGCGTGAGATCGCATCCGTTGCGGCATTTTTAGCCAGTGA
>Ga0208971_1002379_pt1 | contig 10119 bp, 5 predicted proteins | sample AOAMet1_18_M0_10_2_FD_188229 | JGI IMG/M metagenome (GOLD analysis project Ga0208971, IMG submission 188229) | Ammonia-oxidizing marine microbial communities from Monterey Bay, California, USA - CAN11_18_M0_10 (SPAdes) | ecosystem: Environmental > Aquatic > Marine > Intertidal zone | place... | reverse complement strand
AATGTTGACGTCGGCCTGCTCAGAACTCATCTGCCACCTTGCCACAAACTTTATAATATTGACCGATACAAACCAGCAAATAAATATCCCAAGCACAATCAAAATTAATCGTGTCGCTCGACGCGACGTGATGTCACCACGCACGTTTTGAATTTCAAGAGGGATCACGAGAAGCAACGCCAGTCCCACCAAAATTGCGATGGGAATAAAATACCAACGCCCGCCAATCACCGTCGGATTAGGGTACTGACCAGCCAGGCCTGCCGCATTCGGATCGCCCGACAGACTCGACTCGCCTTGGCCTGGGTAAATTGCCTCCACCGCATTCGCCAAATCGATATACCGAACGCTAAAACCGTAAAATGCAAATACGAAGCCTACGAACAACAACTCTCTAACATCCAAGTTAGGATTCCCAATTTGAAATCCCGATAAATAGATGTACTTTGCCATAATCAAAATAAACAAGAACAAATAAATCAGAAACATCTTGCGGAAGCCGATCGCGAACGCAAACAGAATAAACAATATCCCGGAAAGGAACGTTGGAATCAGGCCGATGGAAATAATGGCCAGACAACAACCTCCAGCACCGAATCCGAAAAAACCAAGAACCTTATCTGCTTTGCTCCAAACACCGTCTTCGCTCATGTTTTCGCTTTTCTTACTATTTCCCATTTCCTTATCGGAAGCACGCGTCAATCAATCGTAGCAATCAATAACGCCGACTTGCCGACCGCCCCCTTCCCATTCCAGATTGGAGCAAACCTACCTGCATCGCGACTTTTTGAATTAGTCGCGTGTCTCCAATTCGAGCGTAGGTTGCTCCGATCGCGCAAATTTTAAACTGAAACAAAGACTCTGCAGTTGCCCCGTCAAATTCGGGACGAGTTTTTGAAATCCTCGCTGCAATCGGATCGTGTATTTCAACATCTGGAGGAGGTGAAAGCGGCCCAACAAAAATAACGCGGTGACCATCAGCAATTGCCAGCCGAACACTCTTCAGCGTCCGCTCCCGCGCCAATTTCCCAGCAGGCTCTGGAGCGACAATCACAAATAATTCGTTATCTTTTGCCTTGCCTCTGGCTTGATCCAGCGCCCAGCAAACCCGCTCGTTCATATGATTACATTCACTTTCCCATCTCGCAGCATTCATCCACGGCAAATTGTCCGTACGATTGATCGACGATGGATTGATGGTGTATTTCTCCGCGTACTTCTCACACCATTTCTTCATCAGTTCATCGTCGTACTGCATCCTCACTGAGAGTCCGGCGTCAAGTTCGAAGAGATGTTCGAGGCAAACAGCGACAGACCGCCTCTGGCAGTCAACTTCTCGTTTACTAACAAACCAAGATCGCATTCTTGTCGAACCCGAATTGAATCGCTCGTCGAACAATGGAGGAAAACGACGACAGGCATTTTCAAAAATAATCTTTACTAGCAGATCAAGGTTTAAGTGCGAAAGCGGTGGATTTGGATTGGACGACTCAAGAAGTTGCTGCATTAACAAAGTCAATTGACGCTCTCCGGAACCATGTTGCAAACACTTCATGGAATCGGATTTAAGAATAATCGTCGAAACGGGATCGCGATCCGCCAATAACAACTTGGCAATGGAGGCCGATACCGAAATTGAATGATCCGCCGCCGCAGGGCCTGGTCGTCCCCAAAACTGGTAGGAAGCCAGATCAACCATGATCGTTGACCGGATTGGTACGAGGTTCTCGTACTCACTCGACATATACTTCCCAAGCCTAGCCGTTGGCTTCCACGCGATTGATCGCGGAGGATCACCAACTCGATATTCCCTGACCCCCAACAATTCGGCGCCCCCGCCGGGGGTCTTGTTTCGATGATGCCCAAGAATACGTTGCAAATTGTTCTTCTTTAAGACCGATACTGTTGTTTGAGGCCTAATCAGGAACGGCAATATTAAAACTTCTTGACTAACAGGGCAAAACTTTTCCGCCCGGAAAAAGCCCCAATGATCTCCTAACTCCAACTGCAACCCCGGCAGAACGTACCGGCCACAAACGAGCGTTTTCATACGATATCGAACCGCAAACCCAAGCTTGCTGTTGACGTCTACCATTTCTCGATTCCGCCCGCCAGTTAATTCAAAGGTTGGCGAGAGCATATCAGCTAAGAAGATTCGGTAACCACGACAAAAGCCAGAAAACTGCCCTTTCACCTCAATATCTAATTCGCGTCCGGTTACCGCCGTTAATCGATCTTGAGCCTGACCATCAATCGTACGCTCGCAATTAGTTAGAAGTTGTTGAGCGCTATAAACTGCAAACTGAAAAAGAATCCACTCAATCCATATCCATGTCCAAACTGCAACACACAGCAGCGTGAGGGGTTCGTTTCCAATCAAGATCGAAACGATCAACATCCAGGCTGTTGAGACAAGTAAAATGTTACAACGAACAGTTAGCATTCTTTTCTCTGTTGAACCAAATCACGAACCAAGCTCTGTCGCTTGAACTCTCGTTCCGCAATCGACACACTCCTTAGTTTCGAATGGCAACCGATTGCACGATTTCTCTAACAATCTCCGCTGCCGTCCTCCCTGACAATTCCGCTTCCGGTCTCACAATCACTCGATGCTCCAGGATCGCGTGAATGACCGCCTGCACGTTCTCGTGAGAGAAATATTCTTGTCCATGAAGCAACGCATGGGAGCGTGCGGCTCGCAATAGATAAATCCCCGCTCGTGGGCTGGCTCCTAATAAAATATCGTGGTGTTCACGTGTTTTTCGGATTAAGTCAACCACGTACTCTTTCATTTCCGGTTTACCATACACCTGAGAAACTGCAGATTGGAATCGCAAGATCATATTCGCATCGCATAATTGACCGGGAGCGGCAACCGTTCGTTCTTGCAATTCCATCAATTCAATCTCGGAACTTCGATCCGGATAACCGACGTTAACGCGAAACAAGAATCGATCCAACTGTGCCTCAGGTAGTCGGTACACGCCCTCCTGCTCAACAGGATTTTGAGTCGCAAGGACGACGAATGGCTTGGGCAGCATTAGCGTCTCACCCTCGATGGTGACTTGCCCCTCTTGCATCGCTTCAAGCAACGCAGACTGCGTTCTGGCCGGAGCACGGTTTAGCTCGTCGGCCAATAACAATTGACAAAATATGGGACCACGCTGCAGCACAAACTGGGACTTTGATTGGTCAAGAATCCGAGTTCCGGTTACATCCGACGGCATCAAGTCTGGTGTGAATTGAATACGATTGAAATCTAAACCCATCGCCGAAGCCAACGTTCGACATAATGTCGTTTTCGCTGTACCTGGCACTCCCTCTAGCAGCACATGCCCATGAGCGATCGTCGCGATCAAGACCTGTTCCAGGACAGAATCTAAATCAATTAACGTCTTCCCCAATCGTTCGATTACTAATTTTCGAAATTCATTTGCCTCACGAGAGACCGTTTGCAGCTCCACAGTATTGTTCACAGGTTCCTCTTAAAGAAACAAACTAAAATCATATTTAAAGGTGAAAACCGCATTATCTACAATTTTCCAAACTCAAATTTACTAACACCATTTCGCGATCAGGATTCAGCGGTCACTTCGATTCACCACGCGTCATAACAATCATCACCAACCAATTATTTACATCGGCCTCTAATTTTAAAAGACGGCTTTGTGTCCAATAACTAGCGGGCTTCGTCTTAAAATCATTACTTGCCTGGCCCATCTCATCGAAAAGACGTTCAGACTCAGCACCAGGACGAGTTGACAGCCCTTCCGGGAAGCTTGGCCAATCTCGGTAACCTCGTCCTTCCGCTTGTCGGCAAAACGAGTCAAGCAACAGATTTGCAGCCCATTGGCGATCCCGAATTGCTCGAAACTTAGAGAGCTTTTTGCTTTTTAAATGCCGCTCCAAAGCAGCAACACTGGCGGTACGTCGCAACATTTTTTTTTGCCACAGAAAAGCCAAAATCAATGAAACACAAACGCCGAAAAACAGCGCCCAGATCATGCCGCGATTGTAGTCGTAGTCAGAAATGCCATCGATTTGCTCGCGTAGGAACTCGTTGATTAAATCCTTATCTTCGACATCTGCTGCAAGTTGATTGCCAAATTCCAACAACTTCTCAGCAGGAAGTTGTTTCAGGATCTCCCTGATTTCATCGGGCGACAACTGAACAGGCGGTAATTCCATATCCTCAACATTATCATGACGTTTGTAATCCCCATCAACGATGAAGTGAACGTACTTCCGATCAGAATCTTTCAACCAAAGCAAGCTTTGGTAGGCAAACAAATCGTTGCTCTCAGCTGTTATCATTTGGTTGGTAAAAATTGTTTGGTCCGCAATCGCGATTATCCGGCCACCATTTCTCGTTTCACCTGCTGCCGCAAACGCATCAGGAGCACCGACACGCGCAAGCGCAGGATATCGAGCGATCACAGTCAAACTGTCAGCAAACATAATCCCGGGGCGGTTTGACGCAATGGAACGTACTCCATTTAGGCTTGGATGTTTATTAAACCTACGGATGACCGGACAGTCACGATTCGACAGATATCCATCGTTCTCGAATCGAGCGTTTACCGGTTTCCCAAAAAACTTGACGCCATATTTAAGAATGGCATTACGTCCCGATGCTTGATCGCTCGCCACCAAAACCGCGCCTCCTTTGGAAAGAAACGAGTCCAAAACAGACACACGCTCCACACTTCCTAAAACAACAAGGACCGTTTCCTTGGGCCGCGCTACCGCAAAAGTCGCCTCGTTAATAGCTTCTAATTCGACAAACTGAGAGATCAACTCAAGACCTTCGAAGCCGCGTTGCCACTGCCGCCGTAACGCGCCGTCGTCCTGCGAAACACACGGTTTCGCGAACGTCAACAAAAACAGGATGGTCAGCGATCCAGACGAGAGAACGCGATAGAAGTTACACATTCGTTAACCTTCTACCTTTAATCGAGTCGACAAATCCGTTTTGCTTAAGAGTTTGGAAAGCGACTTTAAGGTTGTTCGACAATTATCCCGCTCGCTTTGTGACAATTCGCCACCAGTTCTGGTGTACCGCATCCGAACGTAACTGCGAACCAACTCATTAATGTTCGTTTCAAATTCCGGAGCATCAGAAAGCAGAACATTTCCAGCATGCTTCGCGTTCCACCACCCCGATTCAGATCCAAATTTATTGAGTAAAAACAGGTCAACGAGAGCAATTAAATCTTGAGAGGACTGGAAATTTGCTCGATCGATACGTCGAGCAACAGCTCGATCCGAAATTATTTTCGAAACACTGATTGAGCGGCGGTTCATTAGCGTGAATAAAAACGCGAAGATCACACCCGCAATCCCAAGCCCAAACAAAAAAGTGAAAATCCCTTTAGATGCCCACCCCGTGTCAGGGCTCGTTGCCTCGGAACGTGTGGCCACCGGTTGCTCGTCTTTTGAATTCCCCTCTGAACTAGATTGTCGCTTTCCTCGACCGCCGGAATTGGACTTCCGACGCGAAGCCCGCGCCTGGTTAACCCAATCGGAACCAAAAGCACCTCCACGTCCTCCAGATTTACCTTCGTTGTCCCAGCCTTCAGCATCCGAACTGAATCGAGGTGAATCATCACCTCCGTCATCTTTCTTTTCCTTGTCCCCGGTACGGCTGACAATTCCTTTGAAAAGAGAGTCTAAATTTCGCTCGAAAAATCCACGATCATCCTCCCCGCCGTCGGCCGAGGATTCTAAAACCTCTTTTGCAGCTTCGACGACAGTACGATCGAACACACTCGCAAGCCTTGGCTTATCTTTCTCGCTCGAATTCTCCCCTGACTCCCCACCAAGAGCATTCGCATCCCGATTCATAAGATTCTGGAGTGGAGCCTGAACCAAATCAGCGAGCCTTTGGAATGAACCGTTAGCTTTCAAGTCGCGCACCTTGTCAGATTTCTGGGAATCTCTCGAAGTGCCCGCCTTTGAACCTAAATTATCACTGTTTCCAAGACCCAACCTGTTATGGTCTTCTTCCCAATCATATTGCCGACCTTTTTCTTCAGCGGCTTTTGGAGCAGTTTCAGTCAGGCCAATTTCCGGTGCCTGCTTTTCAGCTCCTTCAGCCGAATCCAACTTTAAATCGTCAGCCTCAGTATCTCGATTTCGCGACGCCACACCGACACCCTTATCGACATTACCAACTCCCGTATCTAACCCCAGAGGGTCTTCGTTCGATCCATTTTCACCTGCTCGTTTACCCCGTTTCTCGCGAGGTTGCCCGCCAATTTCATTTTTTCTATCCGAACTCGGCGGAAGCTTCGGTTTAGTTATCTCTCGGGCTTGCTTTTTATCACCGTTAGCTCCAACGTCCGTCATTTCAGCCTCACTACCTGGCGCACCACTCATCTCGCCTGTGCCTGCGCTTTCGTCTTCGTCTTCGTCTTCGTCTTCGTCTTCGCTTGGACTGAGACCTTGCCTTCGCTCAGTGGCTCTACTCGCTCCCTCTCTGTCTGCCGCAAGGCTATTGCTATTCGGATCGACTCTAATCTTCTTCGACTTCGGCAGGGCTTCACTCAGCGCGTCACTTAAGGCATCAAGCGTTTCATTGTCGCTGGCGGAACCTTCCGCTCCCATCCGTTTAAATTTTTCAGCCAAAGACTCCTGAAGCTTATTTGGAACGCCAAGCTTCCTCATGAGGGCCCGCGAAGCCTCTGAATCAAGCCCATTTTTATTTAAATACTGCTGAGCGTGTTTTCGTAAAGCTTCTTGCTTTTCAGAACTCAAGTTTTTAAGCAGAGCCTGACTTTGTGTGGCGAGGTCGCTGAAGTCGTCAGCATTAAACTTGCTTCCATCAGAATTATCGGGTTTAAAAACTGAAAGTCGTTGAATTAACTCTGACGGCTCGACCCGCCCGAGATCCCGAAATCCCCTATCGGACTCTTGTCCCTCCACCTCGGTAATCAAGGGAAGGAACACAACCGACGCGGCAATTGCAAAAACGACCCTTTTTAGCCACTCGTAATTCAAACACTGCGGCCAACTCACCAACTTATTCTGTGGTACCTGAAATTGTCGCCCAGGTTGGGATCGTTTTTCTTGTTTTAGAACTGTGATACTAGCACCTATCAATTCGAGACAGCCTCTTCAATTTTCGTTTTGCAAACGAACTAGAATTCCGTGATCGAAAATCAGGTTCTCAGCAACGAATCTCAACTCTCCGGATTCGCCTCCGGTTCCTTTTGCCTCAAACCGATATTCATAACTTCCACCATTAGCGCGAAAAACATCGCGAAGTAGATGTACCCTTTATCCATATGGGCTCCAACCCCTTCCGCGATCAACATCACACCAATCAAAATTAAAAAACTCAGAGCCAACATTTTCAAAGTCGGATGTTTCTCAACAAATCGACTTACCGGCTCGGCAAAAACAAGCATCACGATCACCGCAATAATTATAGAAGCCACCATGATCGTAATGTCATCCACCATTCCGACCGCGGTGATAACAGAATCAAGTGAAAACACAACGTCGAGTAGCGCAATTTGAATTAAAACGCCTGCAAACATCCGCTTGGTCGGTTTGATGTCAACCGCATCCCCGTGCCCAAATTCATCATGAATTTCATAGACACTTTTGGCAACTAAGAACAAACCGCCTAAAAACAGGATTAGATCTTTAAGAGATACACCATTGGACTCTGTAAAATGCTCTTGGTTTACCTCCTTCAAAACCTCTCCTGAGAGATGCCCGGCAGTCGAGGCATCCGTGACGCTCATTCTTTCAATAAGGGTCTGGGGGACTCCAAGATCAGTCAATTCAAAAATTGGCCGCTGAAACTGGGCATCGTGAACGAGATAATAGAGAGACAGCAAAAGCAATAGACGGGTCAACAGCGCTAGCGCAAGGCCCAGACGCCTGGCGAGCGGTTGCTGACTCTTTGGCAATTTTGCCGACGCAATCGTGATGAAAACAATGTTATCAATCCCGAGCACGATTTCCATCGCCGTAAGTGCCAAAAGGGCAATTACAAATTCCATTCAAGGTTCCCCATTCGTTTCACGCTAAAATAGTCCGCTTTAATATATCAATTCTATCGCCCCCGTTACAGGCAATCCTAGTGATTCCACCTAGGTAAAACAAAGCAATAATTTCCGTACGATGTAAATCCTGGCGTTGAAGACATCCAAACTTGCTCCAAAAAAGCAGACTCCGTGCTCACACCCCGCCGACCAAAACTATTTCTGACCGCCACCAAACAAACCTTTAAATCCCTCAAACACTGGAAGCGCAAAACCGGAGGAAGCCCGTTCAACCTCGAGCGTTCCCGTTAATTCAAATCTTTCTCCGTCGACTTCTTTGCTTAACCTCAAATCGCATCCGCGAAACCATCCAAGCACTGGAGCTTGATAATCCTTTGGCAACTCAGGATTTTCAAAATCTGGCCACGCATTTGAAAAAATCGTGTCTATGCCACCGCCGGTCTTTACAACCTTGTAGCTACCCCCCAACGAACAAACCAATTCAACGCCGAGCAAATCTTGACAAATCGCCTGTACCTTTCTTGGGTCAGTCCCTAACTGCCTTGAAACGAAATTCATGAATTTCACATTCGCAATCGACGTTTGCCAACTGCGCCGGTAATTGATCGAGTTTACCCAACGATTAATGTTTGACTCTGGCGCTAATTCGTTGATTTCTAAATGGAACTGACATCGATCACCCGACGGAATTTTGAGATTTTTAAGTTCAAGCCCCTGCAGTCGGGCGAGGTTGTAGGACACCGCATTGAAGCCTCTTACCTGTGCGCTAACCTCTACCGCATCCGTGCTGTCGCTTAAACGATATAACGGACTTTTTAATAATTTGGATTCTCGAATGACCCATTTTTCATTCCTCTTGACCGTCAACTCGTTTCCATTCTCATCAACAACCAATTCTCTTGAACTCTCATCGACAACCGATTCGCGTCGCCCCTCCGGAAAGAACCAATTCAAAACACCTGCGGCAGGATCCGCCGCGACAAAACCGGGAACTTCCGCCAATATTTGCTGCAAAACCGAGGGAGCCTTCAAGTCGACTTGTGGATCGAATTCCGCATCATCATCGACAACCAAAAACAAACGGTAATTAAAATTCGGTTTTAAAATTGGCTTCTTCTTTAAACTCAGATTCAGCTTAACGATTGGTGGGAGGGAGTCAGCACCCTCGTTACCGGAAGTGCTTTTACCAGCGTTAACCCATTCAATCTCACTTTCCATCTTTGGGCCAAGGCGACCTAATGCCCAGTCCAAATCATCTTCACCAATTGCTGTGATTCTCGAATCGAAGGAAACAATTTCAATCGAACGACTGCCATCGTTATTCGCTTTTTCTCTTCGATCGAGATGAAAGTAGACCGGTTCAACGTTCCTAATTGAAATTCCCACTGCGGCTTTTGTTTCTTCATATTCTCCGAACTCCAACCGAGTACAATCCTCAACAACAATATCAGCCAAAGGCTTGAAGAAGCCAAATCGACCTCTTTCTTGATCGACCCAACTCCGACCATTTCGCTCAAGACCCTGTAGATCAAATCCTTTTGGCAAAAATTCCCCATCGATTAACTGTGCAATCACGTTGCCAGCGTCAAAAATTCTAACACCTTCGTTTACTGCAGCCAGAGTCGCCATTTCCAACACTTGAATTCTTGCAGACAGGCGGTTACGTCGGGCTAGTTCAATCTGAAAACTAGGTTTAAATAAATTTCTTAAAAAGGCATTGGAAGCAAAAAACAAAATTCGATTGTTGTTTTCTTCGTTAAAAGGATCTTTGGAGCGAAACGCTCTGAAATCTACCGATTCCCCAAGTGATTCGCCTTTACCGTTTTGAATTGCCAGAAACTGCTTCACAATCTCAACAGAAGTCGTTATCAGATGAAAATCACCTTTGACGACATAATACGACCGGTAAAACACCCGCTCCTCAAGCGTAGCCTTCAACACGTTTTCGTCTTGCACATCGGCGCGTTTAACACGCGTTTCGATAAAATTCACGTTATGTCCAGCGAACTCATCCGCCTCGCTGACGCCTTGCCACACGCTGTCGATGTCATCGATTGTTAAACCACTCTCCTTCGGAATCCTCTTAAAAATCCGTTCCTTAGCT
>Ga0208971_1002375_pt1 | contig 10128 bp, 9 predicted proteins | sample AOAMet1_18_M0_10_2_FD_188229 | JGI IMG/M metagenome (GOLD analysis project Ga0208971, IMG submission 188229) | Ammonia-oxidizing marine microbial communities from Monterey Bay, California, USA - CAN11_18_M0_10 (SPAdes) | ecosystem: Environmental > Aquatic > Marine > Intertidal zone | place... | reverse complement strand
AGGGCAAGCGGGGCAACCATCACATCCACAATCGATTCCTAATTCTCCTGGATCAAGTTGCCCATTAAAAGAAGGGTCACATGGTCCACACTCTCCACCACAATCCACCCACTGCTCTCCCAAAAGGGCATCCCAAAGGTCGTTCTCACATGGGTCACATGGATCACAAATTGTTCCTCCACAATCAATCAGCTCTTCCCCGTTATTGAGGATTCCGTCATAACAATTTTCTCCAATTAAGTTGTCATCATTTAGACATCCACTACAAGAAGCGAATAGGGTGACAACTGAAAGAAATGCCACAAAAGTGTTGAAAGAAGAGAGGTGCTGTTTCATTGTAGGTGATATCTGTGCGTATTTTCGACGTGCTCAAAGATATAACAGAGTCGTATATAGATGGATAAACTGAAATGGAAACCCGCAAACCAACCTGAAAAAGGGGCAGTTAGTTCACTTTGCAAGGAGATTGGGCTCTCCGAAATGGTCACGAAAATCCTTGTGCAGCGAGGGTTTGAGACGGCAGAACGCACCGAAACATTTCTTTCTCCTAAATTGGAAGATCTGCATGATCCGGAGACCATGTTGAACATGGAAAAGGCTGTTGCGAGATTAAATAGAGCCATTTTAGGTCATGAACGGATTATGGTTTACGGCGATTACGACGTTGATGGCATCACTTCTGTCGCGATGGTGTCATCCTTCCTTGAAGGATTGGATGTCCAAATTGTCCCATACATTCCGATGAGGTATCAAGAAGGCCATGGGGTGTCTAAAGAAGGTGTGGACAGGGCACGCAAATCTGGATGTACTGTTCTAATTACACTGGATTGTGGAACAAAGGATTTTGAGGCATTAAACTACGCGGCTAGTTTTGGGATCGACACCATTGTGTGTGATCACCACCTTCCTGGGGTGGAGCTTCCAAATTGTTTCGCGCTACTTAATCCAAAACAACCAAACTGTCTCTACCCATTTAAAGAACTTTCTGGGGCAGGTGTCGCATTTAAAATGCTGTCTGCTCTTGTCCCTCATATCGGTTTGACAATGGATTCTGTATACGATCATCTTGACCTTCTTGCATTAAGCATAGGCGCTGATTTGGTTGACATTACAGGCGAAAACCGGGTTCTTGCCTTTCATGGCATGCGAAACCTCAGCGAATCTATGCGCCCAGGGATTAGAGCGATGCTTCAGGTTGCCGGAATAGAAGAGGCTCCAAAAACTGTAAGAGACATGAGTTTCAGTTTGGGGCCCCGAATTAACGCCGCTGGCAGAGTTGGACATGCCTTAGATGCAGTAAAGCTATTAATGGCAAACGATGAGGGTGGAGCTTTAGAGCTCGCAAATCATCTTGAAACAATGAATCAAGCGAGAAGAGATTTAGATGAAGACCTTACTGAAGAGGCCATTTCTCAAATGGTTGAACAGCCTCCTGGCAGATCATGTACATTGGTGACTGGTGAAGGATGGCATAGAGGAGTGTTGGGTATTGTGGCAAGTCGGCTTATTGAACAGCGGTATTGTCCAGCAATTGTTCTCTCTGAAGAAAGTGAAGTACTCACAGGGAGTGCACGAAGCGTTCCCGGTATTGATATTCTTGCAGCGTTTGAAGACTGTAAGCACTTAATTGATCAATTCGGGGGACATCCGATGGCTGCTGGACTTACAATCCGACGTGAAAATATGGCGGAGTTTACGACGTGTCTGAACAATGCCATTAATACACAAACGTTAGGCGCCAAACCTAAACACTCGGTGGCGTATCACATGCCGATCAACCTCCATGAGTTAAACCCCTCAATGTATAAGGAGTTTGAACGTTTAGGACCGTTTGGCCCTGGCAACGAAGTCCCCGTATTTATGGCACAAGGGGTTGTTACATCAATCCCTCCCAGAACAGTGGGGCATGGTGGAAGACATCTCAAGCTCGTTGTTCAAGATGGAGCGTATCCTGCAAAAAGATATGAGGCGATTGGATTTGGAATGGGAGAACGCATTGATGAGGTGCGCGCTTGGCGCTCATTCGACATCGTATTTACACTTGCGATAAACTCATATAGGGGCAAATCAACATTAAACCTCCACCTGATAGATATCCAGGTGCATAAGGTTAGTTCATCCGATTGATCAAGGTGTCGTAACATGGCTGGCAAGCCTGCAAAAGAGGACGTAGCTTGTTCGGAAATGGTTCTGTTTTTTGGAGATACTTTTGGAACCCTGTGGATTGATGTGTGCCTGAATACCAGAACTCTGCCCATACGCCATCTTCTGGCCTTGGTCCCGCATCCCATTTGAGCATACTTTCATCAAATGCAATCCCAGCCTCATTACACAACTTGGTTAAGGCAACTCTGGGGTTTAAAAGAAGGTTCTTAGAATCGATAATAATGGGTTCTATCCCTCGTTTAAGAAGGGAGTCTAGAAGCTCAATATGTGCTTCATATCCAACATCAGCCATCGTGGGGTCTTTAATCACCTTCGCAAAAGAAGGGAGCATATCGACAGGGTCCCTCGTTAAAATAACATTTACAACACCCTCCATAAAAGATCTGTCAAGATCTAAAAGATGATGAGTCATGTTTTTGAAGAACACAACATCCGATGGAAAATCTCCCATCATCATTTCAACAACTTTTGCCCCATCATTCTCCATCGTATCAAGAACGACTTGCGCGAGAGGATGTCTGTCAACGAGTTTTTTTTCACTTGAAGCGAGGTAATGCGCATAAAGCGGCTCATCTAAAACCACTGTATCTTCTCTTTGGGCAAAGGAATACATCAATGCCGTCGAAATATTCCTAGGTCCAGACCAAAGACATATCCTGACGTTCTTCATCTCAATTTCTGATATAGACTTGTTAATTTATTGATGAGTTCTCGACCCTCGATTTTCCTGCCATCGACTACATTAACTGGGGTTAATCCTCCAAAACTCCCCGTGACAAAGGCCTCGTCAGCTGCATATACATCATACAACGAGAAGTCTTTCTGCTTACAGACAATGCCATTCTCTTTGCATATTCTGATCACGTTGTGCCTCGTAATCCCATTCATACAGTAAGCACCTGTTGAGGTCCAAACCTCACCATCTTTTACAATGAAAAAATTGGTGGAGTTACACGTTGAGACAAACCCGCGAACATCAAGCATCAATGCTTCATCAGCGCCTGCCTCTATCGCCTGAACCAGCGCTTGTACTTCGTGTAGCTTACTGTGGCAATTCAACCTTGGGTCTAACGTATCTGGCGAGCCGCGTCTCACAGTACTCGTAAACAACGTTATCCCCTTATTCCTGGTTTCCTCACTTGCGTTCTTGTACTCTGCGATAATCACCAAGTTGGGTCCTGTAAGTGTTAATCTCGGGTCCTGAGATGGCGTCTTCTTGACCCCACGAGTCACCATCACTCGTAGGTGCACACCCGTTTTCATTTGATTTGCCTCCAGCACCATCTCGATTTGATCTACCAGCCACTTTCTGTCAAACCCCAAGTCCATTCCGACAGCCTTTGACCCATCCCACAAACGGTTCAGGTGCAAATCAAGAAAGGCCAACTTCCCTTCATACAACCGCATGGCTTCCCAGACACCATCACCCACAAGGTATCCACTGTCAAAGACACTTATTTTTGCCTTATCCCGAGGGTACAATTTTCCATTCACATAAATAAGAACATCCTTATTCCTGTCGTCGACATCTGCGTTGTGTGTTCCGTGAATCATCATTTCTTTCTGCTACCTAATCACAATCTTATTTCTTGAAAACGTGCCACCCATCGACCTTGAATCCAGAAAATAACCCCCTACTTTCCAAGACCTATCGTCAAGCGTGGCTTGAGAACTCAAGGGAGCTAAAAGTAAGTAAATTGTGAAATAGGGGGACAACATATTTTATTTTCTCGGTCTTATTTAGGTTTTATCCAACAGACGCTCCAACCATTCGGTGAGGAAAAACATTCACTTATGACGGATCCGATTTTGCAGTGTTAGTGATGTAAAGCTCGCGTTGTGGGAAAGGGATTTTAATTTTATTCGTGCGAAAAAGGGTGTCTATCCTAAACCGAATGTCACTTTTAATAATTATTCTGTTCCACGGTGAATGGACCCATCCTCTGACTTCAAAATTGAGCGCAGAATCTCCAAATTCAGAGAAAATAACTTGAGGTGATGGTGATTTGACGATTTGGGGTTGGGCAGTGATTGCGTCTAAAAGCAACTGTCGAACAAGTTCAACATCACTGCCATAGGCAACACCTACAGAGACGTTAATGCGCGTAGATGTGAGACCCTGCGAGAAATTCAACACCGAGTTACCTGCAATTTTTGAATTGGGTATCACCACGAGGTCCCCTTCTACCGTTTCCACTCTTGTAGCTCTAAGCGCAATGCCCTTTACTTTGACAAGATTACCATCAATCTCGAGCTCATCCCCCACTCTTACTCCGCCTTCAAATAACAAAACGAAGCCAGATATCACGTCATTGAAGAAGTCCTGAAGGCCTATCCCAACGCCCACTAAGAGCGCTGCAGAACCCGCCCATATGACGGTTAAATTAAAGCCCAAAACTTCGATTACGATGAAAAACGTGACGATATAAATCAGGGTGCGCATTAAGCGGACAATCAAAAACCTACGCCCTTCATCAATGTGCTTTAGTTTTAAAGCGCGCCGCAGTCCCCACTTAAATAGCATAAACGTAATGTGCCCTAGAACCAGTGTTAGGAGAACTGCCAAGCCACGTTCCATCGAGAGAACATAGCTGCCTAATTGAATACTTTTCGACAAAAATTCGTTTATCATTTCGGTCACGATTACTTGGGTAAGATTACAACACCTAAAGCTAAATTTAAATCTTTGACAATTCTGTCGAGTTTTATTTTTTCTCTCAGCAATCTATTCACCTCTGCATCTGAAATGCCTTTCAAAGAGAGCGCTGTGATGACAGTGTCAATATTTCTTTGTACATCAAACAACAGCAAGCGCGTCGTTGCTGATGAAAGGGCCTGTTCAAGTACGTCTTCTTCTAGAATCGAGAAAATATGATGCTTGTTTGCCCAGTTTTCACTTAGACTGTATTTATTCACGAGCATATTTGCTGCTCTGGATTGAATTTCAGGAGACGTGTCTGTGAAAAAAGACTGGGAGGAAGGCAGTGTACCGGCATCTAAACTCTGCTTATATCTTGATAAAATATAATTTGTAGAATCGTTCTCCATTTCAAGATTGTGGGTCTCAATGCGGTGGACCAAAAGCTCGGCGAATGGGACTTCTGTAAAAGAGGTCGGTGTTGAGCCCTCTGTAGCCTCTGCGTCGGTTGCACCATCTTCTGGCTGGTCAGATTCGATCTCGACATTCACTAAAACCTCTCCATGCTCCAGTAAGAGTTTAATAATGGTGTCCTCTAACAAGTCACGCTTTGTGCGAACTCTTGCAGGAATCCCCGGAGCCAAATCTTCTGAAACATCATGTGTGGGATATTCTGTTCCAGGAAGGGGGGCAGAGGGCGCAGGACCACTTGAAAGAGCCCCTGACGGAGTCGTGCGTGGCTGCGCAGATCTTTTTGCCGCTTTTAACAGTCGCTTTTGAATCTCCTTGGCAACTTCAGCTTGAAGCAAATCTTCAGGCAATTTAATACGTGCAGCTGTCGCTTGGATGTATACTGAACGTTGAATTGCGTCGGGAACGCATGCGATAGATTCCACGATGCTGTGAACGAGTTCCGAACGTTTTTGTGGATTTTCACCTGCTTCTTCACTCAGAAAGTCAGACTTAAATGCGAGAAAATCTCGTGCATCTTCTTTGATGAACTTCTGGAATTCACTCGAGCTCACTTTCTTTGAATAGCTGTCAGGATCGTCGCCATCGGGGAAGGTGACAACCTTGACGTTCATCCCTTCTTTGAGTAGAATATCTATTCCTCTTAAAGCAGCTGTTACCCCCGCCCTATCTCCATCAAACAGGACGGTGACGTTTTTTGTGAAGCGGCGTATAAGGTGAGTTTGGGGTATTGTAAGTGCAGTACCGCTTGAAGAAACAACATTCTCCACACCGCTTTGATGCATCGCCATCACATCGGTATAACCCTCAACAAGAAAACACATGTCCTCTTTACTGATCAGCGGTTTCGCCAAATGAATGCCATACAACGCCCTTGATTTGTCGTAAAGTGGACTCTCAGGACTGTTAAAATACTTGGCAATTTTTTTCTCTGTCTTCAGTGTTCTCCCACCAAACCCAATCACTCTGCCCGTCACATCCCTGATTGGAAACATGACACGACCTCTGAAAAAGTCAAATAACTTTCCGTTTTTGTGACTCTTTGAGCTTAATCCTGTAGCGACAAGTCTATCCTCAGCATACCCTGCGCTCAAAGCCGCATTTGTAAATACATCCCATCCATCGGGAGAAAATCCGACTTGGAATTTCTCGATAATCTCATCCCGAAAGCCTCTTTTTTTAAAATAGCTCAGACCTACTGCTTTCCCCACGTCTGTGTTGAGGAGATTGTCCGTCAACCATTTCTGTGCCCATGACGTAATTGCGCCAAGGCTTTCTCGCTCAGTTGAAGCGACGATTTCCTCAGGGGTTTGCGCCCTCTCCTCGATCTCAATATTGTAACGTCTGGCAAGAATTTTAAGGGCTTCAGGGTAGCTTACTTTTTCCTGTTCCATTAAAAACGTCGCCAGAGACCCACCTTTTCCTGAGCTAAAACATTTGAAAATGCCTTTGCTTGGAACGACGTAGAAAGAAGGGGTCTTCTCATTTGTAAACGGGCTCATCCCCCTGAAGCTGCTCCCCTGCTTTTTCAGATCCACATAATCACCTATGACGTCTTCAATAACGGCAGTTTGATGAATTAATTCGACGGTCTCTTTTGGTATCACAGAAGCGAAGGTAAGAAGGTGAGTTGTTAAACCTTTTTAAAATTGACGCTAGTTTGAAGAAACGAGGGTTGAATTGTGGGATCAGATGTATTTTGCATGCAATGAGAGGCATTAAAATATCATGGTTGGTGGGAATCATTGCTGTGGCGGTAATAGGTGTGAGCTTTTTACAGGTAAAATGGCTGAGCAATGCCCTTGAGTTGAGGCAGCAAGTTTTTGACCAAACCGTCGAACAATCCCTCAATGCGATTTCAGACTGGATCATGTTTGATGCACAAAATCTCGAATTGACACCAGACTCCTCCTCCTTCTCTCAAGGACAAGTTCTCATTGCGGACGGCATGCAGAATCAATCCCGTGGCGTACTGTTACGTATGGAGTCGCTCCCTATGGATTCGTTGGTAGCCCTTGCGCTTGCGGAAAATGGAGTCACCGCCAAGGCCGTGTATGGAGCATTTGACAGATATGGGCAACCTGCATACCTCGAAGGTGAAAATGAGATTTATCGCGAAGAATTAATTGGCAAAGGGTACGAAGTTGCGCTTGGTCCTTTGCAATTGAGGGTTTTTTTTCCAAACCTAAAAAAATACTTACTCGAATCTCAATTGGGCGCATTTGTCTTGTCGGGCTTTATGCTTCTGGTCATTGCCATAGGACTCATCTATGTGATGAAGTCGGTGGTGAAGTCGAAAGAACTGGTTCGAATTCGCCGAGACTTAATGAACAATCTGACGCATGAGCTTAAGACACCTATCTCAACAATTGGATTGGCCAGTGAAGCTTTAGGGGACAAAGATTTGGACCTCAATGAAGAACAAACAAGCCATTATATCGGCATGATTCGCGGAGAGAATAAACGGCTTGGCGTACTCGTAGAGAAGGTGCTTCAGGCGAGTCTTACAGATTCTAAATCAATGAAACTCTACTTGCAACAAGTCAACGTGCATGATCTCATAAAAGAGGTCGTCAGAAACGTGACAATGCAAGTCAGGCGGAAAGGAGGGAAAATCGATCTCAACATTATGGCGGAAAATCCAATCATTCAAGCCGACAGCATCCATTTAACAAACGTCATTTTCAATCTTATCGACAATGCAATTAAATACTCCCCAGATGGCGCGCAGATAGAAATATCCAGCTCTCAAACAGAGGAGGGTGTCGAATTAAGATTCCGAGACAAGGGACTTGGCATTCCCAAAGAGTTTCTTGGCAAGGTCTTTGAAAGGTTATTTAGAGTACCCACTGGGAACGTTCATGATGTAAAAGGATTTGGCCTCGGTTTGAGCTATGTGAAAAACGTGGTTGAACGACACCACGGCACCATTTATGCAGAAAGTGAGCACAATGATGGAAGTACCTTTGTTATGAAATTGAAATCCAACCCTAACCCCCTAGCATGAAAACATCACACATACGTGTCCTCCTATGTGAGGACGACCCTAATCTTGGGAAACTACTGTCCGACTACCTCAATGCAAAAGGATTTGCAGCGACATGGGCTCAAGATGGTGCCGAAGGATTGAAATTATTCCACCGAGAAACGTTTGATTTTATCATTCTAGATGTCATGATGCCAAGGAAAGATGGCTTTGAAGTCGCGACTGAAATACGAAAAGAAAGCAAACAAATCCCAATACTATTTCTCTCAGCAAGAGGCATGAAAGAGGATACGCTAGAGGGCTTCAAAGTAGGTGCTGATGATTATATGACCAAACCATTTAGCATGGAAGAACTCTTGGTTCGTGTCAAGGCAATTCTAAGACGGACCGCATCTCTGCCGCAAGAGGGTGAAGAAGTGACCAAGTTCAATATTGGCAAATTCGAGTTTGATTATAATATTCAGCAACTTAGCCTGAGTGGCAATAATCATCGTCTCACGACAAAAGAGAATGAATTGCTCTTTTTACTTATCAAACACAAGAACGGATTGCTAGAACGAAACCATGCGTTGTCAGCAATATGGGGAGATGCAAATTACTTCAATGGTCGAAGCATGGATGTATATGTCGCTAAGCTTAGAAAGCACTTAAAAGAAGATGACAGGCTGGAAATCCTCAATGTTCATGGTAAGGGCTTTAAACTCATAGCTCCAGAAGCTTAAAAAGAACTTTATTTTTCGTATCTTCGCGCACTCTAAAACTGGTTGCTCGTGTCTGAAATGATAAAAATTCTTGCTGGTGATTCTTCCCTAAATTTTGGGAAGCGAGTTGCTGATGCCTACGGCACTGAGCTAGTTCCCACCACTACGACTCGTTTTTCTGACGGTGAGTTTGCTGTCAGCATTGAACAAACAGTGCGGGGAAAGGAGGTTGTGATCGTTCAGTCTACATTTCCTCCTTCGGACAATTTATTTGAGCTGCTTCTTTTAATCGATGCTGCAAAACGTGCAAGCGCGAAGCGTATTATAGCCGTGATGCCCTATTTCGGAATGGCGCGTCAGGATAGAAAAGACAAGCCACGTGTCGCAATCGGGGCGAAACTTGTTGCAAACATGCTTATGGCTGCAGGTGTAGATCGTGTTATCACAATGGATCTTCACGCAGATCAAATCCAAGGATTTTTTGAGGTTCCTGTAGATCACTTATTTGGCTCTACACTTTTCTTAAAACACATTAAAACCAAACTCCAAACAGATAACCTCTGTATTGCTACTCCGGACACTGGCGGAACAAAAAGAGCAAAATTCTATTCAGATATGCTCAACGTCGATATGGCGATATGCTATAAGCAACGAAAAGTTGCAAACGAAGTTGCGGAGATGATTATCATTGGTGATGTGAAGGGAAAGGATGTCATCATCGTCGACGACATGTGCGACACAGCTGGCACGCTTACGAAAGCCGCAGAATTAATGATACTCCATGGTGCGCTATCGGTGAGAGCTGTTTGCACGCACGCGATACTAAGCGGGCCAGCTTACGACAGAATTAACGAAAGCGTCTTAAAAGAATTAATCGTTACCGACACCATCCCTCTTAAAAAGGATGCCCCTCAAGAAAAAATTACGGTCTTGCCTGTGCATGACCAGTTTGCTCAGGTACTTAAATGCCTGATGAACAACGAGAGTATTAGTTCACATTTTATTATATAATTACACTGTTATGAAAACTGCATCATTGAGCGGTTCTCTTCGAGAGAACGTAGGAAAGAAAGCTGCATCGTCATCACGCAAATCTGGGTCTGTCCCAGGCGTACTGTACGGAGGCCAAGAACAAACCCACTTCACTGTGGAAGAAAAAAGCATTA
>Ga0208971_1002368_pt1 | contig 10147 bp, 10 predicted proteins | sample AOAMet1_18_M0_10_2_FD_188229 | JGI IMG/M metagenome (GOLD analysis project Ga0208971, IMG submission 188229) | Ammonia-oxidizing marine microbial communities from Monterey Bay, California, USA - CAN11_18_M0_10 (SPAdes) | ecosystem: Environmental > Aquatic > Marine > Intertidal zone | place... | reverse complement strand
CAGTGTCGGCGAGTTGAGACGGTGAAACACTTTTCAGGGCGCTAAAAATACTCTCAACTCGACCCGGATACTGGCGTTCCCACTGCACCAACATGTCTTTGACCACATTGCGCTGCAGGCCATCTTGAGAGCCGCAGAGGTTGCAGGGAATAATAGGAAATTCTTTGAGTTCAGCCAGTGCCACCAGATCATTTTCTCGGCAGTAGGCCAGAGGACGAATAACTATATTCTTTTTGTCGTCTGAGAGTAATTTTGGCGGCATGGCTTTGAGCTTGGACTGATAGAACATATTCAAAAACAGCGTTTCGACAATATCATCCCGGTGATGACCTAGGGCTACCTTGGTGCAACCGATCTGCTCAGCAAACCCATACAGAGTGCCGCGACGCAGACGTGAGCAGAGACTACAGTAAGTTTTACCCTCGGGGACTTTGCTAGTGACAATGCTGTAGGTGTCTTTCTCAAGAATATGGTATTCGATATCGAGTTTATCCAGATACTCGGGCAACACATGTTCTGGGAACCCAGGCTGCTTCTGATCGAGATTTACTGCCACCAACTCAAACTTAATCGGTGCGCTGCTCTGCAGGCTCATCAATATATCGAGCATGGCATAGGAGTCTTTGCCACCGGAGAGACAGACCATAATGCGGTCCCCCTCTTCGATCATATTGTAATCGGCAATCGCTTTGCCGACATTGCGGCGCAGGCGCTTTTGCAGTTTGTTGGCTTCCAGCTGGTTTTTGCGGATCGACATTGAGGCGGCTCTGAGTGGGGTGGTTTAAAAGGCGCTCATTGTAATTGCAGGGTGGGGGTTTCACCAAGTCGGATATTGGTATTATGGGTTGGGGGGGTTGAGATCTCTCACATAGGTTCGAGATGACAGGCTGAGGCTAGCTTGCCATCCCAAAAACGCCGGAATATGTCATCCCGACTGAGCGTCAGCGACGAGGGATCTCAGGCCACAAACCCCGCACTAAAGCGGCCAGCGAGTCTCCGGCGCATTAATACGTTTATCATAGGCATATTCGATATCCCCACTAAAACCTAAAATATACAGCGCCTTATTATCCTCAGCATAATGAGTAAACAGCCGAATCAACTGCCGATCCTCACCGCCAAACTCATCCCGATACCAGGAAAAAATACTCGACACCCGCAACTCATCCCTAGATACGGTCAAACCTCGGGGATGATTAATAAACTCTCGGGCATACTGCTTGAGTAATTGATTGGTATTGGATGCGGTAAACGCCTGATCATGGATCGCCGGGCAGCCAACAGCGGCACAGCTGAGACCAAAGACCATTTTATAGTCCTGCCAGATTGGCCGCAGAATACGCTGATCTATATCCGCTACCGATAACTTGTTCCCCGCCACTGAAATCCGCCGCTTGCGACTGAGCTTGTCGCGGTCCACCGCAGTAATTGGATAGACTTTAAGCAGCTCCTGTAAAGTCAGTGCGTTATACAGATTTAGCCAATAGGCCTTTTGTTCGAGTCTCGGATAATCACGGGGATCGATCGAAGCCAACTTGGCAATATACTTGTTTAGTCGCTTCGTATCCCGGCGGCTCACATCGGCATAGCGAAAGCGATTAATGCCCGAGGGATGGTTGCTCACCACATAGGTTTTTAAAAAGCCATCAAAGGCCGAATGATCTATAATGCCGCGATTAGTCTCATCACTGCTATTCCATATAGATCCAACTTGGCTGTCTTTTTTCGCTATCGTATATGAGGCGCAAGAAAGACCGATCAGGACTATCAAGGCTATTTTAAACCGCTGCATAATCAACTCCGTTTGACTGTGTTTTTTGAGGTGCAATATTGGTCTACATTTGGTTTAGATAGGCCTATTTGAATTGGCAAGATAGCTCTCAGCAAAAACAAAAATTCTGTAGACAAGCTTTAGTAACATTGCCCCTAGCAGCAATCAATTTGGAGTCAGTAGAACTTTGAACAGCATCACCAAAACCGAACAACAAAACGCGCAATTACTGCAAAAAGACCAACAATTCGTCTGGCACCCCTACTCCTCACTGAGTGCTCCCATACCCGCCTATGAAGTGGTTTCAGCTCAGGGTGTCTATCTAAAACTAGCCGATGGCCGCGAACTTATCGATGGTATGTCATCTTGGTGGGCGACAATTCACGGCTACAATCACCCAACGTTAAATCAGGCGGCGAAAGATCAGATCGATAGGGTTAGTCATGTGATGTTTGGCGGCATTACCCATGCGCCAGCGGTAGAACTGTGCGAGAAATTGGTGGCCATTACACCCCCGGGGCTGGACAAAGTATTTCTCTCAGACTCAGGATCCGTGGCCGTTGAAGTGGCGATCAAGATGGCCTTTCAATACTGGATCTCTCAGGGCCAGACACAGAAATCTCAGCTTTTAACTCTGCGCAGCGGCTACCACGGCGATACCTTTGCCGCCATGTCAGTCTGTGATCCTGTAACCGGCATGCACCATATGTTTGATCAGGTGATGACCAGACATCATTTTGCCCCAGCACCCCAAACGCGCGTTCACGAACAGTGGAACGAGGAAGATATTGCCGCGTTTTCAGACATTATCTCCAGCAAAAGCGATCAACTGGCCGCAGTGATACTGGAGCCGATTGTGCAAGGTGCCGGCGGTATGCGCTTCTATTCGCCGCATTATTTAAAGCGCGTTCGCGAACTCTGTGACCAGCACAATGTGCTGTTAATTGCTGACGAAATCGCCACTGGTTTTGGTCGCAGCGGAAAATTATTTGCCTGCGAATGGGCCGGAATTTCACCGGATATACTCTGTCTTGGCAAAGCCATTACCGGGGGCTATATGACCTTGGCCGCGACTCTCTGTAGCGAAGAAGTGAGCCGCGGTATCTGTGAAGGTGAGGCCGGGTGCTTTATGCACGGGCCAACTTTTATGGGCAATCCTCTGGCTTGTGCAGTGGCCAATGCGAGTATTGATCTATTGCTGAGCAGTGATTGGCAAGGCAATATTCAGCGTATCGAAAAGCTCTTAACGACTCATCTAGAGGTCTTTAATACACTGGACACTGTTGCCGAAACCCGTGTACTCGGGGCCATTGGTGTAATCGAGATGAAAGAGCCCGTGGATCTGGCAGAGATTCAAAAGAAGTTTGTCGCCGAGGGCATCTGGGTGCGCCCCTTTGGCAAGCTGGTCTATGTGATGCCGCCCTATATCAGCAGCGACTCGGAACTGACAACATTGGTGACCGGTATTTACAACGTCCTAAACCAATCTTAGGTCGCTATCCTCTACCAGCAACTGGATTAGTTGCGCTGCTGCTGAGGCGCCTTGCGCAGTAGCTCGGGGTCATAACCCAAGTCGGTTACAAAGGCGCGCAATTCGCCATAGGTCTGATCTGGGATCTGTGCACTGCGCGCCATAATCCACACATAGTCGCGGCTATTGCGGCCAATTACGGTGTATTGATAATCCTTATCCAGGTAGACAATGCGGTAGTCAGCCTTGATCGGCCAGATAAACTGCATGCCCCACTCGGCATTGCTGTCGGCATTTCTAATAAAGCCCTTGGGTTGATAGATCTTCTCCTCGCCCCCAAAAGATCCCTTGTTAAAGGTAAACGTCGTAGCGATAGTGCCATCGGCATTCAGAGCATAGGATTCCACCGGATTGTAAGCATCTTTTTCAAGAAACGTCGGTATATTGGCAATCACATACCAGTCCCCCATAAAGCGCGGCAGATCAACCTGCGTCACAGTGGCCATTGGCGGCTGACTGCTACAGGCATTGAGCACTGCGAGCAAAATAACGCTGGCGACTAGTTTTATTATTTTCATCTTATGCACTCTCTCTAAGCCAACTTTTTAGGGTTTTAAAAAACACGCTGGTAGCGCAATGTGCCGCCAATTAATAGTTCTGTCTGCAGAGCAAGCCACTCACCTGCGGCATCGTATTGCAGATTGATATCAGTTTTCGGCAGGGTAATTTTTATATGCTTGATACTATCCGACTCAGTCATTCGCGAGCTAATCTGCACCGGTACATTGATCCCTGTCTCCGCATTCAATAGATGATCACCCTCCAACCACTGAGGATTCCAATAGGAGAAGCCGCGCACACAGCCACTTAATGTTTCAGTTTCACTGGCGCGCTGAACCACCAGCCCGCTCTGATCAGTATTGGCTTTCACGACGGAGGCTTTGCCCTGCTTTTCGGTTTCGCTAAGCAGGCTCACCAGACAGCCGGACTGCCAGATCTCGTTGGCTTGATGGCGATATTTGATGCGTTTAATTCTCAGTATTTTAAAATCCAGTGACATAGCTGAGGAAACCTCAATCGACTCACCCTGCTCTCGCAGTTCAAATCGATGCTGACCCACTTCTCGATCATTTAAAAACACTTTGAAATCCAGCAGTCTGGCACTGGCAGTTTCAGTTTTGATTTCAGTGGCCGCAGTCTGGCCAATAACAAAACTCAACAAAATCATTAATACAATGCGAATCATAGATCTGTGCCTATTTTTTGCGCTGGCTTCCAAGGGATAAAAGCACTGGTAGTTTCAATATACTGGCGGTAGTCCGGGCGGCGCTGAGTAATGCCCTGCTCCATATGCCTGACACCGGACAATTTTAATAGCAGCATTATCATAATCATCGGCGCCAGCAAAAGCCACGGCAGGGTTGCGGTGCTTGCAGAAATTGCAGAGGGTATGGCAAAAAGTACCCAACCACACCAGACACAGCACTCACCAAAATAATTGGGATGGCGAGAATAGCGCCACAGGCCGCTGCTCAATGTCTCCGACTTTCGCACCACTAACTGGTTAAAACGATACAGCTGCAAATCAGCTATAGCCTGCAAAATAAAGCCAGACAGCCACAGCGCAGCCCCGGCTGTATGCCAGAGACTCCAGCTCAGGTTCGATCCAGAACCCAGTGCCACAGCAAATAGCGAGCTGAGCATCCAGATCAAAAGCGCGCGCAAGAGAAAGATATTAAACAGACTTTTCAATGCAAAATGTGGCGATAGCCGTTTGCGCATGGCGCGATAGCGGCGCTCCTCCCCACGGTTGCGACCGCGCAACATTAAAAAACTACTCAGGCGCAGAGCCCAGACAGCGATCATTGTTAGAAGCAGCAAATTGACCATGCTAAGACTACTACCCAAGCCTATCTGATGGGCATAGGTCGCCGCGCTAGACAGCAGCATCAGCGACCAGAGATAGTCGACAATACCAATATCTTCAATCACCAGGCTCACCAACCAGGCGCCAGTAGCGATTAATAAGAGTAGCGGAACGGCCTCAAACATAAGTTGTATATCGAGACCTATAAACAGATTCATAGGGTGACCCAGCGCTTTAAAATATTCTAATTATTATTCAGCCTATACGCTGATTTTAAAGAAAAAGATCAATGCTGGTAGATGGTGCGCAGGAGAGGAGATGAGCAAGAAAAAGTGACTTAAGGGGCTATGCCTAGGGCTTATGGCGTCCCGCCTGCTCGAGTCTTTCGCTGGTGTTCTGACGTGCAGCACTGCCTTTTTTTATCAACACATAGGTGGCACCCAAACCGCCGTGATATTTCTGCGCCGTGTGAAAAGCCAAGACCTGATCGAACTGTTTTAGCCAGTGATTAACACAGCTCTTGAGCACCGCCGGTCGTGCAAGATGCTCGCCCTTACCGTGAGTAATCAGTGCGCAGCGCACCGAGTGTTTCTGGCAGTCATCGACAAAGTTCCAAAGCGCCCTGCGCGCCTGTTCAACTGTGTGGCGGTGCAGATCAAGGCGGGATTGAATCTCATATTTGCCCAAGCGCAGATTTTTATATACACCGTGCTGCACACCGGGTCGGGAAAACTCTAGGGGGTCCAAGGCAGCAACCTGTTCAATAATGCTATCGGGATCGAGGATATTGCCATCGTCTCGAATCTCCAACTGCGCCGCCTCGCGCCGGGCCAAGACTCCCGGGGTCAACTGGGTAGACTTGGCAACAAATGCCGCGCCTTTGCCACGCAGGGGTTCCACGGGATCGCCAAACAGCGCATCAAAACCCTCGACGAGATCATCTTGACTGCCATCTCCGATATTTAATTCCCGGTCTTTACTTGCCCCTGACATAATGGCCTTTCTCCTGCACTCGATTGACTAGGCTTACGTTTATAAATTGACGTTTGCAAATCGAAGCAGTAATTAACCACTCCTGCCAATGTTGTAGGCAGAACAACTACTGTAAACTGCGGCTCCAGATTTCATGCACCAGAGGTGGCCCTAATGCCCGTCAAACACAATCACGTTATCACCCTTCACTATCAGCTTAAAGATGATAATGACGTGATCCTCGATAAAAGTTACGACAACGAAGAGCCAATGGTTTATCTCCACGGCCACCGACAGATGGTTCGTGGTTTTGAGGCCGCCATTGCCGGTGCCGAGGAGGGAGAAAAACGCGCCTTTAGCGTCAGCCCTGCAGAGGGCTATGGACTGCGAAATGTGAATAACATGCAGCGCATCCCGACTAAATACCTCAAGCATGAGGGCAAGTTATCCGTGGGTCAGGGGATTAACGTCAATACCGAAAACGGGGTTAAGCCGGGGACCATTATGAAGGTGGGAAAGTTTAATGCCGATGTGGATATGAACCATCCATTAGCCGGTAAAAATATCCACTTCGAAATCGAAGTGATTAATATTCGCCCAGCGACCGAAGACGAAGTTGGCCATGGCCACGCTCACGGCAGCGGCGGCTGTGGCCACTAGGGCGGCCGGTTAAGTGAACTTGGATTTACAGTGGTATCAATTTGCACTGATTGTTCTGGTCTTTATCTGGAGCGGCTTTGTCCGCGCCGGTTTTGGCTTTGGCGGCGCGCTGTTTACCATTCCCTTCCTGCTGTTAATCCACAATGATCCACTGTTTTTTCTGCCGATAATCTCTATACACCTGCTATTTTTTGCCGCCCTGACACTGTTTGTCTCGCACCGCTCAGGCTTACAGAGCAATCCTCAACAAAGCCCTTCGGCTCCTCGGGAAGCCATTAACTGGGGCTTTGTGCGCTACGCCCTATTGATCATGATGATCCCCAAACTGGCCGGCGTAGTGGGACTGTTAATTCTGCCCAACAGTCTGATGAACGGTATTATCTTCCTGTTAATTGGTGGCTACGCGATCACCTATATTACCGGCAAGCCATTGCAGAGCAGCAGTCGTCTATTGGATACGCTGTTTCTTGTACTCGGCGCCTATATTAGCGGTACCTCGCTAATCGGCGGACCTCTGGTGATTGCCGTGGCCATGCGCCATATACAGGCCCATGAGTTCCGCAATACGCTGTTTGTGCTGTGGTTTGTACTGGTGAGCATCAAACTCTGCGCCTTTGCCCTAGCCGGCGTGGATCTGCAATTAATGGCCTCTCTGTGGCTGCTACCCTTTGCCGGAATCGGTCATCTGATTGGGCAAAGATTTCATCAGCGCCTACTGCAACAAAGCAACGCCTATTTTTATAAAGTTCTGGGCTGGGTGCTTTTGAGTACCAGTTTGATCGGACTGCTGCAGATTGTCCTTTAGCCTCCTAAACGATAAAAGTTGACTACTATAAAGGGAGTGTTAATCAAGAAGCAGTGAGCGACCCCTATGTCATCGACAATTGCGCGGCTTATTGTGCCGCTTACCTGCGCACTAGCAGCCCTGCTTATGCGCTACCTATTTGCCGATCAACCACTCTCCAGTAGCACCCACCAGCTAGACTTTTTACTGTTGCAACTACCCTATATTTTATTGGCTCTCGCCGCACTGATGGCGCTGCTGAGCAATCACGGACTGGAGGCTGGCATCACTCTCAGCCTGCTCTGCGCCTACTGGCTAATACAGAGTTTTTTGCAGTCGCCACTCAATTCGCAGCCAGCCAGTCAAATTTTTTATCTATTAACCGTGCTTAGCCCGACTCTGATAATCACCTATGCACTGTTGCCACAGAGCAGTTACCTGCAGTTGCAGGGGCTGTTGGCAATACTGTTGACGCCCTTGCTAGTGCTAGTGATTGCGGGACTGTTAGCAATTAATCAGCAGCTGTTTTTAAACACTGCCACTGGCGCTCTACAAAATGGTGTCGGTGGCGGATATCTCTCAGCGCTGAGTTGGACACTGTACTTTGTTGCCATCAGCCTGTGCCTGGGACTAAATCTCTATCAACAGCAGAGCATTCACAATTCACTGCTGGGCTGCTCTCTAATGAGCCTAATTACTTACGGCTGGATCCAACTCAATAGTATTTCAGCATTTATGTTTTCCGGTATGGGGCTGCTGCTGACAGTCAATCTGACAGTGAGTCTATTGCAGATCGGCTATCGCGATGACCTGACCCAAATTGGCAATCGCCGGGCCCTGCAACAGACCGCGAAGACCCTGCGTGGACCCTACAGTGTGGCCATGGTGGATGCGGATTATTTTAAAAAGATCAACGATCAGTTTGGCCATGATCTAGGGGACCAAGCGCTGCGAGCAATCGCCAGCCTGCTCAAGCAGAGTGCCGATGGCGGCAAGCCCTTTCGCTATGGTGGTGAAGAATTCTGCCTGCTGTTTAAGGGTAAAACCGAGCAGCAGGTATTGGATGCACTGGAGGCCTGTCGTCAGGCGATAGCCAACTACGATATGGTGGTGCGAGATAAGCAGCATCGTCCGGCAAAGTTAAAACAGGAAGAGACTCGGCGCGGCGCTGTTAAACGAAAGAGCAATTTGCGCCTGACTGTCAGCATTGGTGTTGCCAGCAGTGACAACACCCAATACACCCCGAACCACAACCCCTTTGATCAGGTATTAAAAAGCGCTGACCGCGCCCTCTACCGAGCCAAGGCATCAGGCCGCAACTGCATTCAGGCGGCCTGATACTGGTCTAGACAGATCAATATAACTAGTTATGGAAGGTTGTCGACTGCTCTAGGGGGGCGCGATCGGTACGCAGATTATTGGCGCTATCGCCATGATCTACATAACCAAAGGAGAGACCCATCATCAATTTAAAGTGGCTCTCGATACTCAGCTCTTCCCGCACCAGATCCGGATAGCAACTAACTGAGGTCTGGGGGCAAGAACCCAGACCAGCATTTTCCATAGCCAACATCAGGGTCTGGGCGTACATACCAGTATCCCCCGCTAGGCGCACCAATTCAGGAAACTCATCGGTAACAAAGATAAATGCAATATGCGGAGCATCGAAGAATTCAAAGTTGCGCATCCAAGACCAGGCGCGCTTTTCATGATCTTCCCGGGTGACACCCTGATGTTCCCAGAGACCCAGTGCAGAGCAGATCTGACGCTCGCGGTAGTCACCACTAAATTTCCCCTGCCAGGGAAAATCCGGATTGCCACTGGGCTCTTTTGCAGCGGCGGCTTTCATCTTTTCACGCATACTATTGCAGGCGTCGCCGGATAGCACATGCACTTTCCAGGGCTGAACATTGCAGTTGGAAGGTGCCCAACTGGCCAGTTCAAAAATCCCTTTTAAGGTTTTCTCATCGACTGCCTTGGGCAAAAATCCTCGATAGGAGTGCCGCGCCTTCACCACATCCGCAAATTCCATTGTCTTCCCCTTTATCTTTTTTATTTGCGCTGGACTGTAACAATGCAGTTATCGCCTGTCACTTTTTTCAGTCCTGTTGCTAGCAAAAAACCCTGCAGAGCAAACTACAGGGTTTTCGATTGGCTTTCTATTTAAGACTAACTTACTGCTAATTTAGGCCCACTTGCGGACTCTAAGGCTTTACTCGAAGTAGCTAGTCGGCATGGCCATCAAACTATCGATATTGGCACTCAGTGTTTTAGCATGAGCATCTGCCCGGGGCAGAATACGCTCAAAGAAAAACTCAGCACTGTGCAACTTGGATTCCAAGAAGTTCTTGTCCCCCTCACCCGCTGCCAGCTGTCTGTGTGCAGCAAAACTCATCTGCCCCCACATAAAGGCCATATAGGCATAACCTGAGAACATCAGGAAATCCACTGACGAAGCACCGACATTGTCCGGATTCTTTTTCGCACGCATGGCCATGCGGTAGGCCAGATAGCGCCACTTGATCGCCAGCTTAGCAACAGTCCACGCCTGCCGGCGCATCTGCTTGGCCTGAGGTGAACTCTTCCACGGCAGGAACTGTCCAGCAAAGCTGAGCATCTCAC
>Ga0208971_1002367_pt1 | contig 10148 bp, 8 predicted proteins | sample AOAMet1_18_M0_10_2_FD_188229 | JGI IMG/M metagenome (GOLD analysis project Ga0208971, IMG submission 188229) | Ammonia-oxidizing marine microbial communities from Monterey Bay, California, USA - CAN11_18_M0_10 (SPAdes) | ecosystem: Environmental > Aquatic > Marine > Intertidal zone | place... | reverse complement strand
TTAACGTGTTGTTCTAAATCTGTCATTTAATCTCTCCGAAAAAATAAAAAAAATCTTTAAATAAAGATTTGCCCCCTAGTAGATTTTATTTAGATTCGTAAAAATAAACCCAAATAAAAACCAGATTAATTTACTGACTATATAGATACAGATAAGTATCTATTTGGGTAACTCAAATATCCACTCAAAAAATGAGTGTTTCAGTAAATTATGCATGGAGTATACTCCTAATGATAATCCATTGTCAAGAAATTTTTTTTATTTTAAAGAAATTTAATAAAGTGTTGTTTTTCTTCTAAAAATGTTTAAAAAAACATGAAAAAAAACTGATTTGAGAGCTTAATTGAGGAAGTAAATGTGAGCAAAAAAATTACTCATTTGCTCTTAGAAAATTATTGTTAATCAGAGTTATTCGTGCAAATAATGGTCAGAAACTGGCACTCATCACTGATTATTTTTTTAGGCCCATGAGGCTTATCAGAATCAAAATATAAGGAGTCGCCTTTTTTAAAGTGGTAGACCTTCGTTCCATAATAATAATCCATCTGACCTTTAAGCATATAGATGAACTCTACGCCCTTGTGTTGAAATTCAGGAAACTCATAGTCTCTTGAAGTGATCGTAATTAAGCAAGGCTCGACGTTCAGTGAGCCTCCAACCGTGTGACCGAGTAATTGGTAATGACGACTCTCATCTGAGCCAGCCCTCTCGATCGTTAGGCCGTCACCTGATTTAATAAAGGTGGGCTCAACATCTTTATCATGCTGCTTAAACAATGAGGTAATTGAAATGTTGAGTGCATGGCAGATGAGTTGGATTGTTTTGAGCGATGCGCTGATTTGGCCATTTTCAATTTTAGAGAGCATACTGGCAGACAAAAGCGATTGCTTTGATAGCTGCTGCAATGTGACGCCAGCATTTTTTCTAGCAATACGAACCTGTTTACCTATTGAAGCCTCAAGCTGTTTATCACTCCCAAAAGAAGGAAGATTTTTGTCAATGATGGAAACACCTTTCTCTTTAGGCGGTGTATTTTTTGTAGTAGCCACAACAAAATAATTTACTTAGAATAAAAAAAATTATACTACAAGGAAAATTATTTAATGAGCCAATTCGAATTTAAAATTAAATATTGGGTCTTAAGACCTTGAGCGGCGGCTCCTTCTCAGCTTTACTGGCTTTGAATCATCACCCTTAAAGATCGATCTTGAGCCCTCAGACATTGCGCCTACCTTCTCCTCGATTTCTTCGAGGGTTGGTGCTGAAGTGACAATGTGTTCGTCCATTGCTTTCCTCATTGCTCTGACGTGATCAAAAGTGGTCCCACAACAACCACCAATAATGTTGGCGCCTGAATTCATGGCAATTTTTACATACTCAGACATGAGCTCTTCGGTTCCAGAATAAACGATACTGCCATCGACAAACTCCGGAATGCCGCAGTTCGCTTTAGAGATAACCACTGTCTCAGGCTCAACACTCTTTGAGATGTCATTGATTGTTGCCAATAGGTCCGGCGCACCAATACCGCAATTGGCACCAAAACCCATTAAGTTTAAATCTTTAGATCTTTTGGCAAGATTTGAAGGTGTAATTCCCATCATTGTTTTGCCAGCGGTATCAAAACTCATTGTCGCGCAGACAGGGAGCCCAATATCTTTGACCGCATCTATTGCTGCCTCTAGCTCCTCCATCGCATACATAGTCTCAAGCCAAAGCACGTCTACTCCGCCTTCAGCCAGGCCCTCTGCTTGAGCTCTAAAAGCTGCTGTCGCTTCCTTAGGCGTCATCAGTCCATGAGGCTCAATCATTTCTCCGGTTGGTCCCATTGCCCCTGCAACAATGACTAGGCGATCAGCATTATCAGCAACCTCCCTAGCTACAACTCCAGCAGCTTTATTAAGCTCAAAGACTTGATTCTCAAGATTATGTAACTTCAGTCTAAAGGATGTTCCACCAAAACTGTTTGTTAAAAACAAATCAGAACCCGCATCAACAAAACCTTGATGCAAGGAGCGGATTCTATCCTTATGCTCAAGGTTCCAAGGCTCAGGAGGATCACCCGTCTCTAAACCCATTCCAAATAAATTGGTTCCTGTAGCGCCATCAGCCAAAATATGACTTTTGTCTTTAAGTATTTTTAAGAAATTGTTCATGAAGCGATTAAGTTATGAGAGTAAGGTAAATACAATTTTGAAGTTTACGGATAATTATACTGGGCGCTGAATTATTATTAATTTAATATATTCAATCTATGCTTAATAATATTCATAAAATATTATTCTATAAATCATAACCAGAATAAAAAATTACCCTACAATTTGTAATGCAAATTTTTAAATAATTATGCGATGAGAGCGCCTAATCTCTATATAATTTGACTTAAAAAAATAAACTCACAAACTGTGACTATTTTAACTTTACAGCAAGCACAAAATGGCATGCTAATTAACTGCATGATTGGTAAATCTTACCTGCACCCAGTATTTATAAATTCAAGCTACCCTTCCCCCATAAATTACAGGAATAATGAACAATAATTCTAACTCGCATGAAGATGTGATCAGTCGCTTTATTAATTACGGCGAATCTAATTTTGAATCCAATACTGCTCCAAATAGACCCACCCAAAGCGCTGCCCAGCTTGGCGTTCTCAGGCTCATCTATGCCTTTCGATTTTCGGGACACCTAAGGGCCACCTTAGATCCACTCAAGAGACCAAGACACCACTCAACGCCGCCATTTACGCTTGAAGAGTTTGGTTTGAGTGAAGCGGACTTAGATACCACGTTTGATATGGGCTCTTACCAGGGACCCAACTGCAACACGCTAAGAGAGCTTTTTGAGTCACTCAACAAAACGTATTGCTCTAGCCTTGGTGTCGAGTATATGCACATCCCTAATCTTGAAGAGAGGAAGTGGATCCAAACAAAGATTGAAACGATGTCTTTGGAAAAAAATGAAACACCTGAATATAAAAAATGGCTCCTTCAAAGGATCACCGCGGCCGAAGTTTTTGAGAAATTTCTTCATAATAAGTATGTCGGTCAAAAACGCTTTTCTCTCGAAGGGAGTGACACCCTCATTCCCTTATTAAATGTATTAATTGAGCACTCAGGCGAATACCTGATGAATAGAATATGCCTCGGCATGGCCCATAGAGGCCGCTTAAACGTTCTCATTAATATTATGGGGAAGAGGGCTGAAAAACTCTTCAAAGAGTTTGCTGGAGATCTTGGCTTAAGTAAAAAACAAACGGGTGATGTCAAATATCATCAAGGCTTTTCATCAGATATTAAAACTAGTAAAAAGGATGTTCACCTTGCCTTAATGTTTAATCCTTCTCATCTTGAACTAGTCAACCCTGTCATTGAAGGATACGCCAGGTATCACCAAGATAAAAATAATGAATCAGATCGACAAAAGATTCTTCCTGTTCTAATCCATGGTGATGCAGCCTTTTCAGGCCAAGGCATTGTGATGGAGACCTTAAATATGTCTCAATCACGCGGCTACAGAACGATGGGCACTGTTCACATTATTATTAATAATCAGATTGGCTTTACGACCTCAAAACAAACGGATGCCAGGTCAACAGATTACTGTACTGACGTTGTAAAAATGATTAATGCGCCAGTCTTTCATGTCAACGCAGAAGACCCAGAAATGGTTAGCTTTATAACTAAGCTCGCACTTGACTATCGCATGCGCTACAAGAAAGATGTGGTCATTGACCTCATGTGCTACAGAAGACACGGTCACAATGAGGCTGACGAACCAGCTGTCACTCAGCCATTAATGTACGAGGCCATCAGAAAACTTCCGACGACGCGTGCAAACTATGCCAATACCTTAATGAAACAAGGTGTCATTGATCAATCAGAGGTTGACGCGATGATTGCTGACTATCGACAAGAACTGAAAGACGGCAACAGAGTAGCCTACAACATCCTAGAGCCAAAAAATAAAAGGGCTTGGGAATTACTTTGGGAAGATTATTTTGACTCAACTTGGCATGATCCCTATAAATCTGCAATCAGCAAAAAACATATCAAGGATCTCAACAAAAAACTGCAGCATGTCCCAGATGGATTCGAAGTTCATCCACGCGTTAAAAAGATGATGTCAGAGAGAAACAAAATGGCTAATGACAAAATTAATGCTGACTGGGGATTTGCTGAAACGCTTGCTTTTGCCAGTTTAACTGAAGTTGGGGTTCCCATTAGACTCACTGGACAAGACTGCGGCAGAGGAACTTTTTTTCATAGGAATGCAGTCTTACATAATCAGCTCGCTAATGAAGATTACACCCCACTTATGAACATTAATGAGAATCAAGGCAGAGTTCAAATATTTGACTCAATCCTCTCTGAAGAGGCAGCGCTTGGATTTGAATATGGTTACGCCACTGCAAACCCAGAGTCCCTCGTTATATGGGAAGCTCAGTTTGGAGACTTTGTGAATGGCGCTCAAGCAATTATTGATCAATTTATAGCCTCGGGAGAAGCTAAATGGGGTCGCCTTTCAAACCTCGTTATGCTTCTACCTCATGGCCTTGAAGGTCAAGGACCTGAGCACTCCTCAGGAAGACTAGAGCGCTTTCTTCAGCTTTGTGCAAGTCATAATATGCAGGTTTGTGTTCCATCAACGGCATCACAAATTTTCCATCTACTTAGGCGTCAAGTCCTCAGAAAGTTTAGGGCACCACTGATTATTATGTCTCCTAAAAGCTTACTTAGAAACCCTCTTGCAGCCTCTCCCTTATTTAAGTTTACTGAGGGTAAATTTAGAGATGTTTATGAAGAACAATATGACAACATTAAACCTAAAAAGGTTGATCGAGTCGTAATGTGCAGTGGAAAAGTTTTTTATGAGTTACTAACGCGTCGTCAAGATGATCAAATAAATAATGTTGCTATTCTTAGACTAGAGCAGCTCTACCCTTTTCCTCATGAAGCGCTTCAATCTGAGTTAGCTAAATTTACGGGGGCCAAGGATATAGTTTGGTGTCAAGAAGAACCTATCAATCAAGGCGCTTGGTATACCTCAAGACATAACTTTATGGAAAGCATTAAAAAGGGACAAACTCTTCATGTAGTAGCGCGTGAGCTTTATGCTGCTCCTGCAGAAGGCAGTGTTAGAATGCATAATATTAATCAAAGTCATATTATTGAAAAAGGACTAGGCATTCAGCCTATTAATAAAGCTAGGAGCATTAAGAAATGAAAGAAGTAAAAGTACCCGTTTTGCCAGAATCGATTAACGAGGCAACCGTTGCTGCATGGCATAAAAAACCTGGAGACTCTGTAGAGGTTGATGATGTTATCGTCGAAATTGAGACGGATAAAGTCGTTCTTGAAGTTCCTGCAGAAGAGTCTGGCATCCTCACTGAAATTCTAGCTGAAGAAGGAGAAACCGTTAATGAGCAGCAAGTTCTTGGTCTTTTAGATGATTCGGCAGATGCTAAAAATGATGATACTCCTCAAGAGGAGCAAGTTACCCAAGAAGAGCCTGTAAAAACTGCCCAAATAAACCCTGAAGAAGCTCCAAAAGAAGAGGCCAAAAAAGAGCCAGTTGCTGCGCCTGAAATTCCTAGAGAAGAGCCAGCCGCTGCCCCAGTTTCGCAATCGTCTCAACCGAGCAGTAACCGAATGGAGGAGAGAGTCCCAATGACTCGAATCCGTAAAACGATTGCAAATAGGCTTCATTCAGCGACTCAAAATACTGCCATGCTGACAACCTTTAATGAAGTTGATATGAGTGAAATCTTGGCAATGAGAGCGAGCTATAAAGAGGCCTTCGAGAAGAAGTACTCTGTGAAATTAGGATTCATGTCTTTCTTTGTGAAAGCAGCCGTCGAGTCACTCAAAAAATTCCCAACGGTGAATGCCTATTTAGATGGTGACGATATTGTTTATCATGCCTTCTGTGATGTTTCTGTTGCTGTTTCTTCTGATAGAGGTCTCGTTGTTCCCGTTCTTCGTGATGCCCACAAAATGGGGATGCATGATATTGAGAAAGGGATTATGGATTATGCTGTCAGAGCTCAAGATGGGACGCTTGGGATTGAAGAGATGAGTGGTGGTACCTTTACGATTTCTAATGGCGGCGTTTTTGGCTCACTACTTTCAACACCTATACTTAATTCACCCCAGAGTGCTATCTTAGGAATGCATAAGACGCAAGAGCGTCCTATTGCAGTGAATGGTGAAGTGGTCATAAAGCCCATGATGTACCTGGCTCTATCTTATGATCATCGCATTATTGATGGCAAAGAGGCGGTTCAATTTTTAATCTCCATTAAAGAAGCTTTAGAAGATCCAGCGAGACTATTACTTAAAGTTTAACGGATTCATTCTTACAAAAAAAAGGGCGGTATTTTCATACCGCCCTTTTCGTTTTTTTACTTTTTACAGATTTTACTTATAGTGATCCTGCTCGTCAGTGTTGCCTTTAACTAAGACTCCTACCAACATTACCGTAGCAATCACTGTCCACCAGCCAGCGGCTGATGTACCAGCACCGATATACATGCCCATGTCCATCCAACCATCAGCATTATAAAGTTCTGCAAAAGATTCAGCAAAATATCCCATATTAATTCTCCTTAAAAATTAAGATTCAGATTCAGGGCTCGTCATACCTTGAGGGTATGCCTGTGCAGGTACTTTCACTGCATCAAGACCTTTGATTTGAACTGCGTCTGGGATACGTAACATTCCAGCCTTATTCACTATCCAAGACACAACGTATCCTGGAACAAAACCTAGCAAGAACATGACTACTGCACCAACAATTTGGCCAAATAGGCTAATTGCAACAGTATCTTCTGGAGCAAAAGCGCCAAGTCCTGGAACTCCAGAACCTAAGATACCAAGCATTACAACGCCAAATAGTCCAATCGTTCCGTGAACCGTAACACAACCAACAGCATCATCGATACCAAGACCCTCTAGCCAGTCTGCACAAGGCTTCAGAATAATACCAGCAAGCATAGATACAGCTATGACAGTTGAACCAAAGTACACATCAAGACCCGAGGCTACTGAAATAATACCTGCTAGACAGCCAGACATCATCCAGAAAGGATCTCTAGTCATAACCCAAGCACCGATAATTCCACCAGCAGCAGCCAGAGGAACGTTAAATGCTAGTGCTGAAAGTGTCATTGGAGTACCATAAATGGTAGTCGCTCTGTCACCATACCAACTCCAACCTTCTCCAGGCAGAATGATACAAGCCATTAGGAATCCAAAGAATCCAACAATAATCAGCATTAAGCCAGTTACTGTAAGCGGCATGTTATGACCCGCAAGATGATTGGCTGAACCGTCAGCGTTGAATTTTCCTACACGTGGACCTAAGTTCAATAGAACACCCAGCGCGAAGAATCCAGCGACAGCGTGCACAAGACCAGCAGCACCAAAGTCGTGATATCCAAACTCAGTTACTAACCATCCGTCAGCATGCCATCCCCATGCCGCTGCAATACCCCATGCGGCAGTACCTAGCACAACCGCACAGATTACAAAACCTACAGTTTGTATTCTCTCGATTAGTGCACCAGATGCGATCGATGCAGTTGTTGCGGCGAATAGAGCAAAAGCACCCCAGAATACACCTGAAGCATTGTCACCCATATTTGGTCCCATGTACTGAGCAGAATCGCCCCAAGCCCATGCGATAGAGTTTGCATACTCTAGACCCGATATCTCCATATAACCAGCGCCTGCGGCGAGGTCTAACGGCCAAGTTGGCAGGGCCCAGTAGAACCACCAGCCAAATAGATACCATGCAGCGATAGTAAACGCGAACGCGAGTAAATTTTTAACACCCGATGACAGAACATTCTGCAAGCGTGTAGCACCCATCTCATAGAGAAGGAAGCCAGCATGAATGAGAACCATCAAAGGAATTGTTATGTAATAGTACGCCTCAGCAAACATCCTGTTTGTGACCTCGGCAGCACCTTTTATAGCGGCTACTTCAGCCGTTAAAGCTAATATTTGATCTTCCAAAACATTATCTCCTTTTTTAGTTTAATAAATCTCTCTCCTTTTTTACCTGCAGGAATTTTTATATCCCTACAAGGAACGAGTATATAGAAAGTAGTCCATCAAATCTATAAAAATTATCTTTAAATTGGCTAAAAAATAGAAACTTTCTAATGATATATATGAAAGAACAATTAGTTATAAGAATGAAGAAAAATCATTAATTTTTAATACTATATTTCAAATTGAACTATAGCGATAAAGAAGTTTTATCAACTACCATAGAGGTCAACAATGCTGATGACTTGTTGCTTAAAGCCATCCTCGTAATGCTCTGCAAATTCTTCTATGGTTGTGAGAGAACTCGAGTCTGCCATTCGATCGGTATAGATGAGACCATCGAGATGATCGAGCTCATGCTGAAAGGTTCCAGCGCTGATTCCCTTTGATATAAAGCTGACATTATTTCCTTCACGGTCATACCCTTCAATCTGAATTTCAGGGCAGCGATCAACCTTGCCTCTCATATTGGGGACTGAAAGGCATCCTTCAAAGACGTTGATTCTGTCTTCCGTTAGAAAGGTGACTTTTGGATTAATTAATACAGTTAATGGAATGTCTGGCTTGTAAGGATAGCGAGGGTTTTTTTTCACCTCAATCACGCAGATTCTTTTATGAACAGCGATTTGAGTAGAGGCCAGACCCGCGCCATTAGCATCCCTCATGGTTTCAATAAGGTCATCAATGAGGGCTTGAATTTCATCAGATTGAATCTGACTGACATCGACAGGATCAGCAACCTGACGAAGCGCTGGGTTGCCTATTTGTAGAATTGCTCTAATCATTCAAAAGAAGCTCTCAGTTAAATAAAATTAACAATCAGAATGAGAAGTAGCAATAAACTTGCAGCCCAAAATAATTGGTAAGCCTTATTCATTACCCCGCGTATATCTCGGAGTTCTTTTAATATCTTTTCAACTTGTTCATCATTCATCATGAGGCTCCTTTGAATTTATATATTTTAAAATGGATAGTATATATATTGAGTTTTAATAAGGGCAATTTTTACAGCCATTATTACAGCAATCGCCCTGCTTAATCAGATACCACTTACTAAATACATAGAGCCCATCGTTGATCGTATAGTCAACATTTTTAACAAGCTTTGTTTGGGCGCGGTGTGGCTCTACAAATTTTTGAAATTCTTCCATACCTTTCTCTCTAACAAGAGAGTCAATTTTCTGATTAATTGCCTCACTAAGGCATGATGGACAAAAACAGTCCTCCTCAGAAGTTGGGGCCATGATTGGCGGAAAGCTAATGCACCAGCAATTCCCTGTTCCTGCACCGCATCCAAATGGCTCATTACATTGGGAGCAATTTTTTGCAGTCATAATCTCATGCGAATCAAAAACTTAATTTTGACATTGATTTTAGTGAAATGCAATTAATTAAAAACCAGATCACACCAATTATTAAATAAAGTTTGGGAAGCTTTATTATTTGAGGATAAATTCTTTGTAAATTCGTCTTGAAAACTGGCAAGGCCATCCTTACCCAAAAGATTCTCAAGACTCGATGGTATTCCTGGAATGCACATCCAGCCTTCGAATGTATGACCACAAACCTCAGGATGGAACTGGCAAGAAAAAGCATTCTCAGAGACCTGCATAATATGATTATGACAATCACTAGAGGATGCCAAGATGGTTGAACCTTTAGGAGCTTTTGAGACCTCAACTAGATGAACGTTTACCCACTTATCTGAAAAATTAAAATTCTTTAAAAGAGCATGACTCCTTCCCTCTGTTGTTGGTTTAATTTCAAATAAACCGATCTCATGATTATCCGTTTTTTTTGCTTCACCGCCTAGAGCCTCAGCGAGAAGCTGATGCCCTAAACATATCCCGAGGAATGGCATTTTAAGATCTTCAACTGCATGACGGATAGCTTTCTTTTCTTCAATAAGCCAGGGATATTGATCTTCCTCCCAAACATTCATAGAGCCGCCCATCACCCAGAGACCATCAAAGTCATTTAATTCTGGAATTGACTCGCCTGCATGGAGGTCGATCTCCTCAAATAGAATATTTCGACTCTTAGCAAAATCTCTAAAGATTCCTGGATTTTGAGAAGTCATATGTTTAAAGACAA
>Ga0208971_1002356_pt1 | contig 10201 bp, 9 predicted proteins | sample AOAMet1_18_M0_10_2_FD_188229 | JGI IMG/M metagenome (GOLD analysis project Ga0208971, IMG submission 188229) | Ammonia-oxidizing marine microbial communities from Monterey Bay, California, USA - CAN11_18_M0_10 (SPAdes) | ecosystem: Environmental > Aquatic > Marine > Intertidal zone | place... | reverse complement strand
CCGCCAGCCTGAACGCCGACGCCCGACCACCTCTGCGAGCCGCGCTCCGGTCAGTAGGCGCCAGTTCCTCGGTGGCTCGGCTGCGGCCGCCGGCGGCCTGGTACTCGGCCCGTCGATCCTCGCCGCCTGCGGAAGCGACGGCGGTTCGGGCACGGCCCTGAAACTGGCCCGGCCCGACAAGCCGGTCACGCTCCCCAGCGTCGGGGACGCCGTGGCCGCCGGAAAAGCCCACGAAGGCGGGACCCTGCAGATCCTCAACTACGTGGACTACCTCAACCCGGACGTGGTCGCCCGGTTTGAGGAGACCTACGGCGTCAAGACCGCCGTCACCACCTACGACACCGAGGAAGGGGCACTCAACAAGCTCCGCTCCGGTGCCTTCACGCCCGACCTCATCATCGGGATGACCGACTCCGTCCTATCCCGGCTGGTGGCTGCTGAATTGCTCCAGCCCCTCAATCACTCCTACCTGTCCAATTTCGGCAACGTCATCGAGGGCCTCCGCGACCCCTACTACGACGTGGGTGCCCAGTACACGACTCCGTACATCATCTATTCGACGGGAATCGGCTACCGGACGGATATGGACGTCGACACGTCCTACTTCGAGTCGGGCAACGGGTGGGACATCCTGTGGGACCCCGCCTATTCCGGTCGCCTCGGCATCCTGGACTCCTACCGCGATGTGATCGGCTCGGTGCTGCACCGCAATGGTGAGGACATCAACACCGGTGACCAGAAGGTCCTGAACGCCGCCCTGGAGGACCTCCGGGAGATGTCGGCTGCCACAAACCCGAAGATCGACATCCTCGCCTACACCGAGGTCCCCGCTGGAACACGCGTAGTCAACCAGTGCTGGTCAGGTGACATGCTCCTCGGTGTCTGGTACCTCCCGGAGGATGCCTCATGGACCGAACTCGGCTATTGGCAGCCCGACGAAATGGTGACCGGAAACGACGTCTTCTGCGTGGCTAGGAACGCCGAGCGTCCCGTCCTGGCCCATGAGTTCATCAATTTCTTCCTCGACGTCGACAACGCCCTGGAGAACTTCGGGTGGACGGGCTACCAGCCGGCCCTGGAGGCCCTGGACGCCCAGACGTTGATCGACTGGGAATACGTCCCGGCCAATCTGGCCAACGCCCTGATAACCCCGGCGCAGTACGCCAAGGGCAACCGAGCCGTGGCCCTGGAGCCGGACGTGGATGCCCGCTGGACCGACGTCTGGGCCAAGTTCACCGCTGGCTGATCCTCGGCCCACTGTCGGGCGACCGGTTTCTCGCTGAGCAACGACGGTGACCGGCGCCCCAACTTCCGTGACAACCTCCGACGGGTCACGACGGCGCGGTGACCGGGGCACCCTTTGGGGGCTGTTCGCCCTCCCAGGGACGGTCTGGCTACTGGTGCTGTTCGTGGTGCCGTTCTACGCGCTGGTCTGCGTGGCCTTCGGAGACATTGATCCCGTCTTCCGCAACGCCGTCCCGGCCTGGAACCCTCTCGACTGGAGCTTCGGCACTGCGGGCGAAGTCCTCGGCGAGATCTTCGGGGGGAGCCTCCGGAAGGTGTTCCTACGCACCATTTCCTATGTGGTGTGTGCCGTCGTCCTCTCGTTCTTCGTCGGCTATCCGGTGGCGTACTACCTGGCTCGGCACGCTGGACGATGGCGCGGCCTCCTCCTAGCCCTCATGATCCTGCCGTTCTGGGTCAACTACCTGATGCGGATGCTGGCCTGGGTCAACCTGCTACAGGTTGACGGCTGGGTAACCCGGGCCTTCTCGGTGTTCGGGGTCCAGGTGAACTGGTTAGACGGCCAGCCGGTCACCGTGGTGCTGGGTCTGGTATACGGCTACGTCCCGTTCCTAGTCCTCCCCCTCTACGCCGCCCTCGAGCGACTCGACGGCCGGCTCCTTGAGGCGGCCCGTGACCTGGGGGCCGGACCTGGCCGGACGTTCCGCCTCGTGACCATCCCACTGTCGCGTCCCGGAATGCTCGGGGCCGGTGTGATCATCGCTCTGCCCATGTTCGGTGACTACTACACGAACGACATGCTGTCGCGGTCGCCGGCCACTGAGATGGTGGGGAACCAGGTCGACTTCTACCTGAACGCCACCACCCAGCCCCAGAAGGGGGCCGTCCTAGTCTTGGTGCTGTCGGCCCTTCTGGTCGTCCTCATGTCCTACTACCTGGTCAGCACTATGCGGATGCAGCGGGAAATCCGGGCATGAGCAGGCGACGAGGTCGGAACCCGTGGCGGCGGCCGATCGGCCTTGCCACCTGGACGTGGGCCTACGTGCTTTGGATGTTTCTGCCGGTAGCCATCGCCGTCTTGTTCTCGTTCAATGGCGGGCGTAGTCGTTCGGTCTGGCAGGGCTTCTCGCTGCGCTGGTGGACCGGGGAACCTAATGCCTCGCTTCTCCACGACGAGACCCTGCACAGTGCCCTGCGCAACTCGTTGGTTCTGGCTCTCCTCACCATGCTGGTGGCAACCCCGATCGGCATCGCTCTGGCTATAGGCCTGGCCCGATGGCGGTCCCGGACGGCTAGCGGCGCCAACTGGTTGATGTTGGTCCCGCTCGTCACCCCCGAGATCGTGATGGGCGCCTCGCTGCTGTTGGTCTTCACGAACCTGTACACCGGAATCCCGCTGGGACGACCAGCCCAGCTGCTGGGCCACGTGACCTTCTCCATCTCGTACGTGGTTGTGGTGGCCCGCGGCCGGCTCCTGTCGATCGGACGGGACTACGAGGAGGCGGCTCGAGACCTGGGCGCTAGCCAGCTCCAGGCCATCCGACTAGTTCTCCTACCGCTGCTCGCCCCGGCCATCTTCGCCGGTTTCGTGATCGTGTTCGCCATGTCGATCGACGACTTCGTAATCAGCGCCTTCCTATCCTCGGGGGCTGGGTCGGAGACGGTGCCTGTCCGGATCTACTCGGCCGTGCGGACCAGCTCTACGCCAGCGCTAAACGCCCTAGCCTCGTTCCTCGTCGCCTCCACGCTGGTTGCCCTCGCCCTTGGAGCCAGCGTCATGTCGTGGTTCCGGCGTCGTCGCGGAACTAAGGAGTCGGCGCTGGCCGACCTCACCTCAGTCGGCATCTGAACCCAACAGTCTGGAAATCGGCTAGCTGGCCAGCAAGCGGAGGGCGTCGACCGGCATCTCCGCGTGGGTAGCACCTTCGCCTGCCACCCCGCCGCTATTGGCCAACAAGGCATGAAAGGTTACGTCCCCGCTCCTGAGATGGACCTGGGTGGTGGCACCAGTGAAGACCCGCCGCTCCACTACAACGGGCAGTCCGTTGTCTGGCTCTCCTTCGACCAGCCGGACCCGCTCGGGCCGAATGACCACGCGACAGCGCCCCACTGGTCCGTCACCTGTCGCCCGAAGCACTCGGTCCCCAACCTGGACCCTCCCCCCGCCCAGATGTTCCACATCGAGGAGGTTGGCCACGCCCAGGAAATCGGCCACCGAACCGTCGATCGGCTCCTCATAGACCTCCCGAGGGGTCCCCACCTGCACCAGACGGCCCTCGTCCATCACGGCCAAGCGGTCGCTCATCGTCAACGCCTCCTCCTGGTCGTGGGTGACGTACACAAAGGTGATTCCGATCGCCTGCTGGAGGCTGCGTAACTCCACCTGAAGGGCCTTGCGGAGTCGGGCATCCAGCGCCCCCAACGGTTCGTCGAGCAACAGGACCCGCGGCTCCAGTATCAGGGCTCGGGCCAGGGCAACGCGCTGCTGCTGCCCTCCGGAAAGTTGGTGGGGGCGCCGGCCCTCCAAGCCACCGAGTTCGACCAGGTCCAGCGCCCGGGCGACCCGCGTCCCCACCTCATCGGTTGAGACCTTCTGGAACCGAAGCCCGAAGGCCACGTTGCGCTCCACGGTGAGGTGGGGGAAAAGCGCGTAACTCTGGAAGACGGTGTTGACCGGGCGGTGTTCCGGCGCTAGGTCGGTCACCTCCTCACCGTCGATCCACACCGAGCCCCGGTCCGGCCGTTCGAAGCCCCCAATGATGCGCAGCGTTGTGGTCTTGCCGCATCCCGACGGCCCGAGGAGTGAGAAGAACTCCCCGGACGCTATGTCAAGGTCGATGCCCCGGACCACGGCCACGTCGTCGAACCGCTTCTCGAGGTCGGAAAGGACCACGTGGCCCGTGGCGACCGCCATTGGCGCAGCGTACCGGCTCGGACTGCGATGAACTGACGGGTCAGTCAGTATGGTGCAATCGGTGGAAGAGTCACAGGGGCACAAGCTGGCCGTCGAGAAGCGTCGAATCCAGATCCTTGAGGCAGCCTGCGCGGTCATGGGCAAGCAGGGGATCGCCGCCACTCGGGTGGGCGACGTGGCGAAGCACCTCGGGATCTCGACCGGTCTCGTCCACTACCACTTCGACACCAAGGATGAACTCCTAGCCGCCGCGTTCAGGCACGCCGCCGAAAAGGAACTAGCGGCTTTACGGATTCTGGTGGAAACCGGCGGAACACCAAGAGAACTCCTCGACGTAGTGATCAACAATTTCTACCCAGCCAGCGGCTTTTCTAGCTGGCGACTATGGATCGAGGGCTGGGCGGTCGCGCTGCAGTCCGAGTCCTTCCGGCAGACGGTCATGGAGTTGGACGAGGCCTGGGTTGAGGTTCTCGCTGAAGCCCTCACAGACGGTGTCGCCTCCGGGGACTTCTCCTGTGTCAACCCCCGGGACTCAGCATGGCGACTGGCCTGCCTAATTGAGGGGTTGGCCATCCAGCAGGTAGCCCACGGCGGGGTAATCAACGATGTCGAAACGCGACGCTTGGTTGCCGACGCGGTCGAGGCCGAGATCGGCTAGCCCCTCGCTCGACAGAATCCGGCCTGGTAACCGGTCATCAAGCCTGGTTCTCCAGCGGACGAACGCTTCGGAGCCACAGGCCACCGACGGCGTCGAGCATGTCGGTCACCGGAGCGTCGGCAGGGAAGCGACACAGAAGGTTCGAGATCCGCCACACGATCATTCCGGTCCGTCGGAGTTACGCACGCCCTGGACCGTAAGGCGGGGGGTTAGCTGCTCGGTAGCAGTCACCAGGTGCAGGAGGGCACCGGTGTCTGAGGCCAGTGCCCGCTCGAAGGCTGGTGCAAACCGGTCAGTTCGGTCGACCCGCTCGGCATGCATGCCGTAGGCACCGGCCAGGGCAACGAAGTCGGGGTTCACGAGATCGGTGGCCGAAACACGACCCGGATGGTGCAACTCCTGGTGCATGCGGATCGTCCCCCACGACGAGTTGTCCAGCACCAGGACGATGGGGCGGGCGTCGGCCTGCAAGGCGGTGCCCAGTTCCTGGATGTTCATCTGCACGTCGCCATCGCCAGCGAAGCAGACGACGATGCGGTCCGGGTCGACAATCTTGGCCGCCACGGCAGCAGGCAGGCCGTAGCCCATAGTCCCGTTCTGGGGGGCCAGTAGCCGGGCCTCGGAACCGTAGAGCATGAACTTGTTGGGCCAGACCGAGAAGTTTCCGGCCCCGTTGGTGACCACCACGTCTGACGGAAGTCGTTCGCGCAACCACGCCGTGACCTCACCCATGTCCAGGTCTCCCAGCTGGGATGGACAGTCCAGAGTGGCCTCAAAGGCGGCCCGTCGTCCGGTCCGCCATCCCGCCCAGCGCGCACGATCCGCGCCCGCCGGAACGGCTCCCGCTAGCAGGGCAGCAGCCATGGTATTCGGGCCTGCCTGAACGGTGGCCACCGGCGTCACGACCTTCCCGAACTCGTACGCCGACGGGTGCATGTGCACGATCTGCTGGTCGTTGGGGCGACCATCCGTTCCGAAGAGCGTGTAGACGGCAGTCGTCATCTCGCCGAACCGGCAGTTCAGGGCCAGCACCACGTCGGCGGTCTCCAGGGTCTCCCGCACGGCTGGCGGCATCCCTACCCCCGCCTCACCCGTATACCGGGCGTTCGTGTTGTCGAACAGGTCGTGTCGCCGGAACGAGACGACCACAGGTAGATCAGCGGCCTCGGTGAAGGCGGCCAGCGAAGTCCGCCCGACATCGGTCCATCCGCCTCCGCCGGCGAGGACCACAGGTCGCTCGGCGCCAGCCAGAACGGACTGCACCGCAGCCACCCCATCGTCTGTGGGGTCCTGCTCGGTGACCTCTACCGCCGGACCCGGTTCGGCCGTCGTCAGGTCACGCAGGACATCCTCCGGCAGGGCGACCACGACGGGCCCCGGCCGGCCGCTGGTGGCAATGGTGAACGCCGCGGTTACCACCTGGGGTAGGTCTGCGGCGTTGTCCACCTCGACCACCCACTTGGCCAGGTCGTCGAAGAACGACGTGTACTCGACCTCCTGAAAGGCCTCCAATCCCCGATGGGGACGCCCCACCTGGCCGACGAATAGGACCATGGGCGTCGAACCCTGGTCGGCGGTGTGCACACCGATGGATGCGTTGGTGGCCCCGGGGCCCCGGGTCACGAAACACACCCCGACCCTTCCGGTGAAACGGGCCCATGCCTCGGTCATATAGGCAGCGCCGCCCTCCTGGCGACAAGGCACGTACCGGAGACGATCCTCCACGTCGTGGAGAGCGTCCAGGACCGCCAGGTAGCTCTCGCCGGGCACCCCGAACGCCGTGTCGACCCCCTGGGCCAGGAGGCAGTCGACCAGCAGGGCACCGCCGGTGCGACGTCCGGTCATCCGTCCCCGCCGGACCCGCCGCCAGGTGACCCGTCATCAGAAGGCCGGTCCCTGCTGGCCAGAAACACGACGCAGGCCGATAGGAAAAGCACCGATCCGATGGTGAACAGGACGTCGCCGATCCGGATGGACGCCACCACGAACACCAGTGCACACGCCAAGAAGAGCCACCAGCTCAACCCTTCGGCGTCCCTCCAGAACGGCTGTGATCCCATGGGCCATAGCCTGCCAGTTCCGAACGTTGGGCTGCGACGCGGCGGCCGGCCACGACTACCGTCCGACCATGGACTTGGGCATTGCCGGACGTACTGCGCTGATCACCGGGGCCTCTGCCGGCCTTGGTCTGGCCTCTGCGCAGGCTCTGGCCGCTGAGGGGGTACGGGTAGCATTGGTCTCGCGGTCAACCGAAAAGCTGGCCGCCGCGCTATCCACTGTTGCCGGCGAGCCGGTCTCCGTCGCTGCGGACCTGACCGACGACGAGTCGATCGACGCCATGTTGTCCGAAGTAGTGGCAACCCTCGGCCACGTGGACATCCTGGTGGCCAACGCCGGCGGACCGCCTCCAGGCACGTTCACCTCCACTGACGACGACCTCTACCCGGCGGCCCTGCAGTTGAACCTGCTGGCCCACGTCCGGATGTGCCGGACCCTCATCCCGCCCATGCGCGAGCGAGGTTGGGGACGGGTAGTGGCCATCACTTCGGCCACGGTGCGCGAACCGTCCCCGAACCTGATGCTTTCCAACACCGCCCGGGCCGGACTGACAGCGTTTCTCAAGACCACGGCCACGGAGGTGGCCGGCGACGGGGTGACGGTCAACTCGGTCCAGCCGGGCCTGCACGCCACCAGCCGCCTGCGCGAACTCTACGACGACCTGGACGCCGTAGCCGCCGACCACCCCATGGGGCGGATCGGCGACCCGGGCGACTTTGGGCGGATCGTGGCCTTCCTGTGCTCGGAGACCGCCAACTATGTCAACGGCACCGGCCTACCGGTGGAGGGCGGTTCTCTCAAAGGGTCCTGACCCTGTTTATTTGCAGCAGGTTCCCTCGCGAAGACGCCACCCACAGCAAACCGGAAAGCAGTATTCGGCAACCGCCGAAGATCCCCGTTGAACGTCAGCGAACTCTTCGCTCCACCCTGCCCTTTGCCAGCCGAAAGTGGCTGAGATGATCACGATACGCAGCGTGTCCAATCCGGATCCTCGTCGGTGCGGGTGCACCTCCGCCCCGGCTGACTCGCGGCGGGACGGACCGCCGTCAGTCCAGGTCGGCCAGTACCTCCAGAAACCGATCGTTCTCGGCTGGCGTGCCTATCGTGACCCGGATCCCCACTCCTGGAAACGGTCGGACCACCACGCCCCGCCGCTCCAAAGCGGGAAAGACCTCGTCGGTACGCTCACCCAGAGGCAGCCACACGAAGTTGGCGTGGGCGTCGGGCACCTCCCACCCAGCGTCCCGCAGAGCCACCGCCACCCGGTCGCGTTCCGAGGTCAGCCGGTCGATCACGACCTGCACCTCATCACGGGCGGCAATGGCGGCTAACGACCCCACCTGGGCCAGATGGTTCACGGCAAACGGGATCAGGACCTTGTCGATCTGCTCGGCCACCGACGGGTCGGCCACGCCATACCCGGTCCGGAGGGCCGCCAAACCGTAAGCCTTGGAGAACGTCCGCAGCACCACCACGTTGGGATGATCAGGCACCAGGGCGGCGATCGGATCACCCAGGTCCGCGGTCACGAACTCCCGGTAAGCCTCGTCGACCACAACCAGCACGTCGTCGGGCACCCGCTCCACCAGCGAACGGATCCGATCCACGTGCAGCGCGGTCCCAGTCGGATTGTTGGGGTTGGCCAGCACCACCAGCTTGGTCCGGCGCGTCACGGCCTCGGCCAACGCATCCAGATCGGCGGTGTGTCCAGCCAGCGGAACCGCCACCTCGGTGGCCGCGGTGATCGCCACATCCACCGGATAGGCCTCAAACGACGGCCACGGATAGACCACCTCGTCTCCAGGGTCGACGTAGGCCAAGAAGAGCTGCTGAAGCAGGCCGACTGACCCGCAGCCCGTAACCACCCGTCCGACGTCGACACCCAGCCACCCGGCCAGGGCATGACGGAGCTCCGCCGCCCCATGGTCGCCGTAACGGTTCACCTCGCCGACCGCCGCGGCCACCGCCTTGACCACCGATGCCACCGGCGGGTAAGGGTTCTCGTTGGATGACAACTTGACCGCTTGGGCCTCGTCGGTCGAATCGAGGCCGTGCTCGTCGGCGGCCATGGCCACCGACTTTCCGGGCCGATACGAGGCCATGGCAGCGACGGATGCCCTCGGTCGCCCCACCGTCATGGCGTCTCCTCCTCGGTTGGCTGGTCAGCGGTCGACGGGACGGGCGCGCAGTGTGCACCCCGGCCGGGATTAAACAGGTCGTTTGGGTCCAGCGCCGCCTTGACCCGACGCATCATGTCCAACTCCACGGGCGACTTCTGACGTCCCACACGGTCCAGCAGGTCTTGGCCCACACCGTGTTCGGCACTCACCGTGCCGCCCATGCTCCACAGCAGCTCGTCGATGGCGTCGGTAATCGTGGCAGCCAGATCGGAATCCATTCGGCTGCCCCGCTCGAGGGCGGGTACGACGTAGAGGTGCAGGTTGCCGTCGCCTAGATGGCCGAATGAGTAGACGACGGCATGGTCGCCACACATCTCGACGGTCACCGCCTCGACGGCCCGCTGGAACTCGGCCACGCGGTCAATGGGCACCGCGGCGTCGAACTTTGCCCCCTTGGCGTCGAACAGGGTCTCGGGCGGAAGTTCGTCGCGCATCAGCCAGAGGTTCTCCTCCTGGGCGACGGTCATGGCCACCGTGGCGTCCACCACCAGGCCGGCATCGACCGCGTCGGACAGAAACCCCTCGGCAGTGGCGTCCATCGAAGAGCTACCGGAAAACCGGGCCAGCAAGTACCAGTCCGCCACCGTCGCCAGCGGACGCAGCACACCGAACGCGCCAATGGTGCCGGCCACTCCGGTCTCGGGGACCAGTTCAAAAGCCGTCAAGCCACCGTGGTCCCGCGCGCAGGCCATGGCAAAGAGCTCGTGCACGGCATCCAGGTCGGACAGCGCGGCGAACATCGTGCGGTGATGGTCCTGTCGGGGGTGGAGGCGTAGCACCGCCTGGGTCACGACACCCAGTGATCCCTCGCCTCCGATGAACAGGTGCTTGAGGTCGTACCCGGTGTTGTCCTTTCGCAGCGCCCGCAGCCCGTCGAACACCTCGCCGTCGGCCAGCACAACCTCGAGTCCCAGCACGCTGTCCCTGGCTGGCCCGTAACGCAGCACGTTTAAGCCACCAGCGTTGGTCGACACCGCGCCACCCACCGTGGCCGTGCCCCGGGCCCCCCAGTCCATGCCCAGCTCCAGATCTACCGCGGCGGCCGCCTGCTGGACCTGCTCGATGGTGCAGCCCGCCTCGGCGGTAATGGTGAAGCGGGCCGGGTCGACCGAAACGATCCGGTTCATGCGGGAGGTGGACAAGAGG
>Ga0208971_1002351_pt1 | contig 10214 bp, 9 predicted proteins | sample AOAMet1_18_M0_10_2_FD_188229 | JGI IMG/M metagenome (GOLD analysis project Ga0208971, IMG submission 188229) | Ammonia-oxidizing marine microbial communities from Monterey Bay, California, USA - CAN11_18_M0_10 (SPAdes) | ecosystem: Environmental > Aquatic > Marine > Intertidal zone | place... | reverse complement strand
GATCTGTTGTGATTTTAGCTGGAAACCAGCCCATTGTATCGGGACAAATGCCTGCATTTTCTAACCTCGATTTTGAGGGGTTAAAAATAGCATCATCAGACCCAGAGATACGATACCCCTTTTCCATTAGCGCAAGCGCTAAATTATGCATAGCCGCACCTCCAATTGCAATAAAATGTACTTTCATGTGTTATATTTGTAAAAAGGAAAGATAATAAATCGTTTTGCAATGAAAAAAATTATGGTCATGCTAATTACACTACTTATTTCTTGTAGCAGTGTAAAGGAAAACAATGAATTAATAGCAAACGCTGCGCTAAAAATAGCGTTAAAAAAAGGGGCTTGCTTTGGGACATGTCCAATTTATCAAATTCGTTTGTTCGAAGATCGTTCTGTAAAATACAATGGGATTCGCTTTGTAGAATCGCAAGGAACTTTTGAGTGGTATATGGATAGGTCTGATTTTGATAAAGTAACTAAATTACTTCAAACCAAAGAACTAAAATCATCTAGGGAATATAATATGAGAGCTCAAGATCTCCCATTGACCAGTTTATCAATTTACAGCAATACAAGTACTGTTGAAATTAAACACAAAGGTGGAATATCCGATGAACTAAAAGAGCGAATAAAGAGCATTGAATACTTGATAATGAAAAATGCAAGTTGGACTAAATAAATTTAAACGAATGCAAACTCCGCTTTTTAATTAGTCTTAAATTGCAAACAAAAGAAACAATAAAAAATGGCTCTTATTCTCACCTTAGATACAGCAACCAAAAACTGCTCTTTAGCTTTATGTGATAATGGAATAATTTTAGAATCTATAGATCACAATAAGGGTAGTTTTTCTCATTCTGAAAAACTGCATGTTTTTATAGAAGAACTCTTTACGAACACAGGAAAGAAGCTAAGTGAACTTGATGCTGTTGCTGTTAGCAAAGGTCCTGGCTCTTATACAGGACTTCGTATAGGCGTATCTACAGCAAAAGGATTATGCTTCGGTCTAGGTATACCATTAATTAGCGTAGAAACACTAGAGGTACTTACCAGAACGTTTCTTTTAGAGCATTCCGTTAATGAAAATGACATTCTTATTCCGATGATAGATGCCCGAAGAATGGAAGTTTATACGGCAATTTTTAACACTCGTTTTACCAAACTTGAAGAAACAAAAGCACTCATTCTTGAACCCACATCATTTGATCAGTTTCTGGAAACTTCTGCTTGTCATTTTATAGGTGACGGAGCCGAAAAATCATGTAATTTATACCAAGGTGAATATCAGTTTTTTTACCCAGAAATATACCCTTCATCAAAAGCTGTAGCTAAGTTAGTTGAACTGAAATACCAAAGCAAAGAATTTGAAGATGTTGCCTACTTTGAACCCTATTACCTAAAAGATTTTGTAGACGGAAAAAAGACACCATAAATACAGTAAAAAGGGCAGCAAATATTATCACATTAGCAAAATTTTAAAATCAATGCTGTATGATCAGTTTCTGTGAATATAGGTTTTCAATACTCACAAAGTAAATACCTTCAACTAAAGAAGAAACATCAATAGTATTTTTTCCTTTCTCTAAATCAAGATCGAGAACCAATTGACCTAAAGAATTGAAAATACCTAGTGAACAACTCGCTGCTAATTCTAAATTTATTGAGTTATACGATGGGTTAGGATAAAGCACACTTTCTAAATTTGTCTCTAGCGTACTTAGAGTTAAAGTTGGATTAGTCATTTTGGTAACTCCAGTACTCGTGGCCACCCAAATATTATCATCTACGTCTACAGCTAGTGCTCTTACTCCGGGGCCTACAAGAGCATTTTCATCTGTAAATTCTGTCCATAGAGAACCATCCCAAGCAACAACTCCACCAACAGAAACCAAATAATCAACATATATACCAGCCCAAACATTGCCTTGAGAATCTAATTTAACATCAACTACAGGATTTAAAGTATCTGGTTCAGGTAAAGTAAGTAAAATAGTGTGTTGAGCTAACACTTCATTATTTTGATCTAATACAGAGATCCCTTTCGAGGTTCCCACCCACTTTGTATCATTTTCATCGATGGCAATTGATGTTATATTTTTACTTATCAAACCAGAGGATGTATCGAAAACAGTAAAGTCAACACCGTTAAAATGAATTAAACCTTTAAGGCTGCTCGCAAGCCAAGCATCATTATTAGAGTCAAATGTTACATACTTAATTCCTCCGAATGGCAAACCATCTGACGTTCCGTAGGAAGTCCAAGAAGTACCATTATAAACGGATACACCTGCTCTTTCTCCAACCCAAATATGGCCATTTACATCTTCATTAATAGAACTAATTCTATTGTCTCCCAAGCCGTCATTTTCTGTAAAAGATGACCATGTAGATCCAGATAAAACACTAATACCATCATCTGTCCCAACCCAAATATCTCCAGAACTTGCCGCATATATTGAAGTCACATAATTGTTAATTAAATGAGTGGTGTCTGACATCCAATCCTCACCATTAAACATGGCTAAACCTCTATTGGTTCCAAACCAAACAGACTGATTGTCATCAATAGATAGGCAGTTAACAAAATTATTCACCAAGCCATCAGACTCTGTATAATGCGTAAATTGTTGACCCATTAAGGGTGAAGAAGCAATAATAAAGAGAAGTAAATTGAGAAATTTCATAGAATACATTTAAAATTTAATAACTTTTTTAGTGGCCAGAGAATCGTTTGATCTTAAAACACTAAAATAAACTCCAGGTTTAAGTCCTTTTGTTGAAATAGTGGTTTGGATTATACCAGCAGTAAACAAATTTGAATAAAGCAATCGCCCTACTGCATCGTAAAAACTTAGCATTGATTTAGCTTGAGATTCAATCGTAATAAATAGAGTTTCATTAACGGGGTTTGGGTGCACATCCAACACTAATCTGGCCTTTTTGGGTATTATTGTAGCACTGTCATTTGAGGTGTTAAAAGTAGCAGATAAAAAAGTGAAAGAACCAGTTCCATTGGGTTTTCTAGCATAAGAAACATCATCCAATTGTTGGGGAAAAGTTAAAGAATCCAGAATCGTTGAACCAGCATCAGAAAGAAATAGTTGTTCTCCAGTAGCGTTTAATTTAAAATTTGAGTGAACACCCGATTGACTCGTTTCTGAATCTGCCCAAACGATTAAATAATCGTCTGGCTGAATAAACATATCGGGCAAGGCCCATTTGTTAAGATCTGAAAGGTCGTCACTTAAAAACAAACCTAAAAGTGCAATAGGTGCTTCCGAAGTATTGTACAATTCAATCCAATCGTCAAACTCATTTTCATCATCTGATTGGCTTGTTTTATTAGAAGCCATTAGCTCATTAATAACCAAATCACCTTCAGAGAAAGTCCCTGCTATTGTATAGAATTCGTAAGCTGCTCTTTGAGGAGAAAATACGCCAGAAGAATCATTTTCGGCAAAAATATAATAAGCCAAATCGGCTCCATGATAAACAACCTGTGCAGTATACATTCCATCTAAAGGGAATTCATCTCCATTAAGTCCAGAGTCGTTCATTGATACAGTTTCGAATAAGGACTTGCCTCCATATCTAAAAGACAAAAGCACTTCTGTAGCGTTGTTTATTTTACTTGTAATGGTAAGTGTGTCTCCAGCTGCAGGTACTTGCGGATTGTAAGAAATTGAATCTATAGATGGAGCACCCTGGTACCCGTAGTAAGAAGACAAATAAGCAGTACGACCTTCCATAAGATCAACAAGTCCAGGGTATTCAACTAGATCTGTTACTGTAGTATAAAAATTATTTTGAAAATCAGCGTTAGAATAAAACTTGTTGGTATCTGCCATAACACTATTTTCTATGAATTCAGCAAGAGCTTCACCTCTCGTTACAAAATCGGCATCAAGAAAATTCTCTTCGATAATTGTCCGTATGTGTGCTAAATACATTTTTCTGTAACGACTGTATTCAAATAGGTTTCTTAGTAAGGGACGAGGGTAAACAGAATAATCAAAATAATGACTTAACGGGTCAATTGTCTTTGCTTGAGAAATGGTAAAGCCATCATAATAGGAAGAGGCATCGGCTAAACGAAAACTACCAAATGACATGTTTAAATCCCATAGTATTGGATTAAACCTCCCATGATCATCTTGATACATATAATAGTTTTGAGCATAGCCAATATAACTATCAAAGTTAACAAGTGTATAATTTAGCGCATGCATCCATAAAACTCTGTCTACATTCAACACATCGCTAATTGCATGTTTAAAATTATTTAAGGTATCAATCATACCATAAAAATCGCCCCAACCATAAACAGATTGCATAGCGTAAAGTGAGAAGTAACTTGAACTGTCTATGCCAGGTGTGTTACTCAAATTTGAATTTTCACCATACAGGTCAACTTCTTCAGGATTTCCTTTCACTAAAACGTTCGAAGAGGATGTAAAATGCTTATTTAAAAACTCGTTATTTACAGCTTCTACATTCGTATAAAGCCCAATGAGTGTGTCGTTTATGTAAAGGTTAGCAAAATTAGCTTCGGAGGCAGGCATGTATTTTCGAGCAATTTCATAAGATAAAAATTCGCGAACAAAAGAAGGGTCTTGAATAACATTACTCAACTTTATCTTATCGATGCCTAAATGCTTTTGACCCTTAATTCGATAATTTAATTTTATGTTAAACGGGTTTTTAACACGATTGATACTTGCGGAGCTGTATCCTTTGTAACGAACTCCTACGCTATCGTACTTAGTGCCATCGATAAAGACATCGGCTAAAATTCGTTCTTTATGCCCCTTTATGTAGAGGCTATCCAGCACCTCATCCCAATTGGTTTGGTAAAACGTAAGTTTAACTTCTCTGATTTCATCACCTTTATAGAAAGATTCTTGAGCAATGGCATGTATTGAAAATAATAACGACAAAAGAAAACCTATTAATTTAAGGTTCATAATTATTTTCTTAACGATACTACTTTCAAAGAGGAACCACCTTTACCATCTTCAATAGCTATAAAATAAATTCCATCCTCACAATCAGTAAGATCTATTCGAGCTGAATTAAGTTTTTTAATTAACTGTCCGTACGGATTAACAACCGTTACTGTAAAATTAGTAGTTTGAATACCTGAAATTGTAAATATGCCAGCCGAAGGATTAGGAGAAATAACTAGGTTGAGTTGAGTTTGCTCTTCAATACTCGTTTCGTTTATTGCACATGGATTGTCTAAAAGCGCAATAATGCCTGGGTATTTACATTCGTATCTAAAAGCTTTTGGGGTTCCTTCAGCATTAAATTGCCAAATTACATTGTCTAATGAATCAGCTTCATACATGTAACCAGCACCACCCTGACCGGCAGACATGTTAACAAAAACATTACCGTTGCTCATTCTATTGTGGGAAGATTGACCACTAGCATAGTCTTCGCAAGTATGACGCCAAGTATAGGATGAAGGACCGTATGCTTGACCAGGTATTAAATCATAATTGAATCCATTTATCGGAGTATTTATAGCATCTATAGAAGATACGTTACCACCACCATCGTTGTTGTAAAATTGTAAAAAGCCTGAATTGGGTCTACCATCATTCGTTATCCACCTTACATCATGCACTGCAGACGGAATTTGTTGAGCGCCAGGAGCGTCATAGTTAGACGGATTTCCCCAGCGGTAAAGTAGATCTCCTCCAAGGTTTGAATTTCCTCCAGAATGAGAAGCTGCTTGTGCACTTGTTGTACTATGATCAATGATAAATACTTCGCTTGCATGACGAGAAGAAAAGGCTATTTGATCTAGTTCAGCGTTGTAATTCACACCATTTACATGAAACCAATCGCCACTATTACCTCCTGGGCCAGGCCCCCCGCCCATTTCAGGTAACATATTAATATCAAACAACTCTGGATGATCTGCAACAACGCCAAAATTATCTTTAGTAGCGTCAAAATCTTGTATTAAATGATCCCAAAGATGCCATTCCCATACAATTTGACCTCCACCTGAACCATCGTTTGCTACTTCAACAAAGTGTGTTGGCCATTTACTCGATGAGCCATCGTAACCAGCTTGAGTAAGTTCAGCTGATGATTTCACTTCCCAAGCAGTTAACAAGACATTGTCATTAACCAATGTAATATCGTGGTGAGACAAATTTGTATTGTCAGAATAGGTAAATTCCCAAACTATAGATCCGTCTGGTGCAATCTCCTGAACTCTTCCTCCTTCTGCTGCTCCACCTAGAGAATTATTAGGGTTTTTTGCACCTCTAACAATATTTCCGTTGTTTTTTAACAAAACAGTATAATTGCAAGGTAAATTACAATTCCAAGAATAGGCAACATCACCCTCTTTATCAACAAGATAGGTTGTATTCTGATTTTGCCTATTGTATAATACATATCCATCAAATTCTGATTGAGAAAAAAGGTCAAGACCGAGAAGTGATAGAAACATTAATGATAAAAGTACTTTTTGCATTAGATGTAATTTAATAAATTTATGACTAAAACGATTAGACAATAACTGAAAGACTATTATTTCACTAATATAACTAAATATCAATCTATTCAGAAATCCAAACGACCATAAGTACATTTAAACTATGGAAACCACTTTTAAAACTTAAAAATTGGCTTTGAAAAATAACGCGCTAAATAAATTAGAGATATAGCATATTAAATTGTAAACTTGGATTAAATATTGAACGAGTGTTTTAGAAAAAAAAAGCCAATGTTGAGTGAAAAACTGTATAAAATAGAGGACATCACAAAGACATTGGAGTCTTTATATCCTGAGACTCCTATTCCTCTTGACCATACCAATCCCTTCACACTTTTAATTGCAGTATTATTGTCTGCACAGTGTACAGATGCAAGGGTAAATACAGTTACGCCAAAGTTGTTTGCATTAGCAAACACTCCTTACGAGATGATTAAGTTAAGTGTAGACGAAATAAGGGCGATTATAAGACCTTGCGGTCTCTCTCCTAGAAAATCTAAGGCAATCCATGAACTCTCAGGAATTTTAATTGCTAAACACAAAGGAGAAGTACCCGAAAGTTTTGAATTTCTTGAAGAATTACCTGGTGTAGGACATAAAACAGCCTCGGTTGTTATGGCTCAATCATTTGGAGTACCAGCCTTTCCTGTTGACACCCACATTCATAGATTGGCTTACCGATGGAAATTAAGTAGTGGAAAAAATGTAGAACAGACAGAAAAAGACTTAAAAAGATTATTCCCTAAAGAACTTTGGAATAAACTTCATTTACAAATTATCTTTTATGGAAGAGAATATTGTCCTGCAAGAGGACATGCTCCGTTAACCTGTCCAATATGCTCAAAATATGGACGCAAAATATTGTTCAAATGAAACAAACAATAGCTTTTCTATTTGTGCTGTTATCCTTCTCTTGTTCTCAAGAGAAAAAAGAAGACTTAACCACACATCTTCATAAAAAAATAGACCAATGGCATATAGATGCAGCCCATACAAATTTTGAGTCTTACTTCAACTTTATCTCACCAGATGGTGTGTTTATAGGAACAGATGTATCCGAAAGATGGAGTAAAAAAGAATTTTCAGAATTTTCAAAACCCTATTTTGACAACGGTAAGGCATGGGAATTTACAGCTATAGAAAGAACAATTAAACTGGCACCATCTAACAAAATTGCTTGGTTTGATGAGGTTCTTGAAACCTGGATGGGAGAATGTAGGGCTACTGGAGTACTTGGCTATAATGGAGAGAATTGGAAACTTGAACACTACCAACTTTCCGTAACTATAGCGAATGATTTAATGGAAGCATTTTTAGACCTCAAAAAATAATGGGTGTAAATGAGCATTCTATTAAGGTAGAAAATACAGCACACTACGTTTCATTAGGAGAGCTGAATAGAGGGACAAAAGAAATTTGGATTGTATGCCATGGCTACGGACAATTAGCTAAGTTTTTTATTAGAAAATTTAAAATTCTCCAAAAAGAAGGCGTCCACATAGTGGCACCACAAGGCTTTCATAAATTTTATTTAAAAGGCTTTTCTGGAAGAGTTGGTGCAAGTTGGATGACCAAAGAAAATAGAGACGATGAAATTACAGATCATTGTAATTTTCTTGAACAGCTATCTGATCATTTGATACATTCTGCATCGAAAAATTGCAAAATAAATGTATTGGGCTTTTCACAAGGAGCTGCAACAATAAGTAGGTGGAGTTTAAAAACAAAATATTCTGTAAACACATTTGTTCTTTGGGCAGGGAAAATTGCGAGTGACTTTGATTTTGATAAATACAAATCAAAACACCCGAACACAAACAACTACATTATTTTTGGAACAAGAGATCAATTTTACCCTGTTAAAACTATAAAAGAATATAAGACAGAGATGAAAGAATTAGATGCAACATGGATTAGCTATGATGGGGATCACTCCATACATAGCGATACTTTACACACAATTAATACTCTTGGTCATTAGCCAAATACAATAAACTTGATGCATTATGTGTTTTAACTTGGTAACCAAGACCAGGTGACATCTGATCAATATTAGTAAACGCCCAATCTGGAAAATATACATTCCCGAAACCGTCTTTGACAATAATTATATCCTCAACGATCTCTTCAAATACTGAAATACAATCAGCGGGTTGTTCTCTTAAGTATGCAATTAGGTTCCATCCTTGTTCTAAAGTAATAGGATTTAACTCTGGCTGCAATTGAGCGCCAGTAATATACAAATCTGATTCCGTACTGAGCTTCGATAAATAGCCAGCCCCATTAGTCATTTCTAAATCAATAGTATAGGATGGTAAAAAAGCGTCTCCTAAATTGTCTTTAACAATTAATACCTGATCAACAATAGGATGGAAAACAGAATCCATAGAAAAGGACTGAGGTTCTATATAGGTTGAAAAAATAGACCATCCTTCTACAAAAGAAACGAGCTGAGTATCTATAACAGGATATATACAAGAACCATTATCAATAAGATTAATAGATTCAAAATTTAAAGCAGCTTGGTCGTTACAACCATAAGCACCACACTTTCCTAAGTACAAAGTATCGTAGCTACCATTGTAATAAAAATCTTCAGGTGCATTTCGGTAATGGTCGTCAATAAAGTCCGTTATACCTTGGTAGTCGAAACAATTGTTAGCGTAAGACCATTCCCAAGCAACAACTGCAATATTCGTAGGCAAACCTACATAAGGGGTTAAAATCCATCTGAAGGGTCCGCCATCATCATCAGCTTTAGAACAAGCAAGCAGTCTAAGAGAATCTATAATGTCTTGACTTGCACAAGGATTGTATAAAAATGTTATACCACCGTGTTCTAGATTATGAATGTAACGTTGTGGAGGCATATATTCATACTCTCCCCACCTACCCCACATAGGTCTATGAGGACCAGAAGAGGGAGGATTCATGTCGTAACACAATCCTATTGGATTATCAAAATGCCCTGCACCTATTCCTGATTTGTTATCTATAATTGCCTGACAAGTTTCAGGATAACTTATTCCATTACAAGAATAGTCTTGCATGTCGTCTAAAGATTCTGGACAGGGATACTCGCAAGAACTATCATCTACACTAGCTAAAGGATTAAAATTTACAGCTACTGAATCTAAACAACCTTCAATAAAACCAAGACATTCGAGCATAAGAGCGTTAGCATCATCACAAAAACTACCATTATTAGATATGGAAATAGTTTGAATACTACCTAATTCTGCCGCAGTAGAGAATTGAATAAGTTCGCAACATGAAACTAAATTTAAATTACCCTGTATAATGACCTGACTTGCATTGTTGAGTGATGAAAGAGGACTTAAATCTGTTACAGTAGTATTCAATAGATAAAAGTTTCCAGAAACTACAGATAAGGATGAAAGAGCCGTAACGTTCGTTATGTTATCCGAACTGATAACCAAATCTCCATTAAATACTTCGCAAGAGGATAACTCATCTAAATCAACTTGACTGGTAATTACAAACTGACCCCCTAACGTTCCACATTGAGCATGAACTAATTGGCTAACTAAAATTAAACAGAATAAAAGAAGGGAATTTTTCATGAGAAATGTTTAAACAATATTAGTAAGAATGTATGTAATATCAAAATATTGAATTGTTAAATAATTATTCGCTCTTATAGAATTGAATCGGTTAAATACTCAAATAAAAAAACATA
>Ga0208971_1002329_pt1 | contig 10287 bp, 9 predicted proteins | sample AOAMet1_18_M0_10_2_FD_188229 | JGI IMG/M metagenome (GOLD analysis project Ga0208971, IMG submission 188229) | Ammonia-oxidizing marine microbial communities from Monterey Bay, California, USA - CAN11_18_M0_10 (SPAdes) | ecosystem: Environmental > Aquatic > Marine > Intertidal zone | place... | reverse complement strand
CTTTATCATCGAATAATAATTACACACCGAGGTGAGTCGAGTGACGGCACATCAATCTCCAAAGACCGCTAGAGCGCCACTGACCGACTTCCCGGTTAGCGACAAGTGTCTTGGCGAGACGCCGGCGTTTGACGACGCCCCCGCGTGGATCTACAACCACGACAATCCTTACTTGCACGGTGTGTACGCGCCCACTATCCGAGAGTTAGATCAAGACAGACTCGACATTGTAGGAGAGCTCCCAAGCGACCTTCGAGGCACCTACTACCGCAACGGGGCTAACCCCGTTTTTGAGCCCAAGAATCGGTACCACCCTTTTGACGGTGACGGCATGATGCACGCGCTGCACGTGAGCGATGGCGGAGCGCGCTACCTGAACCGTTGGATCGAGACCTCGGCCTTTGAGGGCGAGGCCATTGCCGGTGAGTCTGAGTCGCCCGGAGTCATGGGGCCCTTTGACTACAGCATCTCACCATTTGGTATTAAAGACACATCGAACACAGACGTCTTTGCCTTAAACGGTGATCTCGTCAGCTTGTGGTACAACGCAGGTAACCCCGTTGCGCTCGATCCACTGACGCTTCAGACGCGCAAGGCGTTCCGTCTCGATGGGCGCCAGCAACCCAAGATGTCCGCACACTCCAAAGTCGATTGGCAGACCGGTGAGTTGTTGTACTTTGATTACAACGATGCACCCCCTTACATGACCTATGGTGTGGCCAATGCGAAGGGCGAGGTGATCCACGAAGTGCCGATTGACCTTCCGGGCGCTCGACTGCCTCACGATATTGGGTTTACTCAACAGTACACCGTGCTCCACGACTTGCCGTTTTTTCATGATCTGGACGTCCTTAAGAATCACAAATTACGGGTGTTGACCTTCCATCGCGACATACCCACGCGCTTCGGCTTGATCCCTCGATTTGGTGCGAGCGAGACCATTCGCTGGTTTGATTGCGAGCCCTGCTACGTCCTTCACGTGTCGAACTGCTGGGAGGAGGGCGACTGGGTCGTTATGGACGGGTGTCGGTCCGTAAATCCAATGCCCAAGGCCTACGGCGATGAGGGCGAGCTCTCACACATGCTCGCTTACATGCGTCTTGAGGCCAACAACTATCGCTGGCGTTTTAACCTGGTAACGGGCGAGGTTCGTGAAGGCGACATTGACGACCTGAATACCGAATTCAACAAGATCAATCCGCTCTACGGTGGCCAGAAGAGCCGCTACGCCTACCACCAATACATTCCAACGCACGCTGAGGGCGGTTTCACCCTGCGCTTTACGGGTCTGGTGAAGTACGACAACGAGACGGGGAAGCACTGGCGTTATAACTACGGGCCGGGTGTCCTTGGCAGTGAGGCGGTTTATGCACCCAAAGTGGGCGCAACGCGACACGCTGAAGAAGACGACGGTTATGTGGTTAATTTCGTCCACGACACCACTGACTGGACATCGTGGTTCTGTGTCTTTGACGCTCAGGACATTGAGCAAGGGCCGGTAGCTAAAGTCAGGTTGCCCGGTCGTGTGCCGGCTGGATTTCATGCCACCTGGACACCCGCCGCACCGTAGCGCGTGACGCGCATTAGCTCGGTCGCAGCGCGTAACAAACGAGTTGGAATCGCAGTCTGCGCGAGGCTTACTGAGGCGGCTTTTGAGCGGTTCCGACTCGATTCAGGAATGCGATCGCCGCATAGCCCAGGCAAACACCGAGGCAATCGGCCCACAAGTCACCCCACTCTTGTGACCGTGTGGCAGTAAACCCCTGTGCGACCTCAATGCTGCCACCCAGAACAAATAGGGCCGCAATCACCAGTGCGGGGCGTGTCGAGTAGGCCTTAAGGCCAAAAACACTAAGCACGAAAAAGGCGCCGGCGTGCACTAGTTTGTCAGAGAGCACAACGGTTGCTTGGTCCGGCCCTTGTGGTGAAAGCGCACCCGCAACCACCACCAAACTGGTGAACCAAAAAGCGCGTTTCATCTGCGGCTCAAACCGCGAAGTCGCGTTCATCGTCGCGACTGCCATTCTCTTTTTCGCTGGCGCCACACCTGGAGTTCCACGCCGCTCAGGGAGCCTGGGAGTTTCACGTACTCACTTGGCGTTGATCCCAGTCGTTTTGCCAGTCTTTGCGAGGCAATATTTTCGTCCGCAATGAGATGAGTGACTGCATCCCAACCTAATGTCTCGAACGCATAATCTATGCAAGCCGACGCCGCCTCGAAGGCATAGCCGTACCCCCAATGGGCCTTTCGAAGTCCCCACCCGACCTCTTGAGTGGGCCAGTGCAGAGGGTGCCACGGGCCGATCCGGCCAATCCATTCTCCGGAGGACTTATTCACCACGCCAAACATGGCCGCGTCGGTGAGAGACCACAAGCCAATCCACTGTGCGAGCGTGCGCCACGCGTCAGACTCCTGCTGATGTCCGCCCAAATGCGCCATTGTGTCTTTGCAGGTTAAAAAGTCGCGAACCCAAGGCCAGTCACTTGCCTCTGTCGGTCTGAGCAAAAGCCTTTTCGTTTCAATCGTGGACACGGCGATTGCACTTTGCGTTGAAGTTGGCTTCACGATCTCAGGCTATGCTTCATCCGTCAACGAAGGTAAAACGTCTGAGCCTTTTTTTACATCAGAAAACGACAATATGTCATCTTTGAGATTCACATTAGATCCGTCTCCGAAGGGCAGTCTGAATCCGAATGAGTTTGTCGAATAAAGGGCGAAGTAATCGAACAGCCGCTGTGGGTGTTGCAGTACTGAGCATGGCGATGTTGTCTACCTGCGGAGGTGGGTCCGGCGACTCCCCCACAGTCCAAAACCGCGCGCCGAGCTTCGACGCCGAGAGCTATGTGTTTACGGTGCCTGAAAACGATGGCGTAGTGGCGGGTGCAGTAGAGGCTGTCGATCTAGACGGCGATAATCTCGCGTTGACACTGACGGGGCCCGATGCGGGTATTTTCACGATCGATATTCGGGGTCAGATTGTGTTTTTGCAGGCGCCAGACTTCGAGGCCCCGAGCGACAGTAATGCGGATAATCGCTACGACGTCGTGGTCACGGCGTCTGACGGTGCACTGAGTCGTTCAGTAAATGTGCGCGTCGACGTGGTCAACGACGTCAGTGACGACGAGAATGTCCAGCGGCGTCTGTTTGGTCTTGCGGTGTTGGTAGGCGACGTATCGACGCCCGACTATGACCGGCCCAGCACGTGGGACGACGAGGACGGTGACTGCATTTCAGATCGTCATGAGGTGCTGATCGCACAGCACTTGGATGGTGATGGTGCTTATCCCTTGGTTATGTCAACCAACGGCTGTGCTGTGGAGACGGGCCGATGGCTGGACCCTTATGACAATATTTACTACTACGCGGCATCTAACGTGCAAATCGATCATGTCGTAGCGCTCTATGAGTCGTGGGTGTCGGGCCTTGGCAATCTCATTTCATTGCTTCAGCGCCGCTACGCGAATACCGGCAGTCTGACCGAAGGCGTATTGCCAGAAACGAGCCATAATTTCCTTGCTGTTGGCGCGTCATCGAATGGCGAAAAGGGCGGCAGTGGCCCAAGGGAATGGATGCCGCGCAATGAGGCCTACCACTGCACCTATCTTAAAAAGTGGGTGCTGACCAAATCTCAGAACGAGTTGCTATTCGACCAGGCGGAGTTCGACTTCATCCAAGCTCGTGAAGTCGACTGTGGTGATAAGCCGCTGCCCGAGCTCCCTGCAAATCCCTAATAGGTTAGTGCCGCCTTTGAGCGAGTGCCGTCATGGGCTGGTATCAATTCAGGCCTCGGATTGAAAGTAATGGCATGGGCTCGGCTTAAAAGGAACAAACATTAAAAAGGGGCTAAAAAGCCCCGCTTGAATCAATACACAATCCGATTGCGCTTATTTACTGAGCAGCATCCCACGCCGCTTGTATCGCGGGGATCGCCTGACCAATGAAGAACTCAGGGGGCGCACCGGAGTCGGCGTCATCACCGTATTCGTCAATCGCCATATAGCCACCGATACCACGATTAACGTCAATAAAACTCACGGCACCAAAGGCTCCGGGATCAGTAAACACACCGGGCAAATCGGTTCTGATCCACCAACCCATGCCGTATGGAGTCGCGTTGGTGGTTACCAAACCACCCCGGTCAGCTTGCATGCTGGCAATCGCCTCTTCACTGAGGACGCGCGTGTCTCCGCAGAACCCGCCGTTGAGGTGGACCTGCAGCAGCTTCGCGTAATCTGCCATATTGGTGACCGCACCGCCCTCGATGTTGGGGTTGGTTACGCCAGCAAGCGTGTCCACGGCACCGGTGAACGATTCGGGCGACTCCCAGGGATTCCCGAAGGTGAAGACTTCTAGGTCACAAGGTGCTCCCAAGTATTGGTCGACCAGTTGGTTCCAGGTGGCATTCGCGACGGTGCTTGCGGTTACGCCCGCTATTTGCCACTGACTGCCGCCGTAGTCGTAAACGCTCCCTGCCGGTCGAGAGGTGGGCAGTTCGTTTTGAACGAGCGTCTGTCCGCAGCTTTCAAAATTGAAAAATGCTTGTGAGCCGAACTGGCAAAGATGGTTGAAGTCTTCAAGTGTTGGGCCGGTTGCTGAACCGTAGCCGGGCAGCAGTCGAAGGCCCGGAATCCCCGACGTATTGCTCACCATTTGCTCAACTGTCCGGTCAGCGTACGACCCGTCGTAGGCCAGATAGGTGCTAACGGGCGCACTGATCGAAAATTCGATGCTGGGGTCATCCTCAAGCGCCAGGATCGTCATGACGGCAGGGACTTTACTGGTTGAGGCTAACAGCACGACTGTTTCTTCGGTGTGGTCGCCAAATACAGCGGTGTGCATGACGCCCTCTGAGTTCACTAAGACATAGCTAATGCCGTCAAAGACCGAGTCGCTGTCGATGAAGGCTTGAAACGAATCGTCCACGTCCGAAAAGTCAGGTCCGGTTTCACCGCCACCACCAGCGCTGTTGCCTGATCCTGATCCGGCACCTGAGTCGCCTGGGCCGACGGGTGTCGGAGAAGCCGAACCGCCCCCACCCCCGCAACTGGCAAGCACGGCGAGGCAGCTGATCATCGCTATGCCTCTGAGCAGGCGTGCTCTTAGACGATCTAAAATATTTTTGGACATCATCACTTCTCTTTCCTATTCTTTTTTCATCCCCCTATTAAAGCACCTGTTGCGCGCTTGGCGCGACGGATAAAACACTTGGACGACGGGGGGGCTAGGACAATTGTTTGGAAACGATAGCAAAGACTGATGAGAGGATTCGATGATGAGGCTCGGCAACATTTTAGTTGCGCTACTGACGGTATCTGGCGCGGTTGCGCTGGCAGACAGTGAACTCCCAGATCAAGAATACGCGGCCCTAGACAAGAAGGCCCCCGTGTACCCCCATGTCTCGCAATTTAACGGTATAGAGGGCTATTGCATCGTTGAATATACGGTGACCGCCCAAGGGGCGACTCAAGACGTGTTTCCCGAGGCGTGCAGCCCCGTCGGGTTGTTCGAGGGGATCAGTGTCGAGGCGGCTAAACAGTTCACTTATCAACCTCGAGTTGCCAACGGAATGGCCGTGAGTGTCGAAGGTGTTCGGAACAAATTTTCATTTAACCTGACGGGAGGCGGAAAGCGACTGGATCCAGGCCCTGATCCTATTAAGTTCAGCTTTTTGAAACCTAACGAGCAGAAAGGTATCAATAAACGGCTTCAAAGCCAGGACTGGCAGGCTTTAAAGAAATACGCGCTGACGCGGAAAAATCGTAACCATCGAATGCTGTACTTTGCTGGATATTCAGAGCTTCAAATGGGCAATGCCGATGTGGGCTATGAATTAATAGAGCAGTTTATTTTTCATGACGACGAAGAAACGCCTTTTGAATACGTCACGTTCAGCGCTGTCCAGCGATTAGCGACTCACTACTACCAGACTCAGCAGTCCGACAAGCTGATTGCCCTCGATCAGCAGGTTGACGTTTGGTGGTTTCGCTTGATTGAACCGCGTGAGACTAATCGTATTGCCCTCATGATTGCGGATACCTATGGCATGCAAGGCAACATTACCGAGTCTGATCGGCGGTTTACGCAAATTGTCGATCGAGCGCGAACCGAGGACGCGAAATCGGATCCCTTTGTCGCCATGGCACGGCAAGCCTTAGGGCAATAACGACAAGCAACGAGCAAAGAAGCCTTCAGTCAAGGCCGCTTCCCGTCCGTTTGCCCTACGAATGTGCGTCTATCTATTGGCAGTCGCTATGCCGACCGCTACTCTTAGGCCACAACTAACAACAATAGAGACCAAGGCATGAACTTCGAGTTTTCTGAAGAGCAGCAAATGCTCCGAGACCAGGCGCGCAGCTACCTGACTCAGCATTGTCCCACCACACTCGTCCGACGCGTGTTGAATAACCGAGAGTCCCACGACGCAGACCTTTATAAGGGCATTGCTGAAATGGGTTGGACCGCAACCACCATTCCAGAAGAGTACGGCGGCTTGGGCATGTCGTACCTAGAACTCGTGGTCATTGCCGAGGAGCTCGGTCGTGCTTGCGCGCCGGTGCCTTTCAGTTCAACAGTCTATCTGGCGGCAGAAGCGATAATGGCGCTCGGTACCGAGGCACAAAAACAAGCTTGGCTTCCTAAGTTTGCCGATGGTACGGCCATTGGATGTTTTGCTATGGGTGAAGCGGGCGGTCGAGTAACCCCCGATCAAATGAGTACGCGCATGCAAGACGGCGTATTAAACGGCACCAAAGTGCCGGTTGCTGACGGCGGTATCGCTAACGTCGCGATTGTTGTTTGTGCGTCGGAAAAGGGAGACGGTGCAACATTGGCACTGGTCGACTTGAGTCAAGATGCCGTGTCAAAGGACAACGTGCAAATGATTGACTTCAGCCGTGGCCACAGTGAACTCGTGTTTAACGGGGCCTGTGCTGAAACGTTGGGTGAAGAGGGTGCGGGCTGGACCGCTGTGGAGTCCCTCATGAACACCGCGGCCGTGCTATTTGCCTGGGAGCAGATTGGTATTGCCGACAAGGCGCTTGAGCAAGCGCGAGAATATGCGCTTGGACGGTTTGCCTTTGGTCGATCGATTGCGTCTTACCAGGCGATTAAGCACAAGTTGGCTAAAATGTACGTCAAAAATACGTTGGCGCGCAGTAATGCCTATTACGGTGCTTGGGCGCTCAATGCTCAGGCCAGTGACCTGGCGGTGGCTTCTGCAACGTCGCGGGTGGCGGCAATCCAAGCGTCACTCTTTGCTGCCGAAGAGAACATTCAAACTCACGGAGGCATGGGCTTTACCTGGGAGTTTGACTGTCAGTTCTATTACCGCCGTGCAAAGCTGTTGAGTTTGGCCGTGGGCAGTGAAAAACAATGGCAGGGACGTCTGGTTGACGGCCTCGCCGCATCCGCATAACGAAACGAGAGAAGAGAGGTTCATCATGGATTTTAACGACACTCCTGAACAGGCAGCGTTTCGTGAAGCAGCTGCGAGTTGGCTGGCAGCAAACGTACCCAGTAAAGAGGAAATAAAAGGGCTTAACCGCTTAGAAGTGGCCAAGCTCTGGCAGAAGCGAAAGTACGATGCTGGCTGGGCTTGTATCGGTTGGGACCCCGCTTACGGAGGGCGCGGTGCGTCCGCAATTGAGCAAGTCATCTGGAAGCAGGAAGAGGGTAAGTACGATGTACCCGCCGGTTTCTTTGTCATTGGTCAGGGCATGATGGCGCCGACGCTTATGGCGTATGCCCAGCCCCAATACCTCGACCAGTTTTTGCCAAAGCTTGCGAGTGGTGAAGAAATTTGGTGTCAGCTGTTCTCCGAGCCTGCTGGCGGTTCTGACTTGGCCGCGCTTCGCACCAAAGCGGAAAAAGACGGTGACGAGTGGGTCATCAACGGCCAGAAAATCTGGACGTCGGGTGCTCACTATTCCGACTACGGTTGTGTTGTGGTGCGAACCGATCCCAACGTACCCAAGCACAAAGGTCTGAGCTATTTCTTTGTCGACATGAAGTCGCCGGGTATTGAGATTAAGCCTATCAAGCAGTTGACGGGAGAGTCGGATTTTAACGAGGTTTACTTTACTGACGTTCGCATTCCAGATTCACAACGGCTCGGTGAAGTTGGTCAAGGCTGGCAGGTCTCGCTGACAACGCTGATGAATGAGCGGGCGGCGATTGGTGCGGGCAGCAGTGGCGTCAATGTGGCACTGGCAGTCGCGCTGGCCAAAGAAGTGATGATCGACGGCAAACCTGCCATCGAAGACAGTGCGGTCAAAGCGCGACTGGCGAGCTTCTACGTGGAGGAGGCGGGCCTTAAGTACACCAGCTATCGCACGCTTTCAGCGCTGTCCCGAGGTGATATTCCCGGCCCCGAAAACTCCATCGGAAAACTGGTTGGTGCGCCTAAAATGCAGCAACTCGCGTCTTTTTGCATGGATCTTCTGGAAACGTCTGGCGCAATCTGGGACTCGAGTCGTTCAAAGCTGGCCGACAATATTATTGGCTCTTACATGGGCGCTCCCGGATTACGCATCGCCGGTGGTACCGATGAGATTATGACCAATATCATTGCTGAGCGAGTTCTTGGGCTTCCCCAGGAGCCACGAATGGACAAAGGCATACCGTTTACTGATGTGCCCACGGGCTAAGGCAGTTTCAAGTCTGAAGGGCGCCGGTTGGCGCCCTTTTTTTTGTCTGCGGTTCGTGGCCGGCACGTAATAAGCATGACGGGCTCTCGACGCAGTTGGTCACTCCGTGCGCTCGGTTCCTAAAGACCTCGAGCGCTCTTCACGGTAAGGTATCGACTATGACACTTACCACATCCCCGGTTGGGGCTCGCCCTGAGATCCTTCGTTACATCAAGCTGCTGTTTCTTATTATGGCGGGTGGTGCTATCTATCCGCTGCTCTACCTGCGTCAAAACTTTGAGCTCACGTTGCTTTCAACGTTTGGTATATCGCTGGCTGAACTGAGCGTGGCTTACAGTATTTTAGGCATGGCTTTTGTCTTCAGCTACGTTCCTAGTGGCTGGTTGGCGGATCGTTTTTCTCCACGTATTTTGCTGACGTTCTCAGTCAGCATGACCGGCATCATTGGGCTTTGGTACGCGACCTTACCGTCGGCATTTTGGATTAGCGTTATTTTCGGGCTCTGGGGTTGCACCACGGGACTGACTTTTTGGGCGGCGCTGATCAAGGGGTGTAGCTTACTGGCTCCTGAACACCTGCAAGCCCGCTACTTTGGACTTCTTGAGGGAGGACGAGGGCTCTTTGAAGCCTTACTCGCCACCATTGCGGTTGCGTGGTTTGCCTATGCAGTGTCGTCACTGGGTACTGCTGACGAGGAGGCGATGGTTCAGGTTATCTACTTTTACAGTGTGGTCTGTCTCGTCATCTCGGTGTTTTTGTGGCTGGTGCTCAAAGAGCCTGATGACAGTACGAAGCGCGAACCGTTGCAGGCTGAAGAAGCCGCCGCAGGGCTGAGAGAGACGCTTACCGACCTCTGGAGCCTGGTGACTAATATTCGGGTGTGGCTTGTAGCGCTCTGCATTCTCACCGGCTACCAAGTATTTTGGGCAACCTACTCTTACTCGGCGTTTTTGCAGACACAGTTTGGATTAGATGCAGTTGCGGTAGCCGCATTGACGACGGTGCGGCTTTGGATGCGTCCAGTGGGTGCTGTAATCGCAGGGTTCATCGGTGACCGTTATCATCCTGTCAGATCACTGGGCGTGGCCATCGCATTTGCCGGTCTGTCGTTACTGGGACTTTTAGTATTGCCGGCCGATTCACCGTACACGTTGCTTTACTTTGCGGTCGCCACGTCGTCAGTTTTGATCTACGGGGTCCGGGGCATTTACTGGGCGTCTTTCAATACCACTCGCGTTGCACCGCAGCGCGCCGGCCTCGCCATCGGTATGGTGTCGATGATCGGATACACGCCAGACATTTATATGCCCATGCTAAACACCTACCTCATTACAACTTACGGCGAAGCAGTCGGTTATCAATTGTATTTTGGCAGCGTCGGTGTGACTGCGTTTTTTGGTGCAGGCGCCGCGTTCTACTTACTGCACTTAAGTAAAGATGATGAGCCTCTGTCATCAGAGTGACTAGCACCCCTGATGATCGGGTGTGGCTGGCGGCGCTCACTGAGCTTGCTCGATCGCTCTCAGCTGAATAGCCAGTTGTTGAATCTCAGTTAACTCAGTGTTCGTTTGGCGAAGAAACCACCCCAGTATCGAATCGGCTTCGGTCTGTCTTTTATGGAGTATGTCGCTCAGCATGGAC
>Ga0208971_1002322_pt1 | contig 10304 bp, 9 predicted proteins | sample AOAMet1_18_M0_10_2_FD_188229 | JGI IMG/M metagenome (GOLD analysis project Ga0208971, IMG submission 188229) | Ammonia-oxidizing marine microbial communities from Monterey Bay, California, USA - CAN11_18_M0_10 (SPAdes) | ecosystem: Environmental > Aquatic > Marine > Intertidal zone | place... | reverse complement strand
CGGCGGCCCCCGCTTTTTCGCCTTGAATCAACACCACTTTCACCCGATTGGCCACTTCATAGCCAAGGTGGAGGACGTCATCAAACGTGACTGGGGAATCTTCCGTGCGCACCACAGCATGAACATGGCCTGCATTGTCGTGCCTGAACCGAAGCGTGGTGTCTGTGGCCATCCCTGGTTGGAGGTCATAAGAACCGATGGCGGTTTTCCTTCCATTGATGTCCAGGCTCAAGGGAAGGTCATCTACAGGTTTTGTTGCATCGTGAACAATGCGCACGTTCAAGACCTCACTTCTTCCAGCCAGCCGCATGGGGGAATCAAACCAAGCAGAGTCAATCCGGACATTGACTTTGGGCTGGATGGGCTGGGTGACGAATCTGACCGAAAGCGAAGAGTCAATCAAAGCGCCCACTTCGCCATCGATTTGATGGCTGGAGGCTTGCAAGTCGGTAAACAAGTATGCGCTGGCGCGTCCGGCATCGACTTCGGTCAAGGCGTCTTGCTGCTGCAACAGCACATCGGCAATGTTGGGTGCTGCGTAACCAGGTTGAATGGAGGCCAGTCTTTCCAGGGCTTCTTCCTTGGTCCGAATGCGCCGGTCCTCGGTTTCAAAGTCGGAAGTCACAATGTGAAACTGGTCCGTCGCTCCGTAGGATTCGACCAAGCTGATCGCCCCCACTTTCGAAGCCTCCAACAAAGGTCCGTTGGGTCCTTCGAGTTCCATGGAGGGGCTGTTGTCGATGTAGATGGACAATGCAGATCGGCCATCGTCCATTTGGCCTCCTTCAGCCTCCGTGAGCGGTTCTGCAAATGCCAGGATGATGCAGGCCATGGCCAAAAGCCGCATCAACAGAATCAGCCAATGGCGGATTTGATTCCTGGAACGGCTCTCCTGCTGGACTTCCCGCAGAAATGCAGTTTGTGAAAAGCGGACTTTGCGATGCCTGCGGAAGCTGAACAGGTGAACTATCACCGGAATGGTCAGCGCAAAAAGCGTCCAAAGGACCTCGGGGTGGGCAAACTGCATCGTTGTGCGAATTTAGCCATCGAATCGTGCCCAATCCTCGTCCCCATAGAAAGTCCGCTCTCCCAAAGCGGCGACGTCCCACCCAGGCCAGAATTGAGCAATGGCGCGAATGGCTCGACGAGGCCGCGGACCGCTTCGAACGGCCCGATTTTTTGGCGGACGATCCGCTGGGCATTCCCCATGAATACTCCGACCCAGAGGACATTGCCATTGCTGGGTTTTTGGCGGCCACGTTGGCTTGGGGCAATCGGAAGTCCATCATTCGCTCATGCAAGGACCTGTTGGACCGCATGGATTGTGCCCCCGCCGACTTCATTCGCCATGCCGATGAGGGTGATCTGGCCGGTTTAAATGGCTTTGTTCACCGGACCTATCAGGCGGCAGACGCCCAAAAGTTTGTTCTGTGTCTGCGGTCATTGGAGGAGGACGGCGGGCTTCAAGGGGCCTTCGAAAAAGCATTCAATGGCGCTCCTGATGTCGCTGGGTGTCCAGGAGTTCCCGATGCGGGATGGGCATTGAACGCATTCAAGTCTCGATTTTTTCGGGACCACGAGGCAGGCAGGACCAACAAGCATGTGGCCGATCCCCTCAAGGGCAGTGCCGCCAAACGCTTGTGCATGTACCTGCGCTGGATGGCAAGACCGGCAGAACGCGGGGTGGATTTTGGACTTTGGGAGGGAATCAAGCCAGGCGCACTCCGGTTGCCGTTGGATGTGCACACCGGCAATGTGGCCCGAGAAATGGGGCTGCTTCAGAGAAAAGCCAGCGATTGGCGTTCGGTGGAGGAGGTCACCGACATCCTGAGGATTCTGGATCCAGTGGACCCCGTCCGCTATGATTTTGCGCTGTTTGGGTTGGGTGTGACCGGCGCGCTCAAAAAACCGAAAGCTTAAACCAGAACGCGGGTCTAATCGAGGTTCACAGACCGGTCTTGAGTGCGCTCAGCGCATCCTGGTCAACCTCGAAGGAGAGGTCCTCTTGGTTCACAGAGCCCAGTGGACTCCATCGAAAGGATTCCACATTGGGGGACGGATAATCAAAGGGTCGGGTCGAAACACGAAAGGCGGGAGGCTCCTCTAAAGTTGCCAGGTAATACTGGCACAACACCTGTTCTTCGCCTCGCCAAGAGGAGCGCACAAAATTCCCAGTGGCGTGGATCAACGGGCCCAGGCGAATGTCTTGTCCCAACTCTTCCAGCGCTTCTCTGTGGGCGCAGTCTTTGGGCCCTTCCCCAAACTCAAGTCCTCCGCCGGGCCACTTGGTGCAGTTTTTCCCCGACAAAAATTCATCGCTCAGCAAAACTTGGCTTTCTGGATCGGGCCGGTTTCCAATCAGAGGACGGTCCAACAGAAAGAAGTACACACGAACGTTGAATCTGCGCAAAACCATGTCCTGCCAAGGCGGGCGGGTGGCGCGAAGCATTTCGCGCTTTCCCGGGGGCCCGGGGCGCCTCTCCACTTTGAGTCCGGCCTCCTCCATGGCCCGTCTGACTGCACCTTTGGCACAATACGTCACCAAAACACCTCCAGGGACGAGCCACTCAAAGGCCTCTCGAAACCGATCGATGTTCCACAACTCGGGCTGGGTGTCGGGCGCAAAGGCGTCAAAATAAATGACGTCAAAAGGCGCCCGGGACTTGCCACGCCTGTGGTCCTGCCAAGTACACCGGACCCTTGTAAACCGTGCGTTGGGGGCCCAGTCCACGGTGTGTGTGTCCTTTTCGGGGTGGAGGTGGATGTCGGACTCGGTGGCCCCATCAATCACCTGTTGCATCTCCAACCCTTCGCGCTCCTCTGCCGACAATGGGAATGGCTCGAGTGCCACATAATCCAACCTGGGCTGCTTGTCTGTGGTCAACCCTTGCCAAGCCTTGAGGGTGAGAAGGGCATTGAGACCTGTCCCCAAACCCAATTCCAATACCCGGATGGTGTCCGAAGAAGACAGGCCCTTCACCTGGTGGTGCCAGCCTGCATTCAAGAAGACATGCAAGGACTCAGTGACAGCGCCATGTCGGCTGTGGTAGGTTTGGTTGTAGCGCTCAGAATGAAGGGTCATGGAGCCGTCTTTTGTTGGCTGCACAGTTCGCTGATCAGATTGCGCATGGGGCATGTCGGCAAGTTAACCCTCGGTGGGTGTGCCCGTGATGATAATGGGGTTCTGATGGGTTAATTTTCGCCGACATGAAAGGCATTTTTTTATGGGTTCCAGTGTTGGCCATCTTGGCCGCAGGTTGCGGGAATGATTCAGCGTCGAACGCCACTGAATTGAACACTGTTCAGGCCAATGAATGGGCGCCTTTGGGGCGTTATGTTCAGGATAGGTTGTCCGAAGCAGATATGATTTCGGAAGCCCGGAAAGGGGAGTTAAATGCCTTGGCTCAGTTTGTGTCTGCGAACAGTGATACCGGGCAAGTCAAGCTCGTGTTCATCTGCACCCACAACAGTCGCCGCAGCCATTTTGGTCAGGTGTGGGCTCAGTTGGCAGCCCATCACTTTGGATTGGATTCAACGGTCTCCTCCTTCAGCGGAGGAACCGAATCAACGGCCCTCAATGAACGCGCTGTGGGTGCATTGCGAAGGGCTGGAATGGACGTTCATCCGGCGCAGTTGAGCGACAACCCTAAGTATGCCGTTCATTATGCTTCTGATTGCAAGCCCTTGGTGTGTTTCAGCAAGAAATACGACAACCACAACGAGAATCCCTCGGCTGGTTTTGCGGCCATCATGACCTGTTCAGATGCCGACCAGCAATGCCCACTGGTCTCGGGTTCAGTGGCCAGGTTCAGCCTTCCTTATTTGGATCCAAAAGTGAGCGATGGGACGGATGAAGAGTTGGCCACCTACGACGAACGCTGTGCTCAAATTGCACGTGAAATGCTCTTTGTGATGGAGCAAGCTTCCCGAAGTTGAAGGGGCGAGGTTTTCAACCTACCTGGCCAATTCGGTGCATCACGCAATCGTCAATCCGTCGATACAGCTGAGGAGGGCTGAATGTCCGCCATCCCATTTCCTGAAGTTCACCCCCCAGAACAAAGTAGTGGTCCAGATCCGCTGAGCAGAGTTCTTCTACCACGTGCTCACGGAAATTGAGCAGGGCGATCCAACCATCGACATCGGTGACCTCGTCAAACCACTCTTCGTAGTAGCAATCGTCGCTGGAGTGGAAATTCAGGACATTCTCTCCAATCAGGATGAAGCGCTCTATGCCCTCGGCAATCAGCGGTTCAATCACATTCCGCTTGAGGGTCATGACGTCGTTGAACAGGGTGTCGTTCCATTCACCAATAAATTCCAGGATCGCGAACCGCTCGTCGTAATCGGCGAACAGGATTTTCACGAACAGCGTTGAGCTGCCCATGTTGTCCCATTGTGGATGGATGAAGTGGTTGTAAATCCGCTCTGTGTAGTGCGTCTCGCTGTACACCCTTTCGTGAAAAGGCGATTTCACGTCGTCGCTTGCCACGTAAAAATTGCGCCAATTGTAAAAGGGTTCGAGGTCGTGCATGGTGCGGGTTCAGTCGCGCTTGGCAAAAGTACCGATGGCTTTTCGCACCGATCCTGCGTCGGTCAGGAGTTGCCGAGCCCGGTCCATGGAGACGTCGAGTGCCTCAGCGACCATCCGCGCTCCCCGTTCCACCAATTTGGCATTGGCCAATTGCATGTCGACCATGCGGTTTCCCTGCACATGTCCGCACTGAATCATGACCCCAGTCGACAACTGGTTCAAAATGAGTTTTTGAGCCGTTCCAGCCTTTAGGCGGGTGCTGCCAGTCACAAACTCAGCCCCTGTTTTGGGCACCAATGCCATGTCTGGAATCAGAGCCACAGGTCCTTCGGCGTTGGACGTGATGCCCATGGTGAGCATGCCTTGATCCTTGGCCCATTCCAGTGCGCCGGTGACGTAGGGGGTCCTGCCGCTGGCGGCGATGCCCACCACCACGTCGTTTCCTTGAGCACCGTACCGCTTTAAATCCAGAACGCCTCCGCTGAAATCATCTTCTGCACCCTCCACTGCTTGTCGAATGGCGCCGTCTCCTCCGGCGATCAAGCCCACAAAGACATCGCTAACACCAAATGTTGGCGGTATTTCACTGGCGTCAAGAACACCCATTCTGCCGCTGGTTCCGGCACCGATATAGAACATCCGTCCGCCCTTTTTGACCTTTTCAGATGCTGCATCGATGGCGTTGGCGATGTCCTGTCCGATGGAGGCCACGGCCCTTTGTGCTTGGCTGTCGCATTCAGCCATGGCCGCGACAATTTCACCAGAAGTCATGGATTCCAGGCGGTCCCATTGTCCGGACTGTTCTGTGGGGGAGAGGGAGGATTCAGGCTTCATCTGACGCGAAAGTCGGCAATCCAAAGGACAGGCGAGGAGGAACCGTCCAAAAGCAAAAAAGGGCAAGGGGTTCCACCGGATCCCCTCGCCCTTTGTGCGGTGATGGAATGCTTCATTCTGAGGTCAGGATGTCCATGTCGTTTTTTGATGAAATGGGGCGGGTCGTGGCAAGGGCCACGCATCCCAGTGGGGTGTAGGCACCGCTGGCCTTTTCGGATTGAATGTGAACGATGAGGTCGCCCTGGCCATCGGATTCCACAGAAAGGCGTTCTAGCTGTCCTTGAATGGTGCCGTCTTTGTACAGTCGGCCCTGCGTATCCACCACACTGTATTGGACGGTGCCCAGATCGGAGTGGGTGCTGATGATGAGGTCCAACACGCCAGGTGAACGGACTTCGATCACTGTGGCTGCACTTTCACCGCGCCCGAGGGTGCCAGCTGCCACTTGGTCGAGCATGATGTTTTTGTCCAAAGCGCTGATCACCCGCTGGCGAGTGAAGCGTTTGCATTGGGCGTCGGCTGTTGCGAAGGTCAGCAGGGAGATGCTGGTCAAGGAAAGGAGAATGAATTTGTTCATGGCAAAGGGAATTTGAGTCAGTGGGGTACTTGGCGAATGTGCCCCCTCTTTTTCCTTTGCTCATTGAGCGTCGTCAAGGGCTCCCTTGACAATTGTCATCCGACCGGAGTCAGGCCAAAACTTCTGCGCCGCGGATTCGAGCCACAGCTTGTGTGGCGTGATGGATGCAATCTTGGGTGGTCAGCCTGCTGAACGAAAACCGAATGGAACTTCTTCCGTCCGCCTGACATCCCAAAGCCGACAAAACATGGGAAGGCTGGGTGCTGCCGCTGGAGCATGCACTGCCACCTGAGCAGGCCACTCCGTCTAAATCCAACAAAAACAGCAGCATGCCGTTCTTTTCATGTTGGGGGAAATTGACGCTGAGAACGGTGTACAGAGAGTCTTCGGTATCGGAGCCCGCATTGAATGCAACGCCAGGAATGGAGGCTCGCAATTCCACAACCATTTGTTGCTTGAGCGAACGGATGTGAGCAGCGTGCTCTTCTTGGTGCTCCATGGCCAGGTCAAACGCCTTGGCCAACCCGATGATGCCGATGAGGTTTTCGGTGCCCCCGCGCATGGCCCTCTCCTGGCTGCCGCCCATGATGTGGGCGGAGATGCGCAGACCGTCTCTGACGTAGAGGAAGCCAGCGCCTTTGGGGCCGTGCAACTTGTGTGCACTGCACGCGGCAAAGTCCACTGGCAGGGAAGAAAAATCGAGTGGGTAGTGGCCCATGGTTTGGACCGTGTCGGTGTGGAACAACGCGCCGTGCGAGCGGCAGCAGTGGCCAATGGCCTCCAGGTCCTGCAGGATGCCGACTTCGTTGTTTCCGTGCATCACAGAAACCAGGGTGGGGATGCCGTCTGAAAGTGTTGTATCCAACGATGGGATGTCCACTTTTCCAGAGGAGTCGAGGGCGATGAGTCCGAACGTCACATCGGGCGACTTGGCCAAATGCTGTGCCGTTTTGAGCACAGCACTGTGTTCGGTTGCACAAGTCAGGATGCGCTTGCAGCCCAGTTGTTCCACCCCCGCATGCAACGCCATGTTGTCGGCCTCGGTGCCGCCACTGGTGAAGCAAATCGTTTTTGGGGCTACGTTCAAATGGGATGAAATCCGCCGACGGGCTTGCTCGATGGCAGTTTTGGTTTTGCGGCCAAAAGCATGTGTAGAGGATGGATTGCCAAAGTGGTCCCTCATGAAGGGGAGCATTTCGTCAATGACCTCTGGGAGCATAGGGGTCGTAGCGGCGTTGTCGAGGTACACGTTCATTTCGTGGGGTCACTCAAATGCAAAAGGCAACTGCAAAATACGCCACAAGGGCTGGATTCTGTTCTCGGTTGCAAACGCGTCAGGCCAAGTTGAGCAATTCATCGCGGTAGGTTTCGACCAATTTCATGGCGTCATCATGGGTGGCGGCCTCGGCATACACGCGAATGATGGGCTCTGTATTGGACTTTCTCAGGTGAACCCATCCCGATTCCAGGTCCAGTTTGACCCCATCCACCGTCAACGGATTTAGATGGGATTGTTGCTCTGCAAAACGATGCATGAGCGCGTCGGCATCCCAGTTCGGATCCAAATCGATTTTGGCCTTGACCATTTCATAATGGGGATAAGAGGCCCTCAGTTCCGACACCTTCCCCCCACGCTTGGCGAGCAGGGACAAAAACAAGGCAATTCCCACCAATGCATCTCGTCCGGCGTGAAGCGTGGGGTAAATGACCCCGCCATTTCCTTCCCCGCCGATGATGGCATGTGTGTCCTTCATTTTTGCAACCACGTTGACCTCGCCCACGGCGCTGGCTGTGTAGGACTGCCCATAGCGCGCAGCCACGTCCCTCAATGCTCGGGTCGAGCTCAGGTTGCTAACCACAGCACCAGGGGTATGAGCCAGCACATGGTCTGCTGTGGCCACCAGGGTGTATTCCTCACCAAACATGCTGCCATCCTCTGAAACGAACGCCAAACGGTCCACATCGGGGTCCACCGTGATGCCCAATTGACAGCCTTGCTCTACGACGGCCTGAGAAAGGTCCTTCAAGTGTTCGGGTCGAGGTTCAGGATTGTGGGGGAACCGTCCGTGCGGCTCACAATACAACTCCACCACTTGGTCGACACCCAAGGCGGCCAAAAGGGCAGGCACTGCGATGCCTCCAGTACTGTTTACGGCATCCACAGCGATTTTGAATCCAGCCGAGGCAATGGCCTCTCGGTCCACGAGTTCAAGCTCAAGAATGGCCTGGATGTGGGCGTCGATCCAGCCGGTCAATGGTGTCACTTTTCCCAATTCTTCGACCGGTGCAAAGTCCATCGGGGCATTGGATCGCCGGATGACTTCGGCTCCGGCTTCAGCGGAGATGAATGCGCCCTGTCCGTCCAACAGTTTGAGCGCATTCCACTGAACGGGGTTGTGAGAGGCTGTCAAAATGATGCCGCCGTCTGCATTTTCACCCATGACAGCCATCTCAACGGTGGGTGTTGTGGACAAGCCGAGGTCCAATACGTCAATGCCCATTCCCATGAGGGTTCCCGTGACCAAGCGCTGGACCATGTCTCCAGATGGCCTGGCGTCTCGGCCCACCACGACAACGGGCCTTGGGCGTTGCTCGGAGGCACCAAAGGCACTCCAAATCCAGCTTCCATATCCCATTGTGGATCGGACCACATCGGGAGGGGTGAGGTTGTTTCCCTCTTCTCCACCGATGGTTCCTCGAAACCCAGAAATGCTGCGGATGAATGTCATGGGGCAAAATTAGGCGGTTCTGAAGCGCCAACGATTACGAAATCAAAGGAGATGCATGGGGTTTCTACGGCATCACGGACCATCTTTACCTCGTGGATGGAATGGGGCACGGGTGTGCAAAACCCAAGGCTCCAGAAGGACGCACCCCGGACATGCACCAGTAGATTAGTGGCGATTGATGCACGACGAAGAACTAAACGATCAGGACGCACAGGAGATTGCAGGCATTGTGGAACGCTACGAGTCCATGATGGCCAATAATGGCTCTGCTTTCTTTGATTTGATGGAGTTGGAGGTGCTGATTGAGCACTATTTGCAGCGAGGCCGTCACAAACACGCCCAAAAGGTGTTGCAGTACGCCAGCAAATTGTACCCAGAGAGCTTGTCGCTTCAGTTGCGTGAAGCCCAGTTGATGGCCGGTTCAGGAGATGTGAAAACCGCCATTCCTCGGCTTCAAACGCTCTTGGCTTTTGAGCCGTCGAATGACGAAATCCATTTGACATTGGCGACCCTTTATTCTCAGGTCAACCAGCACACGGATGCCATTCATCACTACCGAATGGCGTTGGAGTTGGGTGACCGGGTTTTTCGAGGAGACCTTTTCATCGACATCGCTCTCGAGTACGAGAACATTGGACATTGGGAGCGGGCCATTTCTGTCTTGAAAGAAGCCCTTCGTGAAAACCCAAGTAACGAAACAGCGCTCCACGAGCTGGGCTTTTGCTTCGAGACCATTGGCAGGCACGAGGATTCAGTAGAGGCATTCAAAGCGTTCGTCGATTTGCACCCGTACAGCTGTCCAGGCTGGTACAACCTCGGGAATGCATTGCAACGTACTCGGAATTTTGAAAAGAGCATCGAGGCCTATGAATATGCCTTGGTCATCGACGAGGACTTCAGTCCCGCTCTCCTGCAGAAGGCCGCAGCGTTGACCATGATGGAGGACTACCAGAAGGCACTCGAATGCTACCGCGAGTCCATCTTGATGGACGCTCCCCAAGCCAATACCTACACATTGATGGGGGAGTGCATGGAGCGCATGGAGAAGCTCGACGAGGCTTCAGACTACTACTACTGCGCCCTGGAGTTGGACGGTGAATTTGCCGACGCTCACGTGGGCTTGGGGGTGGTGGCAGAAATGCGCCAAGATTGGCCTGCGAGTTTGAAATGCTTCGAAAAAGCGATGGAGTTGGAGCCGGGCAATGTGGAATACCACCTGTTGTTGGGCGGAATCCTTCGCAAAATCGGCATGCATGATGAGGCAGCATTGATTTACATCAATGCCCTTCGTTTGGAACCCGAAAATCTCGAAGTGTACATCGAGGCTGCTGCCAATTTGCAGGAAGATGAGCGCTTTGAAGAGGCCTTGACATTGCTCCATCAGGTGCCAGAAGCCTCTAGGGTTGATCTGGTTGTGGTCAGTCGCACGTTCATCAGTCTTTATTCTCTCGGACGTCAGCAAGCGGGCTTTGCTTTGCTTGATGCCGCAATGGCTCATACGCCTGACATTTGTACCACCTTGCTGACCTTGTTCCCTTCCATTGAAGAGGACCCATCGTTTGGTTTGCGAGTTTTGAATGCCCCAAAAGCACAATGAATTTCCCCTTGCCTCATATGTCAGAGCGCACAAGCG
>Ga0208971_1002318_pt1 | contig 10320 bp, 6 predicted proteins | sample AOAMet1_18_M0_10_2_FD_188229 | JGI IMG/M metagenome (GOLD analysis project Ga0208971, IMG submission 188229) | Ammonia-oxidizing marine microbial communities from Monterey Bay, California, USA - CAN11_18_M0_10 (SPAdes) | ecosystem: Environmental > Aquatic > Marine > Intertidal zone | place... | reverse complement strand
CTCAGATATGGCCTCTTCCAAAGTGGCACCTGTGGGAAGCCGCCCATCGGTTTCTACTGTAAAGGAAATAATAATAGGTAGATCCAACGCCTTTGCCGCAAGAACCATACCCGTCGCTTCGGCTGTGCATGCAATGGTATAGCCACTCACCAAATCGACCTCGCCATCAACAAAAATGGCAAGTTGTTCCATATGATAGGTTTTCGCTTCATCAGTCGACATTTGTTCGCTTGGTGCATAGGCGTCATCCCGCGGGCCTAAATTCGCGCTTAAGATTATCGTTGAACTTTCGAATTCGGCGCGGACCTCTGACAGCACCTGTACGGCATCAGCATTAATCAATCGAAGCTGATCCGGAGTATAACCAAGGCTTTCTGCGCGACTTCTGTTGGCGACCCAAGTCGGCGTTTCAAGAATTGCGCCAAGATTTTTCGATTGGGCAAGCTTGATAAAATCACGATGATATTTCTTGATTATCTCACGGCCTTCTTGGTTTTCAAGCAATGGGTACGCAGCAAAACCCGGTAAATCGATGCCCATGTTAAAAATAATGTCTGTTTCCATACCAACATAGGCAAGAAATACATTGTCAGTTTGGTGTGGTAATTGTCGTTTTATCATATCCATTTTGGCCTCCTAATAAGCGAAGCTTATAAGGAGTTTCCAATTTTGCAAGTTTGATGCAAACAGATGGTAAATACTTTGAACGGCCGAAGTTAAGAGATCTCAACAGTTGTGACCTGTCTGTAGGATTTATCTGGTGTAACAATAATGGATGGAAATTCGGGTCTATTTACAGCATCAGGGAACTGCTGAGCCTCTAGGCAAATTCCATGGAACGGTGCGTGTTTTTGCCCGTTGAGTGGTGGGTTTTGTTCATAAAGACTGCTGCCTGTATAAAGTTGCAGCCCCGGTTGATCGGTACTTAGTCGAAGCGACAATCCATTGGGTGCCGTTAATGTGGCGTTCACTTTTTCATTCTGCGTCAAAACTAAATTGGCATCACTGCCAGTTTTTGATGGATCAGCCTCACCCAAATTTCGAATTTTGCGAAAATCTAAATTCGTATCGGCGATTGAGTCAATAAAACCTGTTGGGATTAGTTTGTTATCCAACGTGGTCGTACCATGAGCATTGATTTGCAAATCATGATCCCAAATCGGCCCTGCGCCACCCATTAAATTATAATAGTTGTGTTGCGCCAAGTTTATCGGTGTTGGGCGATCAACAGAGGCCTTCATATCGTAGGTTAGTTGATTTTCAGACAAGGTAATGACGACTTCAAAATTCACCGCCGCGGGATAGCCGCCTTCGCCATCTGGGGAATGATACGTCAATCGAACGCTTTTATCATCCCCTTCCATGTCCCAGTTTTGATGTCCCAGTCCTGTTGGGCCAGAATGCAAATGATCCGGTTTAATATTGGCCGGTAAATGGTGATGTTGCCCATTCAAGGTAAAGGATGCCTTCGAAATTCGATTGGCAACACGGCCCACAATGGCGCCAATACTTTCACTTTGGCCGATGTAATGTAGCGGATCCTGATAGCCCAAAACCACGGGAACATCTTGCCCCCGATGGGAAACAAGCCAGTTTTGCGTGATACACCCCAAAGACAAAATTGAAACCTGATGGTTGCCGTCTTGTAAAACATGACAGCGCAAATCTTTGGGGGCTATCAAATGTGGTGTCATCAATTACGGACCGCGCCACCTTCAAACAACATCGTACGAATGCGTTCACGGGTAAGCGGCGTTTTAGCCAGTTGAATGAATGCTGCGCGTTCGCGATCCAACAGATCTTGCTCGATCTGCGCCAGTTCTTCTGGCCCATCTGGGTTTACGACAATTGTCGCAATCTCCATCGCCACAGTTTTATCATGTGGGTAGAACATCTTATCCGCGACACCCTTAGACATGAACGCATCCATTTCGGTCAATAATTCATTACCCGGCAAGGTAAATACCGGTTTACTTGGTGCTGAATATCCAGATTGCATTTCATGGATCAAGGCCGTGGCTTTGGTGATTAATTTGTCGCGATTCATCACCGATTGGTCTACGTCAGGACGGAAATATTGTAACTTGGCCGCCTGCTCTGGGCTTGCCCCTGTTTGCCCATAACCAACCTGCATCCATGTATTCCAAGCTGCTTTACGCCAATCACCAGTTGCTGCGTGCCAGCGGAAAAACGTTTCCTTTACACCGCCACCACTTGGTACGACCCCAACAGCCGCTTCAACTAAACCAAGCACTGAATTTGAGTGGGCGACCAAGCGATCACAGTGAACCAATACCTCGTATCCACCGCCAAGACCCAGCCCAGAAGGTGCACCAACGACGGGCACTGGCGCGTATTTCAAGGCAATACATGCTTGCTGAAAATCATTTAGAAATGCATCGATGCCATTCCAATTCGCCTCTTCGATCAGGGCGTAAAAGTGGTTCAAATCAACACCGGCGGAATAGTGCTGTGCATCGTTATGTACCAAAATACCCTTACCGTGATCTTCTGCGGCAGCCGCAACCACAGCCATCGAGTCACCGGTCAATGCGTTTGCTTTTGAGTGAAATTCAATCAATCGCAAATCACCATCCAACGCATATAGACTGGCTGCCTTATTGCGTAAAATCGGTGTCAGGGTTTGGCGGGTAAAACTAAATCGCACTGTTCCTTCGGGCAGAATGACCGGTGCAAAAACGCCATCACTGGTTTCAAATCGACGTACGTTCAAAACGCCATTTTCCACGGTATAAAACGGCCCGTTCTTTTGTGAGGCGGCCAAAGCCGGTGGAATTGCGACGCCAGCATTTGTTGCCAATTCTGCCACCTGATCGGCGCTCAGCGCATCAATCATTTCAAATGGACCACGTATCCAATTAAAACCCAGTTTCATGGCATCATCGATATCTTGAGGGCTGGCAGTGACCTCTGGAATAAGATCAGCCGCATAAGACAAGACGCGACCCAAGAAATTGCGACAGAACGTTTGATGAGATTTTTCACCCTCGGAAATCATCAAACCAAGCGTTTCACGACCTTCGGCCTGTGCCTCGGCGGCTAAAACTGCACTTTCAGGAAGGATTTTATTGCGCGGACGCTCAGCGCCTGTATCCAAATCAATTGCGGTGTTTTCACCCTCGCCACGATAAAATCCACCCAGTCCCTTTTGACCGGTATAGCCTGACGCGATCATTTTATTGATCAACGGCATGACTGGATTGTCTTTGCGCCCAACGGCATGAAATGCGTCACCATCCGGTAAAATGGAGCCTAGTGTATCAACAACGTCAGACATCAAATCGACGCCAATCAAATCGTACAAACCGAATATACCAGTCTTTGGAATACCCATCGGGCGCCCCATCAATGCGTCTGCTTCCTCAACCGAAAGGCCTTGCTTTGCGGCCTCGTCCATACCCACTTGCAGTGCAAAAACGCCAACACGATTGCCCAAGAACCCAGGCGTGTCGCCACATTGCACAACACCTTTGCCCAAAATTTCGTCATTATATCGCGCAAGTCGATCCATCACGGCAGGGTTAGTATCGGCACCGCGCACCAATTCCAACAACCGCATATAGCGCACTGGGTTAAAGTAGTGCGTTATCGCAAAACGGGCGCGAAAATCCTGTGGCATATCCTCAACCAACAACTTGATCGGAATCGTCGACGTATTTGATGTCACCACACATTCAGGTGAGATCACATCATTAAGCCGCTGATAAAGCGCCTTTTTAATATCTAAGCGTTCAACGATTGCCTCAACTATCCAATCGCATTCAGCCAGTTTATCAAAATCGTCTTCGATATTTCCAACTTTGATCAAAGCCGCGCGTTTTTTATGCATCAACGCAGGTGGATCAGATTTCAAAAGCCGCGTTACCGCATTTTCTGTCACTTCATTTCGGCTGTTCTTGCCTGGCAAATCCAACAACAGAACTTCGTGGCCTGCATTGGCAATTTGCCCCGCAATGCCACTGCCCATGGTGCCTGCGCCAATAACAGCGATACGTTTGAAATCAGAATTGGTCATGTCGGTTCACTTTTCAGGAATTAATTCGCAAGAAATTTGCGAAGGGCAATGTTTACTTCAAAGGGGCGTTCAGTCGTTGACATATGTCCAGCATTCTTCAACTCGACCACTTCCACGTTAGACAATGCGTCTGCCAGTTTTCGTCCGGCCTTGATCGGCGTCATTTTATCCATGTCCGAAAATATGCACAGACTTGGGCATTGAACTGCTGCTGCCGCTGCTGCGCCGTCTGTATAGGCCGCACAAGCTGACAGGTCGGTAAACAACGCGCCTGCTTCATTTGCAGACATAAGTTGGCGCCCATATGCCAAATGCGAATGGCCCGGCATTGTATGATCATGCATGTGGCCCGCAGGACCGTGTCCCCAATCCATCATCGCATCGATCGCTCTTGGTTCTTTGTTCTTGGCCAAATCTAGTAGCATGTCGTTCACAGGAATGGCCAACGCTGTTGCAATGAATGTAGCCATTTTCACTTTTTCAGGGTGACGTCTGGCCATTTCCATTGCAACCAACCCACCTTGTGAGTGTCCGATTACATTTACGTTGCCTTTAATTTCTGCTGCATTGATCACGTCGACGTACCAATCCGCCATTTCCTCGATTGTTTGGGGGGCATCGCCTTTTGACAATCCATGCGCAGGCATGTCTGGCACCAATACATCAAAACCGCGATTGGCTAGAAAGCGCCCTTGCAAAAGAAAACTTAGATGGCTTTGACCTGAGCCGTGAATAAACAGCAAAACTTCGCCGTTAGGATCAAAATTTCGGCCACCAGTGGAAATAAAGGTCTCATGTCCGTTTACCTGAATTTTCATGATTTTGCTCCTGCAACTTTACCCGCAATGCGCAAGGCTGCTTTAAAGTCAGCAATTAAGTCATCGATATCCTCTAGCCCCACAGACACACGCACCAAATCCTCGGTTAGACCAGCGGCTTGCATCGCTTCGGGTGTTAAATGCGAATGCGTCGTTGAACCGGGGTGAATAACCAAGGTTTTTGCATCCCCAACATTGGCAAGGTGACTGGCCAGTTGAACGTTTTCAATAAAAGCACGCCCAGCCTCGCGGCCACCTTTAATACCAACAGCAATGATTGATCCCTGCCCTTTGGGCATCAATTCGACCGCCACCTTGTTATCAGGGTGATCTGGTAAAGACGGATGTTTCACCCATGCTACCTGTTCGTGCTCAGACAAAAACGCTAACATTTTGGCGGTATTCGACATGTGTTTTTCCATGCGCAAACCCAGCGTCTCTATGCCCTGCATAATAAGAAATGCATTCATTGGTGCCAAACACGGGCCGACGTTCATCATGCCTTCGGTACGAACACGGGCGGCAAAGGCGCCAGGTCCATATTCTTCCCATAGGTTCACGCCTTGGTATCCAAAATGCGATGTGGTCAGCATTGGGAATTTGTCGTTCTGTCCCCAATCAAAATTCCCGCCATCAATCACTGCCCCACCAAGGGCTGTTCCGTGACCACCCATCCATTTTGTCAAAGAATGGATAACGATGTTTGCCCCGTGCTTTAGCGGTTGAATCATCCATGGCGTATTGAACGTGGCATCAATCACCAAGGGGATGCCTGCCTCAGCCGAAATTTTACCAACCGCACGGATATCCATGATGTCCATGCCCGGATTGCCGATCACCTCACCAAAGACCATTTTGGTGTTTGGCTGAATGGCCGCTTTGATCGCCTCTGGATCATTAGGCGCCACAAAAGTGGTCGTTACGCCGTAACGCGACAAAGTATGTTCAAACAAATTGATATTTGCGCCATACATTTGCGAAGAACTAACGATATGATCGCCCGCTGAACATAAGGCCATAACTGTAACGAACAATGCCGACATGCCAGAAGCTGTGGCAACAGCTGCAACACCCCCATCAAGGGCGGCAAGACGTTGTTCAAGGACCGCGACGGTTGGGTTGGTAAGGCGCGAATAGATGTGACCGCCCACTTCCATATTAAACAATGCAGCTGCGTGTTCGGTATCTTGAAACACATATGAAGTGGTTTGGTGGATTGGAACAGCACGACTGCCGTGGCGCTCATCAGGGCTGTGGCCAGCATGCAGGGCCAAGGTATCAAATTTGAAATTGCCGCTCATTTGTGTCTCCACTGTCTGTCAAAAACTTGACGCAGCTTTATCACGGGCACGATCTGTTAAAAAGTGCGATGTTGTTCCGGCACCTCAAAATGACGCGGGGTAAAAACGTAATTATTCCCGCATAGATGTCGGCGCGGTTTGTGGAACTCCATCTAATATTGTCAAACCACGGCGCACGCGATCTTTCACCGCTGTGCCACTAGGGGCGTAAACATGTTTGCTGGCCTCAACCATCAAAACACCACCTGCTGAGAAAAACCCCAGCTTTCGACCAACGTTTTCCCAGAGGTTTGCGGTTTTCAGCCAAAACCGCCGATTTGAGGGAGGGGAAAACAGCATTGTTTTGTGGCTTTCAGGTGTGAAACCCGCCGCCCGCAATTGTTTATCCAATTGCATCGGTGAATATGGTCGCCCGTATCCAAAAGGTGTTTTGTCTGATCGCGACCAAAGACCCGCCCGATTGGGCACAATGAACAATACACGCCCCCCTGGCCCCAAGGCGCGATGGCATTCTTGCAATATTGCATCGGGGTTTTCGCTGGTCTCTAAACCATGAAGAACAATCAATCGATCCAACGAACCTGTGGTTACAGGCCAAAAAGATTCTTCACAAAGAAGCGACACATTCGGTACCCCTACAGGCCAATGCATAACGCCTTGCGGCCCGGGCATAAGCGCCAGCAACCGCCGTGCCTGTCCTAAATAAGGGCGCAGCATCGGGGCGGCAAAACCATAACCTGCCACGGTCAGCCCCTTTGCCTCTGGCCACTTTGCAACGACTTGATCGCGGATCGCCTTTTGTGCGGCACGACCTAATTTAGTTCGGTAATAAAACCGCTGTAGTTCGCGCACGTCTAAATGCATTGCATCGCCCCTTAAAGTTCGTCAGTTTATCCGACATACCAATACTTAGGAAAGTTTTGCGCCAATGTCCCTTGAAATCATCACCGTCCCTTGTCTGTCAGATAACTATGCCTTTATTGCCCGAGATCAAGAAACAGGGGTGACAGCTTTGGTTGATGTGCCAGAGGCGGCACCAATTTTGGCCGAACTGGACGCGCGCGGTTGGGGTTTGGATCTGATATTACTGACCCATCATCACGATGATCACATTCAGGGCGTGCCAGAAGTTATTGCAAAAACGAATGCAAAAGTGGTGGGGGCAAAGGCAGACGCGCATCGTTTGCCCAAATTGGACATGGCATTAAACGAAGGCGATTCAATCAACATCGGTGCCAGTGAGGGCGTGGTTTTGGATGTCTCTGGCCACACGATCGGTCACATCGCCTTTCACTTTGCCAAGGCAAAGACGATTTTCACGGCTGACAGCCTGATGGCGTTGGGATGTGGTCGCCTGTTTGAGGGCAGCTTTGCGCAAATGTGGGAAAGCCTTAGTAAGATGGCGGTTCTTGATCCTGATACCCTGGTCTGCTCAGGGCATGAATACACGGCGGCAAATGGGCGTTTCGCCATGAGTGTAGAGCCTGAAAACACTGACCTTCAAACAAGGGTCAAAGAAATCGCCTCTGCAAACGCAAAAGATGTACCTACTGTGCCCTCGCTTTTGTCACTCGAACTCGCAACTAACCCATTCTTGCGCCCACATTCGCCAGAAATTCGAGTAAACTTAAATATGCAAGACGCATCGGACGCCGACGTTTTTGCCGAAATCCGCCGCCGCAAAGACAATTTTTAGGGTTCAGCGGACTATTCACGCCCAATTCACACAAAAGTTGAACGATATTTCCAACTAAATGCCACCTAAAGATTAAAAAAACTTAATTTGCCCTTGAAGCCTGACGAATAAAACCGAAGTCTAGAGGGAAAGGTCGAGCAACGATACATTCGCCGTTCGATTTAGATCAAGGAGCAGTCATCATGCCATCATTTTCGAAAACACTAGAAAATGCCATTCACATGGCCCTAAGCGAAGCAAACGAACGCCAGCATGAATATGCGACGTTAGAACATTTATTGCTGGCCCTGTTGGATGAAACCGACGCCATTCGTGTGATGCAGGCATGTGGCGTAAACCTTGAACAATTACGCGGCACACTGATTGAATTCATCGACGAAGATTTGGCCACATTGATTGCTGATCAAGATGGTTCAGAGGCCGTTCCAACAGCCGCTTTCCAACGTGTAATTCAACGTGCGGCTATTCACGTGCAATCATCAGGTCGTAACGAGGTAACTGGCGCCAATGTCTTGGTGGCAATTTTTGCCGAACGTGAATCTAATGCTGCGTTCTTTTTACAAGAACAAGAAATGACCCGTTATGATGCGGTAAACTTTATCGCGCATGGCGTTGCCAAAGACCCACAATATGGCGAACAACGCTCGATTTCAGGTTCTGACGACCCGTTGGAAGAGCACGAAATGCAAGGTTCCGGCGGCAAGGAAGAAAAAGAAAGCGCGCTTGCTAAATATTGCGTCGATCTGAACGAAAAGGCCACCAAGGGTGATGTCGATCCCCTGATTGGTCGTAACCACGAAGTAGAACGCTGCGTTCAGGTTCTGTGCCGTCGCCGAAAAAACAACCCATTACTCGTGGGTGATCCCGGCGTTGGCAAAACCGCTATTGCCGAAGGTCTAGCCTTTAAAATCATCAAAGGTGAAACACCCGAAGTTTTACAAAATGCCACCATCTATTCGCTTGATATGGGCGCGCTATTAGCAGGCACACGGTACCGCGGTGATTTTGAAGAACGCCTAAAGGCCGTCATGGATGAAATGGAAGAGCACCCTGATGCCGTTCTTTTCATTGACGAAATCCACACGGTTATCGGCGCAGGTGCTACATCTGGCGGTGCCATGGATGCGTCAAACCTGCTGAAACCCGCGTTGCAGGGCGGCAAATTACGCTGCATGGGGTCCACAACATACAAAGAATTCCGTCAGCATTTTGAAAAAGATCGCGCGCTGTCTCGTCGTTTCCAAAAGATCGACGTTAACGAGCCATCCGTTGAGGATACTATCAAAATTCTGCGCGGTATTAAAACCTATTTTGAACAACATCACTCGATCAAATACACAGCCGATGCGATCAAAGTGGCCGTAGAGCTATCTGCGCGTTACATCACCGATCGTAAATTGCCAGACAAGGCGATCGATGTGATTGACGAAGCGGGTGCCGCACAACATTTGATCCCAGAATCGCGTCGTCGTAAAACCATCGGTGTGAAGGAAATTGAAGAGGTCGTTGCGAAAATTGCTCGCATTCCACCAAAAACCGTTTCCAAGGACGATGCCGAGGTTCTGCGTGATCTTGAAGGCTCACTAAAACGCGTGGTCTTTGGACAAGATGATGCGATTGATGCTTTGTCATCAGCCATTAAACTGGCACGCGCTGGCTTGCGTGAACCTGAAAAACCGATTGGTAACTATCTGTTTGCTGGCCCAACCGGTGTTGGTAAAACTGAGGTCGCTAAACAACTTGCGGATACGTTAGGCGTAGAATTGCTGCGTTTCGATATGTCAGAATACATGGAAAAACACGCTGTTAGTCGCCTTATTGGCGCCCCTCCAGGCTATGTTGGGTTTGATCAGGGCGGCATGCTAACTGACGGTGTGGATCAACACCCCCACTGTGTTTTGCTGCTTGATGAAATGGAAAAGGCCCATCCAGACGTTTACAACATTCTGTTGCAAGTGATGGATCACGGCAAACTGACCGATCACAACGGACGGACAGTTGATTTTCGCAATGTGGTCTTGATCATGACATCTAATGCGGGTGCCAGCGAAATGGCGAAAGCTGCGATTGGCTTTGGTCGTGAACGTCGCGAGGGTGAAGATACAGCCGCGATTGAAAAAACATTCACGCCAGAATTCCGCAACCGACTGGATGCGGTCATCAGCTTTGATCCTTTGTCCAAAGAGGTAATTTTGCAGGTTGTTGAAAAATTCGTTCTGCAACTTGAGGCTCAATTGCTTGATCGCAATGTGGCAATTGAATTGTCGCGCGATGCAGCGATTTGGTTGGCGGATCGTGGATATGACGACAAAATGGGCGCACGTCCCTTGTCGCGCGTCATCCAAGAACACATCAAAAAGCCTTTGGCCGAGGAATTGCTGTTTGGCACGCTTGCCAAAGGCGGGTTGGTCAAGGTCGGCGTCAAAGATAAAAAGATTGATCTTGAAATTCTACCGATGGAAAAAGTAC
>Ga0208971_1002312_pt1 | contig 10329 bp, 9 predicted proteins | sample AOAMet1_18_M0_10_2_FD_188229 | JGI IMG/M metagenome (GOLD analysis project Ga0208971, IMG submission 188229) | Ammonia-oxidizing marine microbial communities from Monterey Bay, California, USA - CAN11_18_M0_10 (SPAdes) | ecosystem: Environmental > Aquatic > Marine > Intertidal zone | place... | reverse complement strand
TCAGCCGCGCCGTAATTGATAGCAAAGCATTCGATATTTTGGCCGTTGGTTGTGTAGTCCTCGACCACGGTTTGGCCGCCTTGGGTGGACACAATTGCGGGCCGGGTACCGTAGGTCGTGCCGTGCCGGTAGCCTAGTTCGAATTTGAACCGTACACCGGTGCCCGCGCTCAAATTTGGATCGCCTCCGATACTTAAATAATACCCGAAAACCACCGTACAAACGTCGCCGGTTTGGATCCCATCGGCGCCGCCGTAGCCGTTTGTTTCCCAAAAATTGGAGCTAAACACCCCACCCGGCACAAGCCCGTTCCAGTCTACCCCGGTGCCGCCGTAGTTGTAAGCGGTTCGAACTTCTCGCAACGGGGGCAACTGGGAGCCGGTCCAGCCGGAGAGCTTGATGCGCTCTTGGTCGTCGTTTGTAGTCAAAAACCGGGCCTGCGCTGTCGGTTGGTATGCTTGCAAGCCGTGACCGGTAAAAATTACGCCCGTCCCCGGTGTTCCATCCTGTTGAAACGTTCGGAAAGTCTTAACCCCGTCAGCTCGGGAGGCGACATTTTCGACAAAAAAAGCGCCGTCGCATTGGTACAAAACCGCGCCAAGATTTAGCAAAACATTATCCAGAACCTCGGCCGCGCTGTAATATTGTGGCGTCCCGTCCCCGTCTAGGTTGCGCAATTTTTGAGACGGGAAAACAATTTTATCTATATAGGGCGCGCCGGTGTGGTCGGCGTGTTGGCGGGCGTCATTAATTAGCAAAAAATTATCCGCGGCGGTCCATGCGTCCCCGTGTCGAATCTTGGACAAACACCGAGCAACCACAACGGGCAGGGTTGGTTGGTCTCCATATTCGGCGCCCGAGGCTTGCAAATAATCCGAGCTCTTTAAATTTGTCAGGTCGTCCGAGGCGCGCAAGGTGAACAGCTCGAACGGTTGGTCGCGGCGGTCGTGATCAAGTAAAACAACCCCCGACCAGTACAGCAAAAAGGAGTTGCCGCCGTTGGTACTGCGATAAATTCGCAACGTAAAACGCCCTTCGCTGGCTTCATACATTGCCGAAAGTAGGCCGGCCGAATTTGCATCGAGGTCTAAAATATCCACACTACAGGCCGACCCAATAACCCCGCAGAACGGGTTGTCGATGTCCCCGTCCCATTCAAGTTCGAAACCCGAGCCGCCAAGCTGTAGAGCTGAAGCCGTGCCGCTAAACTCTGAATCGTGAATCTCGACCCGGTACCGGATCGCGCGGTCGTCGTCAAATTCTGCCTCGTGTCTTTTCATCGAATTCCGGTATTTCGGCGCCGGCTGTTTTGTCCGCGTTCCTGTATTAATACCAAATCGCGGCCGTCTATTCTGCCGGTAACGTTTACGGAACTGCCGCCAATCATTCCCTCCAGTTTCGAAAGCGGCGCGATAACTTCGGGGTCTGTCATTGCCCCGCGATTGTCACCGACGGTTGCGAGGGTTGGACCGTAAGCGAGTCCTCCAGAGGCCAGTTTTGGAGCTTCTTCGGCGGCTTTTGCTAGGCTACTTTTTACAAAACTTCCAAGGGCAACCAAGGCAACACCCGCGGCAATTGCGACCGCTGGATTCAGCGTTTCAAGGGCTTTCTTTATTCCTAAAATTGCGGCGCCGGTGCTGATTGCAATCTGTCCAATTTTTATCGCAAGATCAGCGAGACCGGTCAAAAACGTATTAGATAAATCTCGAATGCTTCCGGTACCGGCCGCAATGCTTCCGAGCATTGAGCCCATATTTGAGGCCATAGCCGCGGCGCCTTCTTGTATCGCACCGTTTAAAGCCTGACCGAAAGCGATCGCCCTTTCGCGGTTCTCGACCAACTTTTGGCCGAGCGTGTCTAGTTCTGGGCTGAATTCGTCAAGTTCTTCTTCCGGCTCCATATTGACCGCAACCAATCCGGAGGTGTCAAACTCAAAGCCCTGATCCGTTGGCCTTTTTTGCTTGGCCAATTCGGCCAACCTTTCATCGTCGGCGATCTCCATGGCCCGCTGTTGGGCCATTATCTGGGCGTGCTCTTTTTCTCTTTTGGCTTGCGCTTTCCAAGCCTTCAAAGTGGCCGCGTCCGTTCTTTTGTCGTTGTTGTCGTCCTCCTGTTCTCCGATTTCTTCCAAACGCGCCAAAAGTTCGTCGTTGGCCGCGACCATTTTTTCCAGCGGTTTCAAATACGCCTTTAACTGGTCAAGGCGTTTCTTTCCCATATAGTCCAGCCCATCCGATTCGGCAAGCGCTAACAGGTCTTCAAGCTCGGCGGCTTCGTCGGCGTACAGGCTGACAAGGTCTTCCCGGTTTTTTTTGATCTTGGCAACCTGTTCTGCCGTTGTGCCGCCAAGGCTTTTAAGATCCGCTTCCGCAATCAATTGCGCGCGGTTCATGTCCTCGATCGCGGTTGTGGTTCCTTGAACGCTGGTTGTTGCCTCTTGCGCTTTTAGGCTGAAATCCGTAAACACCGGCAACAAGGCCGTCAGGCTCAAAACTAGGATGCCAACCGGGCCGGCAAGAAAGCGCGTAGACATTGCAACCATTCTGATACCTTGGGCCAAGCTCGGCAAAATGACCAACAACGGTCCAGCGGCGGCCGCAAGACCCCCGAACAGCGTTGCGGCTTTCGTAGTTGTGGGATTCAGGCTGGCAAAATATCCGGCTACCTTGCCCACAATGTTCGCCAAGCCTTCGAGCGTTGGAGCCAATGCAGAACCGACCGCAATTTGGGCACCCTCGACCGCGCTTGTCATCCTTTTCAACGCGCCGTGGGTCGTGTCGGCCATAGTTGCGGCCATTCTTGCCGCGGCGCCGTCGGCGTTTTCAAATTGTTCCGTTAGCGGGTCAATTTGGTCAACGTTTTCCGCAAGGACAAGCAGTTGCGTTTGTGCGCTTCTTCCTACTTCATCAAAGGAGGCGCCAAGATCCAGTCCGCTTTTGGCCAATTCTTCAATGGCCTCCTTCACCGGTTTCCCGGTTTTGTTCATCTCGCCAAAAATGCGCCGCAAGGCTCGGCCGGCTTTGCTTCCGCGAATTCCGTTATTGGCCAAAACCGCCAACATTGCACTTGTCTGTTCAACGCTTACCCCGGCCGCCTTTGCAATCGGCGCAACGAACTGCATTGAACTGGAAAAGCTATCCATTGAAAGCGCCGAGCCTGAAAAACTCGCGGCCATAACATCGGCAAGATGTCCCGTTTGTGAAACGTCCATCCCGAAAGCGCGGAGCGTGCTTGCGGTAATGTCGGCGGCCTGACCAAGATCAGCGTCGGCCGCTTGGGCCAAGTTCAAAATATCGCCGGTGGCCCCCTGTATTTCTCCCGAGGTGAAACCCAAACGGGAAAGCGCCAACTGAAGCCCGCCGACCTCGGACGCCGTAAACATTGTGGTCCGGCCTAGTTCTTTCGCTTGGTTCTCGAGCTGTTTAAATTCTTCAGCCGTTGCCCCGCTTACCGCCTTGACTTTGGCCATTTGAAACTCGAAATCCACGAAGGTTTTCGAGGCGATCGCCCCAAAGGCCGCAAGCGGTGCCGACACTCCAACGGATAGAGACTTCCCGAGGTTTTGAATTTCTCCAAAGGTCCGCCGAAACTTGGAGCGGGTTTTCCCGAGCTCCTTGTTTAGCTGTTTCGTATTTGCCCCAATATTTAGGACAAGATCCTTAATTCTCCCCATTTGTTGCGCTGTTTGCGGCTAAACTGAAAAGATCCTCCACGCTGGCCCCCTCTGGTTTTGATTCCCAAGGAAAGGCCAAAAGATCGGACGGTTTCAATTTTCGGCCCTTTTTGGCGTGCGGTTGCAAGATAATGGTAGCCAACCACCGGGTCTGCTCCCATTGCGTTCTGTGCGCTTGGTCTTGGGCTTTTTCGTGACCAGAAAAAGCGGAGGCAATTATTGGGAGAGTCCACGTTTGGAGATCGCCCCAAGGTACCCGAAGAACACCTAGCCCAAATTCTAAAATTCGGGCAAGGCTTAGGGGCTCTCCGGCTTCTTTTTTTTATCGCCGCCGAGGTCCAGCAAATCAGCAACGGCCGCGCTAAGTGGCTCAATATCTGACATTTCAATTGCGCCCAACCATTGGACGAGTTCAAAATCCCAAACGCGCCCCGCGTGTTCTTCGCCGCGCTTGGCGAAAAAATAAACCCACGTCGCAACCTCAACAACACCGCCGGAGCCCATTTTTTCAAGGCGGTAATCCGTGGCGGCTTCCGTTTCGCTAATTGCTAAAACGTCACACCGCAACTCGTAGGCCGTGCCGTTGTGCTCAAATTTTGCCATTAGGCAACCACTAGTGCGGTGTACGGTCCCGACATGGTGACGGACCCCGATACGGTCGCGGTTTCTTCAGTTCCCGCGCTAATTTCGAGCGAAGTCAAAAGACCAGAACCGGCAAAAGCTAAATCGCCGGTGCTCGAACCCGTTTCAAATTTCCAATCGATCAGGGTACCGCGTTGAAACGTTCCGGCCCCCGGGACGGTGGCAACATTGAAACGCGCCAAAAGGTCTTCAATTCCCTTCTTTCCGCTCGCCGTTGTTGTGTCAACAAAAGCCGAAAAACTCAAAGACCCGGATTTTTTGCCCGCGATGACTTTGTGAAATCCTTGCGAATCCTTGTCCGTAACTTCGAGCTCCTCCTGTTCGATACTGATGCTCGTTTCGGTTTGCAGTTGTACAGGTGCGACCGTGCCGCCTTCCGCATCGATCGCAATCAGAAAAAGAGAGCCGTTTAAAATTGCCATGGGTTCAACGTGTTGGGGGGGTGTTTTTTTTGTCGGCTGTGATGGCATTCACCAAAAGGCGAAAATAGCCGAGCACGGCGTCGTCTTTTTTTGTTGGCGTGATTGAGACAACCACGTCCGCGAATGCGATCAGGGCGAGCAAAAGCGCCGCCCAATTTTCAAAAATGAAATCGGCCATGGCTCAAAGATAAACACCCGCGGCCCTCAATCAATGCCGTACACGCAAAGGGCGGCGGCTTTGATATATACGCCGTTGGTGCTGTTGTCTAAATCCGTCACTCTCAATTCAAAATGGTCACCGGCTTCCCCTGTGGTACTTTCCAACGTTTCCAAACTGACCGTCCCTTCGTTCACTCCATGACTTCCGGGAATGTAGGCGACACCCTCGGCAAGCGTTCGCGAATTGTTGGCGGTGGTTATTTCAATTCTAACCGCTCCATGGTGGGAGCCTTCGGTTGAAATTGTCACAACAGCACACAACCGAACAAACCCATCCCAAGCAATTCGCAATCCTCCCGACTGGATCGCCGCTTGGTTTTCGTGGGTTTGATCGGTGACGCTGTGCAACGGCAGAAGCGTTTGCGTTGTGCCGTTGTAATTGGTTGGAGTTGCTCCAACTATTCCGGAAGTGGGAACAGCTTTAGCGGCTTCCAAAATTACGGGCGCCGGGTAGGCTAAGGTTGCAACCGCGCCCGCGATGCTGAGGTACCCGTTGGGAATTTTCAGGGTAGTAATATCAGCCGAAGGGGTGCCGTCAATTTCTTGTATTGTGATCATTTCGCCGCCGGTATTGGGTACGGTCCCCGCGCGTTGTAAGCGCATGAGGTAGCGTGTTTCTGTAAAGTATTCGTGGGTCGTGTCCTCGAATTCTGCATCCTCGTCTAAATATTGCACCGACTGGACCGGGACACCTGAGAAAGTGCCGGTGGCGCGATCCAGAGCGCCGCGCACCGCTTCCGTGAGGTCTTGGGCTTGGGTGTATTCGTTTGAAACGCAGAACACCTCAAACCGCACTTCGTCCAAAGTGCTCGGGCCGCCTTTTGTGTCTTGTGGTTCAACGCTGGAAAGCTGGTAAACTACATACGGGGCAACCGCATCCTGAGCGGCGATTTCGGGAAAAACCCGAGCCCCAACAATTGCGGCGATTTCTTCCGATCCGGTCAAAATGTAAAAAATTGCTTTTCCTGCTGTCATTTTGCCCCGTAGATTTCTTTCAAAAGTTTGCCGTGCTGTTTGTGGAGGTTGCGTTGCATATTGGACACCGCCCCGGGCCGCGACCGTTCAAACCATCGATAATTTCGATTTTTTCGGCCTTGCAAAAATGGAGAGGAACCACCCTCCACAAAATGCGCAAACCATCCATCGTGGACGGCCCCGATTTTTCCGCTTCTCAAAATTCCCGTTTTCGGCCCGAGCCACCAGTTGGTTTGGTCGTCCTTGGGTCTAAATACTTTAATTGATTTTTTCAGCGTGCCCCGCGGGATTGTAATTTCTGAATTTCTGCGCTTGACTACGATGTCCCGGTGGTAATCCTGAATCCCTTTTTTGAGTTTTCGACGGCCTGAAAGGGCGACCAGTTTGTGCGCGGCTCGAACCTTGTCCCGGTGTTTTTTTTGGTATTTCGCAAGGTCGTCCAAACCCCGCAAAACGTGCTCCAAGTTGCTGGACATCGAAACTTCAATCCGTGGGCCGTTTGTAGATTTTGCCCCGTAACCGGTGGCCGCTTCGCCTCCCGATATGCCCGCCGATAGCCTCCCCATTATTTACGCAAATTGACAAAAATGCGCAAGCCCGAGCGGCGGCCAATTTCTTGAAATCCGACAACGTTGTACTCCTCTCCGTCAAACTCGACCACCTGTTCTTCGTCAACCGTAAACGATCCGCGCGGGTGCCGAATATTAAAGAACCCGTCCCGATCCGGAAAGAGTTGCAACGCGTGCCGCGATTCTTTTGGGCTTCCTTTAGGTATCCACTCGGCCCAAACATTGCCCAAGGCGGTGTCCGTGTTGCTGAGGTTTTCAAGCACCGCCGTTTTTTGGCCGTATAAATCCCGGGCGGCCGTGTATTTTTTGAACCGAATACGCCGGTCCAGCTTTCCGAATCTCATGCGTAAGACAGAACGCGGTACGGGTTCGCAAGTGCGTGCGCACCGACAACCAAAGGCGAAGAAATTGTCCCAACTACTTCGTTTTGCCTTTGGTCGTACAAATGACCGACCAACAATTTCGCGGCGGCCAAGATCGGATCCGGGGCGGTTGCATATCCCAACACGGCCTCAATTTTTACCCGGTTCAACCCGTTGGGCTGTAGCGCCGGCGTATTAATAAAGCGAACGCGCGAAGAATGCCCGACTAAATCGGTGAAATATTTAGAAGTGTCAAGCGTTTGAAGGTCGCCATTTTGATCGTAATACTTCACATCTGTCACAGAAGTAACTGGGCGCGCGGGAATTTCGCAAGATCGCCAAAAGTCTAGCCAAATGTTCACGGTTCGAGATCCAAAACGCGAGCCGGTGTAGCTTTCTAAGTACGCAAAAGCCGCGCCGCGCAAGGTTTCAATTAGTTGGTCGTCTTGGTCGTGCTCTACTCTCAAATGATCCTTTAAAGCGGCGGTCGTGAGAATCCCTGAAACGTCTACGGTGCTAGTTTCTTCAATTTGGATCATGCCCGAAGATAAAGAAAACCCCGCCGGGTTGGGCGGGGCTCTTGGTCCGTTGCACTTCCTTCAGCGCCTGCAATTAGTTAGACCACTTGCGCGCGTATTGCTCTCTTTTACTTTTTTGGTACCTGAAATGCTTGATGCCTCCAGCGGCTTGCAGGCAGGTGTTCACAATGCAACGGGCCTCCCATTTGCACAAGTCTGAAACGCTATAGCCGTGATGGTTTGCCCCCGTTGTCAAGTTGGCCACCGCGCGGTTTTCGTCGGCTACTGAATGCAGAAGGGCTTCAATATCCGAAAGCTCTGTTTCGGTCAATTTGTCGAGCTTTTCGTCTGTCTTTCTGAGATCCCAAAAAATGCCTTTAATCCGGAAAGGGATCAAAGTGTGATTAAAAGCGGTTTCGCCGTTGTTTTTGTTGAATGCAAAGTCCATATCGTTGGGGGTTGTGTTGTTTGTTGCTGTAAATATACAGCCATTTTTGACACCCGCAAGAAAAAACCGACAAAAAAAACGGGGACCAACTCGGCCCCCGCTTTTGCTCGGTGTGTTTTGACTTATCCGGTAATAGTTCCGGAAAGGCTGAGGGCCCCGGCTTGGCGGAGAGCCGCGTCGCAAAACTGGTGCTGGTAGACCACTACCTGCCCTGAAGTGGCCGCGCTGTACGGATCCACCAGAAAATCTCGGCCACCAAATAGCGCAAGCATCGCACCGGCTCCGAAATCTCCCGACAAAATTGTCGACCCCGCCCCGATGTTTGGAGTAACGTAATAAGGCCGCCCGCCAAGGACGGTGCCGTCCATTGCAGGGGCGCCTCCCGTACCCGTGAAACTTGCACCACGGGCGAAAATGTGCGCGGCGGCACTTGCCACGTGTTTCATATTGCCCAACCTTGCGCCGTTCGCAACGATTGCACCTTCGGCGGCGGCAATGTGGTCCGTTACGGTGGTTTGAGTGTTTCCCGTCAAAGCGGCGACAATTGTGGCAAAAGTCAACTCGTCAACTTCAAGGGCCATGGCTTGGCCCAATTCGTTCGAGATTGCCGCATCGACACCGGCGCCCCCTTGGATTAGGAGTTGCTTTGTGTACGTTGCGCTCGTGCTGATCCTTTGCGGGGTCAAATTGACCGCCCCAAAAACCAACCCGCCGGCGGTTGTGTTGCCGGCTTCTTCGTGAACCTGCTGGGATGTAGAATCGGCGCCCTTGACAATTGTTGCGCCGGCTTTGGTGGTCACCTTGGGCATTTTGATATCCCCCGAGGCTTGCAAAATTGTCACACCTACCTCTTGAGCAATTGCCGGGGCATAAAGGCCACCAATAACCCCGGGCACTTGCGTGGGTACAAAACCAGAACCGCCACCCGTCAGTGCCGCGTTTGGTGCGTCCTGATCCGGGTGCGCTCCAATGGTGCGGTATTGCGCCGCCTTCATAGGCACCGCAAACTGGCCCTCCATGGGCACTTGCGCGTCTCGGGCTTCCTTTTGCGCCTCCAATGTCCACTCCAGTTCGGCGCCCAACAGGGGCCTACCTTGCGAGGTTGCCAAGATCGCCCGCGAAAGGCTGAACCGTTTGTTGATGCTTCGAACTTCTCGAGCTTCCGAGGTGCTGGAGCTTCCACTTTGAGCCATGCGGGTCACCGCATCTTCTTGCGTTTTGCGCATTTCAATCCACGAATCCAGCTTCGCCAATGTGCCTTTGAACTTCCGAATTTGCTCGGCTTCATCCTCAGACGGGGAGCGGTCTTGGCCTTCAATTCCCCCCATTAGGGCGGCCATTTCTTCGTAGGTCGTCCCGCGCTCCTGTTGGAGGTCGGGAGTGCTCATTTTTTTAAATTCCATTTCTTGACGGTTTTCCGTTTCAAATTTAGGCGCCGCGGGCTTTGGTTCGTTGCTCCTTGCCGAAACCGTTGTGGCTTCATAGGCCGGATACGTCACGGGTGCTACATCTAGGAGGGCGGCTACTTTTGTAATGTGTCGCACGTTTTGATCGTCCCGGCGCTCTTCGCCAATAATGAAAGCGAAACTGCTTTGGCTAATGTCGCCGCGTTTGATCATTGTATAAAGATCCCGCCCGGCGGTTGTGTCGGCAAGCTCGGCGCGGTAAAAAAGCCCTTTTTCATCGGCTACCAATTCCAGAGTGCTGTTTGCGGTCCTTGCGAGGGGCGCGCCTTCGTGATTCAGCAACAACCGCACATCGTCCCCCAAAACATCATCGAAAGCGCCGCGCGAAATGCTCTCCGTAAGCGTCGGCGTTATTGCGGTGGGGTCATCATAAAGAGCCGCATATCCTTCAATGTGCATGCCCTCCACATCTTGCGAGGCGCGAACCTCAGCGGCGCGGACTTCGATTTCCTCGCCGTATTTAGCCCGGAGGCTTTCGGCTCTCTTATTCTCTTTCATTTTCTTGCTTTTCGGGTTCGCTTATTTTATCCGAATACGCGCCGAGACGGTCCAACGCGATCTGATTCACTTGGACCGTGTATTGATCGCCGCCCGGGGCGGGGTTTAGCCCTTCGCGGTGCCGTACTTCATTAATTGAAAGCCAACCGGCGGCCAAACTTTCGCGGTAAAATTCAGAACGTGTTGTCATGTCAGCCCGGAAAAAACCGGAAGTATCAAATTGGACGACAACGCTTTGACGGTCCCGAGGGGCGACCAACTTGCGCAAAACCTCCTGCTCAATCCGTTTAAACCATGGCAAAAGGTTGGTCCGAAATTGGGCGTTTTGCTGTTCAACGTTGTTGTAGGTGGTCTGGCTGTCAAGCTGGACCAAAGCCGGGGGGACGTTAAAAATGCGGCAAATTTCAGCCGCTTGTAGCTTTCGCGTTTCAATAAACTGAATTGCTTCAGGGGGTACGCTTATAGCTGAATACTTGAGGCCCAACGGGACCACCTTTACACCGGCGTGGGTTGTTTGTCCGTTCCAGTTGTTCTGAA
>Ga0208971_1002307_pt1 | contig 10343 bp, 8 predicted proteins | sample AOAMet1_18_M0_10_2_FD_188229 | JGI IMG/M metagenome (GOLD analysis project Ga0208971, IMG submission 188229) | Ammonia-oxidizing marine microbial communities from Monterey Bay, California, USA - CAN11_18_M0_10 (SPAdes) | ecosystem: Environmental > Aquatic > Marine > Intertidal zone | place... | reverse complement strand
CAAAACACCCAAGCGCACGGCATTCATCTTGTCATCCGTACCGAAGGCCAGAGATCCAATGAAAAGGCTCATGGTAAAACCCACCCCCGTCAGCGCAGCGATACCATAGATATGCCGCCAGGTGACACCCGCTGGCAACCGCGCAAACCCAGTTTTGACGGCAAGAATTGTCGCACCCATAACTCCAATCTGCTTTCCGATGAACAGTCCAGCAGCAATACCCAAGGTCACAGGCTGTGCAAAATCGGACCAGGACAAACCCGTGAGTGACACCCCTGCATTGGCAAATGCAAAAATCGGTAAAATCATATAGGCAACCCACGGATGCAGTCCATGCTCAAGATGGTGGAGCAAGGAGTGGTCGCCATCCTCGCGCTTCATCGGAACGGTTAAGGCGATCATCACTCCGGCCAGGGTCGCATGCACACCAGATTTCAAAACAAAAACCCACATCAATACGCCAATTAAAACATATGGCGCCGCGCGTTTCACCCCTATGCGGTTCAAGCCGACAGCTGATGCAAACCCAAGTAGAGCAAGGATCAGCGCATTGGTAGACAGCTCTGAGGTATAAAATACCGCAATAATGACAATTGCGCCAAGATCATCAATAATGGCTACGGCCAAGAGGAAGACTTTCAGCGCCAAAGGTGCGCGGCTACCAACCAAAGCCAAAATTCCAAGCGCAAAAGCGATATCTGTTGCCGTTGGAATAGCCCAACCCACCAGGGTTTCCGGGGATCCCGAGTTGATGAAATAATACACCAAACCAGGTACAGCCATTCCGCCAAGTGCAGCTATGATCGGCAGGGCAGCCTTATCAAAGCTGGACAGCTCTCCGGCGAGAACCTCACGTTTGATCTCAAGCCCTACCAGAAAGAAGAAAATTGCCATAAGCCCATCATTGATCCACAGGAGTGCTGGTTTTGAAATCTCAAAACTAGCGATTCCGATCCGAACATTGGTGTCCAATATTCCAGAATAGATCGGAGCGAGGGCGGTGTTGGCAAAGAGCATGGCTAAGAGCGCCATGGCCATCAGCACCAAACCGGCGCTGGCTTCCAACTTAAGGAATTCCTGAATTCGGGTTAGGGCTCTGGTCATCTCAAGTGCTCCTCTTAACGTTTCCGTTGCATAGTAGCTTTGGACCTGAAAGATCAAGGGCTAAGCTTGCATAATTTGTCTGTAACACCGATCAAATCTCAGGATCAAAACGCCATTTAAACGGCGCTCACACGGGTGCAACCGATCATAGCATAGCCACCATCAATTACAGTAAATTGAACCGGCTTACCAGAAAATTCATTGTTCATCACCATCTAGAGCACTATGAAAAACGTCGCAATACCAAACCCTTGGATCGCGCCCGCAGATACTGAGGGCACGCCACTGGCCGTAAGCACTTGGCGAATTATCCCTGCGACCAGAACTGCCAAGATCGCACTTAGAATACAGAGGCATGGGTTTGAAGCATTCAACGCTTTGCCATCTGTGTCTCGCGCACACCAGAAGCGGTCATCTATGGGTCAGACAAAACCATATGCCTAACGGCACCAAAGACAAATGACGCAGCCGCCGCCACAAATACATTGAAAATTTTCATTTTATGTCTACGCGTAACGATAAGTGAATGTTTAAAACAAATGTATATAAATGGTTGCGCCAAGTGCGCGGCTCACCGCTCCGACAGCTCAAGTATGATTTACCACTCTTTGGCACAAACCAATTGCACCGAAAACCATGTATATTTCACCAAAGCCATATCCGCCGATCGAGAATTTTCTTAATACATGTGCAATGTGACAGGTTTGGCCAATGATCTAACAGCGCGGATATCAACACAATTCTACCATGGATCCTCGGCTGTACTATCTTGATGCGACAGTGCGCAGACTTCCACAATGCCAAGCGCCGTCCCATTCTTCTCCGGCCGTCCTTTTCGACTGTTGATCTGCCCAGAACAAGGTACTTGGCTCTGATTTGAACAACCAATAGGCCATTAGCCAATGACTTTCTTCCACTGGCTAAGCGTCACACTTTCGAACAATCCAGCCTTGTTATAGGGATCATTTTCAGCCCAAGTCTGTGCTGCGGCCATAGTTTTAACTTCCAGAACAATCAGCGATCCGCACATTTGCTCCGCATCGTCCAAAAATGGACCCGCCATTTCAACAATGCCGGTATCCTCAATATAGGCCAAATGCTCGTCACGCGTCTCCACACGCAGGTGTAAATGTCCCGGTTTGTCGCGGGTGATGACAGCAATACGCATTATATTTCCTTTCTGAGCGGCCGCGCCATGAGAGCTGCTAATGCTTGCTCAACGGTTACCGTACCCAAACACAAGCCCGCAACCGCTTTTGTAATCGGCATATCGATATCAAGCCGCTCCATGATAGGCAAAAGGGCCAAAGCTGTGGCCCTGCCTTCTACAGTAACGGCGTTATCAAAAACCTGGCCCTGCCCAAGAGCCAGGCCGAATTGATAGTTCCGTGATTTTTCTGATGTGCAGGTGAGGCAAAGATCACCAAAGCCAGACAGACCCGCCAAAGTTTCTGGCTGCGCGCCAAGTTTCACGGCATAGCGCATAATTTCGGCCTGTCCGCGCGTGATCAGCGCCGCCCGTGCGCTCTGCCCAAGACCCGCGCCAATGGTGGCACCACAGGCAATTGCTATGACATTTTTCAACGCCCCACCAAGCTCAGCTCCAACGGGATCCCCAGAGGTATAAAGTCGCAATGTTTCTGTGGATAACGCCGCTTGCCACGCACTGACATCCTCTTGCCCTTCAGCGGCAAGGGTCAAAGCTGTTGGCAGGCCACTGGCGATATCTAAAGCAAAGCTTGGTCCCGTTAGCAACCCCGAAGGGCCTATTTTATAAACCGATCGCAACACCGAATAGCCCCCGAGACCGGTTGTCAGATCCACCCCCTTGCTGCACCCAATTAAAGGCTGACCGGCAAACAACGGCGCGAGATCGCTCAAGGCCACATGGGTGGCTTGTAAAGGAATAGCGCTCAATATGAAGTCTGCGCCCTGCAAAGCGATTTTGGCCTCAGCGGTCACAGTAATGTTTTCGACTAAGTTTACATTTGGCAACCGAGCTGATTGACGGCTCTGCGCTATCTCACGGAGCGCAACCCTATCACGGCCCCAGAGGCGAACGTCATGGCGGTCCGACAGTGCAACCGCCAGTGCCGTACCAAAGGCGCCGGCCCCCAGAATGCACACCGTCATGACACAACCTTTGATATGCTCATTGTTCGGCCCCTGTTGCGCAAATTTGTCCCAAGACCTAACATCCTTGCAGTTCCTGCTCAATCCTACGGTGGATGATTGCCCAAAATATTGCTCACACGCCCCCAAGCCCAGGCACATCATCTTGCGGATGAGCTTACCGCGAAAGGTGTGCAGCCAGATCAAATCATAATTGACCCAATCATGAAAATTGCGCCGGTCGAGGCGCACTGTGACATCCCAGTTTACACGGGGTTGATCATCACCTCCGCCAACGCCCTTTCATATTTGCCCACCGCACTGCGCGGATCACAATTGCCTTGCTATTGCGTTGGACACTCCACCAGCCAAGATGCGCGCGCTCTGGGGTTGAACGCATACCATTTGGCCGATACCGCCAAAGCCCTATGCGACGCCCTGCCAACACGGAGCCACGAGGGACCGCTGCTGCATCTGCGCGGCACCCATACCACCCTCGACATGGCGAAGCATTTTCGCAGCACTTCTTTGCGAGTTGAAAACCTTGTGGTCTATGAGCAAATCGCGCTTCCATTACAGGCAGAAACCCATGAAAAATTGCGTCAATTCTCACCAGTTATTCTGCCAATTTTCTCAGCCCGCAGCGCCAGACTTCTCGGGAAAATTGCATTGGATTGGCGCCCACATTGGGCTGTGGCGTTAAGCCCCGCCATCGCGGCGCTGTGCCACGAGGCTGGCTTTGGTCAGATCACCACAGCCGCCCATCCCAACCGCCAAGCCATGATGGCAGTCATAACACCGCTCATGGGTGTGAAGAGTGGTTGAGAGATTTTACCCGGGCGGATAGGTTTGAAAAGAGGGCAAGAGGCAAAAGGTACAGATCGTGTCAGATAAAGATCCCACAGACGCAACCAAGCGGCCCATTGAGGATGCTGAACTGGTGGAGCACTCAGAACCTGCATCCGTTCCGCCAGAAACCTCGCCGGCACCCGACAACTCCAGTAACCTGAATTTTCAGGGCATATTTCCCTTTTTGGCCGGTGGAGTTTTAGCCGGCGGAATAGGCTTTGGCGTCGCTGTCCTGCCTGCCTATCTTAACCGATCAGATCCTCTGGCGCCCATCCTGTCTGCGCAAGACACTCTGTCCAAGCAACTGGCGCAGCAGGGGGCACAGATTAAACAAATCGAAGCCAAGCCCACGCCGAAAGATCACACAGACACAATTTTTGCGATGACAGAGGCCATTGAAGCGCTCCGCAGTGACATAGTCCAAAGGCAAGCTTCGATTGAAGCACAGCTGCAAGCGCTGGCAGGTCGACTGGTGGAGGTGGAAAAGCAGCCGTTAACGCAAAACGTCTCTCCCCAAGCAATCGAAGCCTACGAAAGCGAACTGGCGCAATTGCGCAGCGATCTGGCAGAGGTGGCTCAATCAGCAAGCGCACAGATAGAGCACAAAAAAACCAAAGCAGAGGAGCTGCAAAAAACCACCAACGCCCAGACGCGGATCAGCACCATCACCGCAGCGCTCAATGCCATCAGAGCCGCGGCCAAAAATGGTGCCGGCTATCAAGCTGCCCTTTCTGATTTGATCGCTACGACAGATCTTGATCTGCCCAAAGCCCTACAAGCCCATGCCAAAAATGGCGTGTCTCAATTGGAAGATTTGCAAGATAAATTCACCCAAGCCGCGCGAGCCGCTTTGAAGGCGATACGCCTGGCCGAAGGGCCTCAGACAGGGGAGAACCGCCTGCTCGCCTTTCTGAAAGCCCAATTTGGGGTCCGGTCTTTGGAGCCGCAACCGGGCACGTCAGCAGAGGCTGTGCTGTCGCGCGCGCAAGCGGCGGTCACCGACGGGGATCTGAAGGCGGCTCTTTCAGAGCTGTCGGCCCTGCCGCTACTTGGCCAAGATCACCTGCAAGATTGGATCGTCGCGGCACAAAACCGCCTGGCCGTGCAAGATGCGCTCGCAGAATTGTCAGCCGCCCTAAGCGGCAATTGAGGAAAATAGAATGCTTTGGTCCCTCATAAAAATCTTAAGTTTCGTGGCCATGGTGATGCTGGTCAGCTTTGGCGCGGGCCGGTTGATGGAAGCGAAAGGCGGCATCACAATTCAATATTCTGGCTTTGAATTGTCTTTCGGCGCGCTACAAGCTGCCCTACTGGTTCTGGGTTTGCTGATAAGCCTTTGGCTTTTGCTCAAACTCTTGGGTTTGGTGATTGCGCTTCTGCGGTTCATCAATGGCGATGAAACCGCGCTGTCGCGCTATTTCGATCGCAATCGCGAGCGCCGCGGATTTGAGGCGCTGTCCGATGGGTTAATGGCTCTGGCCAGTGGTGAAGGGCGCGACGCAATGGCGAAGGCAAAAAAAGCCGATCGCCTACTGAACCGCCCTGACCTGACCAATTTGATCGTGGCACAGGCCGCCGTGGCCAATGGGGATCGACAGACCGCTAAGACAACCTACAAAAAATTGCTAAAAGACCCCAAAACCCGTTTTGTTGGCACCTATGGTTTGCTGCAACAACATTTGCAGGATGGCGACACAGAATTGGCGCTGAAATTGGCGGAACATGCCTTTGCGCTCAAGCCGAAGCATGGCGAAACGCAGGATGTCTTACTCAAGCTGCAAGCGGGCCAAGAAGATTGGCATGGGGTACGAGCAACCCTGACGGCCAAGTTGAAACATGGGACTTTGCCAAAAGATGTGCACAAACGCCGCGATGCGATTTTTGCCCTCTCCCAAGCCCGTGATTTGCGTGCTGAAGGCAAGTTGCAAGAGGCACAAAGCCATGCGGTTGAAGCCAACAAGCTTGCGCCCAGCTTGGTGCCCGCAGCCCTACTGGCCGCCGAAGGGCATCGGGAACAAAACAATGGGAAGCAGGCGAGCCGCATTCTGCGCGCAGCCTGGCAATTGGTGCCGCATCGAGAACTCGCTTCCGGTTTTGCCGCCCTTGCCCCAGATGAGGAGCCCGCGGCCCGCCTCAAACGGTTTGAACAGTTTACCAAAGGCACAGACTCTCACCCGGAATCAAAAATGCTAATGGCTGAACTTTATGTGGCCCTGGCCGATTTTGAGGCGGCCCGGCGGGCGCTTGGAGAACTTGCAAAGACGGATCCAACCATGCGCGCGCTGACCATTCTCGCCGCCATCGAACGCGGCGACGGCGCCGATGACCAATCTGTACGCCAGCTCTTGACTCAAGCCATTTCCGCCCAGCGCGACCCACAATGGATTTGCGAAAATTGTGGACATGTAGATCACGATTGGGAGCCTGTCTGTCTCAATTGCGAAGCCATCGACAGCATTGCTTGGAAACGCCCACCAATGTCGGAGGCAGTGAGCCCAGATATGCTGCCTTTGATCGTCGGTCATATGGCTCAGGGCGCTACCGATCTCCCGCCGCTCTTGAAGCCGGAGGATCTAGGCCAATCAGATCAGGAAGCCGCAAAAACATTTACCGATCATGCGCCGCTTAAAGAATAAGCTCGTTGCAGTATAAGCAATGCAAGACTTCCAACACCGCCGCCACCTGCTCGCCTTTCAGTGAATAGTATATGGTTTGTTTGACGCGTCGGGTGTTCACCAAATCCGAGTCGCGCAGTTTGCGCAAATGGTGCGACATGGCCGGCTGTGACAGGCTGGCATTGATCGCCAATTCCTGAACACTTTTCTCCCCGCCCAGCATGGTGCAAAGGATCCGGAGCCGTGCAGGATGCGACAGCATCTCCATCAACCGCGCAGCCTCAAAGATTTGAGGCTCCAACTGTTCAAAATCTAAATCTGTCACATCAATGCTTCCCATGGGCGGAAACCGTATGCAAAAATCTCCTTTTATACAAGGTTTTTTGGGATTTAGATGACATTAGCAACTTCAGGTTGATACCGGTGGCCGGCTGCGGGATTGCCCGTCCCAACCAGCTTTATTCACTGAGGCGCTGCCGAAATCCAACAAGGGAACGATGCAAGCGGCAATGGTGGCAGCGTCCTCTTCATGCGCCAGATGCCCAAGATCGGACAGAACGCGGTAATCTGCATTCGGCAGCAAGGCTGCGGCCCTTTGAGATGTTGCGCAGGGCACAGCCAGATCATTGGAAGAGGCGATCAAATGTGTCTCAGTTTGCAGGTTCGGCAGCCGCGCCAAAAGCGGTTCAAGATCCCATTGGGACATCATTTGCATGGTGGCGCCAATATGAGAGCGGCTACGCATCAATTCTTTGTAGAATTTTAAATCCGCCTCAACGAGATCTGAACCCGTACCTTTGAGAATACGATCGACTGTGTCTTCATGACCGGCAATTTTACTCAGGACGCTGCTTGAGAACGGCAAGTTCGCGATGGCCTTGGCCAAGAGTGGAAACAAAACTCCCGCCACACCGCGGAAATGATCAAGCGCAGCATTGATTCCGATAACCTTACAGTCAAAAGTAGCAAGCTCCGCAAGGCGCAGAGCAATCGCTGCGCCGGCAGAGTGGCCAATAATGACCGTGGGCGCGATATCAAGCGCTGTCAAACAGCCCGTTAAGTCTTCGGCCATATGATCCAACCCGCAACGTTGCTGTGCGCCCAGCCGTGTAAAACCCTGCCCGGGCAAATCCACCATAATCACCCGGTATTTGTCTGTTAAAAACGGCACAAGATGTTGCCAACTGTGAGTTGTGCTGCCAGCTCCATGAATAAGCAAGATCACCGGCCCAGTTCCAATATCTTGAATATGCCACAGATGCGGTTTTTGCAGCGTAAACTGAGAATAGTGCGCAAAGGGCCAATAATGCTTTGATTGCTGCCAGTTCATCACGATTGCGCCAAAGCTGAAGCGACGGCACCGGATACCGATTTTGCATCTGAGCGGGGCAAAGCAATGTAGTTGGCCCGCATTTTCCCAGCCAGGGCTTGCAGCGTTTTTTCTGGCCGGATTGTAGTATCGATCACCAAGGCCGGGATCTGCGCCTCAGCAATTTTTCCAGCCAACATCAATGCGTCCATCGCTGCTTGGACCCGGTCATTGGATCCATCAAGGGCAACATTGGCACGCCCATCGGTGAGCAAAACCAAAGTTGGCGTCAGACCATTGCGCCGTTCTTGCAACGCAAGGTTAAACGCCGCCGCCAATCCAGCAGCCAAAGGTGTGGCCCCTCCGCCGGGGAGCGCGGCCAGCCGCTTTTTGGTTTGCACCAGTGATCTTGTGGGCGGCAATAATGCCTCAGATTCTGCTCCGCGGAATGCGTAAAGTGCAACATGATCCCTTCGGGCATAGGCCTCACCAAGCAGCAGTTCGACCGCACCTTTAGCCTCAGCCAAACGCGCAACAGCTGCGGAGCCTGACGCATCTACCGCAAAAATAAGCAGGCGATCTGATTGAATTTCAAAGCGTTTATGACGCAAATCAGATGTCTTAAAAATCGGCCCTCTGGCCTTAGGGTTTGAGATCTTGCGCAGAGTTTGCCAAGGAATTGCGGCCCTTAAGGTGGCCACGAGGTCAACCCGGGCTCCACTGTTTTTTGGGCCGAGCCTCGCCGGCAGGGGACGCCCGCGATGATTTCCTTTGCGGCGCGTGCCAGATCCCGAGCCAGACGCGGGTTGCTTTACAGTGCTTTGCAACTGAGCCAACACACCAGCCGGCAAGACAGCCTTCACAGCTTCGATCATTAGATTATTGGGCGGTATAGCTTGCGTTGGATCTTGGGGCGCCTCAGGTGGGTTTGCCTGATCAGGTTGCACTTCGGGTTCCAGATCCTGCGGCAAACGCGTAGCTCGATGTGGGTAGACCAGCATCACAGCCACTTTTAAATCTTCTTCCGTCACCGCATCGCGGGCGTGCAGGGCAGCATGAGCTTGCGCTGCGTATCCCAGAAGCAGCGGCGCACGCAGGCTTGAAATGCCAAGTGATGCGGCCAAGATAACGGCCTCCTCCCTCAATTCAGCGGGCAATGTCACACCAAGGACCTCAGCGCGGATTTTTTCCAATGAGCTAGGCAATGTGATGGATGATAAATCTTGCAAGGCCACGTCGTCGAGGATGACATGAAAGGCCAGGCGATCTGTCATCGCAGCTGGAAGGCAATCCCCCTCCTCCGCACCTTCATCTAAGGCAATCAAACCATGCCCAAGACCCGCCTCCAAAGCTTGACAAATCCGCGCAGAAAATTGTGGTGGGCAGCGCTCAGCCATAGGAAGAAGGAACAAGGACGACGCGCAGTCAAAGATACTTTTGCGTCTCACCAATCGGCGCCCCACCAAGGAGGCGGTCAAATCAATATCGCCGTTGAGAACCTCAAGCGTCATGTGGTGCTGCAACTTAACCGTCGTGATATCGAGCGATCGAACAGCGGCAAGCATTTTGGCCTGAGCTGGTCCGGCGCGCGCGCGAATGACCAAACCCCCAAGCCTTTGGGGATCTATGGCCAGGAGCGTAATCGCCAGCTGCGCCCTCTCCCAACGGGTCATATCAATCGCCTAGAATTTCTGAGACTGTCCGCGCAACGCGACTGCTTGATCCAGAGTCGTCCAAAGGATCCCGGCGCAATCTATGACGCAGGGCCAGCACGGCGGTCTTACGGATATGATCGTCGGTCACGGCCACATCACCAGCAAATGCAGCAAAGGCCCGGGCAGCTTTCAAGAGTGTTAACTCCCCACGCAACCCATCCGAACCCAGAGCGATGCAAAGCTCAGCGACGCGGCGCAAGGCGCTATCGGGAGTTTGCAAATTTGCCAAAGCTGCGCGCGCGGCAACAATGCGCGCCCGCAAGGTGGCATCTTCTGACTGCCAATGCGCGATAAAGGCCTCATGATCGTTCTCATAAGCGTCACGCCGCTTTATGACTTCAATTCTTTCATCAATATCTGTGGAGGACAGCACATCGACCGACAGTCCAAAGCGATCCATCAATTGTGGTCGCAATTCACCTTCTTCCGGGTTGCCAGATCCAACCAGTACAAAACGCGCAGCGTGGCGGATGGAAAGTCCTTCGCGTTCCACGACATTTTCACCCGATTGCGCCACGTCCAGCAAAAGATCCACAATGTGATCTTCAAGAAGATTCACCTCATCTATATAGAGATATCCCCGGTTCGCTTGCGCAAATAGGCCGGGCTGAAAGGCTTTCTCACCTTTGGTTAAGGCTT
>Ga0208971_1002303_pt1 | contig 10364 bp, 8 predicted proteins | sample AOAMet1_18_M0_10_2_FD_188229 | JGI IMG/M metagenome (GOLD analysis project Ga0208971, IMG submission 188229) | Ammonia-oxidizing marine microbial communities from Monterey Bay, California, USA - CAN11_18_M0_10 (SPAdes) | ecosystem: Environmental > Aquatic > Marine > Intertidal zone | place... | reverse complement strand
ATAATACATAGAGATATGTAACTACAGCAGGAGCCCTTGTAGGAGAAAAAAATACCAAAATAAGGACGTCCCTTCGGATAGCATAAATGAATATGAACTCATAAAAAATCTGACTCCTGAATTTCGAGGGTACAAGTTATTTTTACCCTTATATGATGGAGTTACTCAACTAGAGATTGGAATTGATGCTAACTTTTATGTAATTGAATGTTTATAAAACATAAATACAGAGGAAGTTAAAAAACGTGTTTTACCACTCGTAAAAACAATACGAAAAAACAACCTAATACAGCTATGGTCCTTGTTTAAAATATGATGTATAAGACGGCTTTTATGGATAAGACAACAGAAACAGAATTGATCCAAGAAAATTTAGCTCTTAAAAATGAATATGATAATATTTTAAAAAGTGGAATTCAAAATGTTTATTATATCATAGATAAGCAACACGAAAAAATGGATAACGAAGGAACTGTAAACGGGGTTCACCTTACTGATTTAGGATTTAAAATCTACAGATTATTTAATAGAAAATTAATAAAAAACCAACCAGTTAAAAGAATACTTCATTAAAATAGTATGCAATCAATATGGAAATAAACCTCTGTCTTAAAAAAATTGTTATTGGTCGAACTAATTTTGAAATTATTCATGATATGAGTTTCTTTAAAATATGTAAATTGTTTTCTTTTGTGTGAATTAACTAAAGATTTAAAACAAGAGCTGGATCATCTAGTTCTTGTTTTTTATTTTAAATAAATTAAGTATGAAAAAAAATATCGTTTCAAAGAAAAGAATGAATATCGATCTAGGCGGAACAGCAGTAAATGATATTAAAATTATTGGTGTTTCTGAAGTTAATTTTTCTTTTATACTCCCATTATTATGTTTTTTGTATATTTCATGGTGTGGATCAATAGTATTTAAAATATCCAAGAAACAATAAATGTAATTTATAAAAAAACAAAGATTTACTATGATATCATTGAGTACTTTAGACTATACAATAATTGTTTTATTCTTTACAATTACACTCTGTATAGGAGTTTATGTTTCTAAAAAATCAGGTGAAAATTCTTCTGAGTTTTTTCTTTCGGGAAGAACTATGCCTTGGTGGTTACTGGGAGTTTCTATGGTAGCTACAACTTTTTCTACAGATACTCCCAATTTAGTTACAGACATTGTTAGAACAAATGGTGTTTCGGGTAATTGGGTATGGTGGGCTTTTTTAATAACAGGTTTATTAACTGTTTTTGTGTATGCAAAACTATGGAGAAAGTCAAATGTTAAAACCGATATTGAATTTTATGAATTCCGATACGGGGGCGCTCCAGCGAGTTTTTTAAGAAAGTTTAGAGCCATTTATCTAGGCGTTATTTTTAATGTTATTACGATGTCTGCAGTCACATTGGCTGCGATAAAAATTGGCGGTATTATGTTGGGTTTAGAACCCTGGCAAACGGTAATTAGCGCAGGTTTAATTACAGTTGTTTTTAGTGTTTTAGGAGGTTTTAAAGGAGTAGTATATACTGATTTTGTATTGTTCTTTGTAGCCATGGGAGGTGCTATTGGGGCGGCATATTATTTAGTAAATATTCCAGAAGTAGGAGGTTTAGAAGCTCTAGTGGCAAACGAACATGTAGTGAGTAAACTTTCAATATTACCCGATTTTAGTGACAAACAAGCCTTAATAACCTTATTCATTATTCCCTTAGCTGTTCAGTGGTGGAGTTCTTGGTATCCTGGAGCAGAACCTGGAGGAGGAGGCTATATTGCTCAGCGAATGCTAGCTGCTAAAGATGAAAATCATGCTATTGGAGCTACCTTTTTCTTTAACATTATGCACTATGCATTAAGACCTTGGCCCTGGATCTTAGTCGCATTAGCATCATTAGTTATCTTTCCAGATTTAGCAAGTATTCAAGAAGCTTTCCCAAATATTCCTTCCGATAAATTAGGGCATGATTTAGCCTATTCTGCGATGCTTACTAAATTACCAAGCGGATTGCTTGGATTGGTACTCGCTTCGTTAATAGCTGCCTATATGAGTACAATATCAACACAACTTAATTGGGGTTCATCGTATATGGTATATGATTTTTACAAGCAACAAATAAACCCAAAAGCGTCTGAAAAAAGACTTGTAACTGTAGGAAGAATCTCTACAGTTGTTTTAATGGTTTTAAGTGCCTTATTGGCTTTACTACTCCAAAACGCATTGCAATTATTTGAAGTGTTGTTGGTATTCGGAGCAGGTACTGGATTGATTTTTATTCTACGTTGGTTCTGGTGGCGAATTAACGCATGGAGTGAAATTACAGCAATGTTTGCCTCTGGTATCATTTCAATTGTCCTAAAATTAACCTCTGTTGGAGATTATTTATTTGCTCCAGAGAGTGGCGTATTTGAAGCGTATTATGAATACCCATTCGTGGTTTTGATAACCACTTTTATATGGTTAATAGCTACTTATATGACTCAACCCGAAAGCAACGAGGTATTGCAAAATTTTTACATAAAAACACAGCCTGGAGGTCCTGGATGGTCTAAAGTAGTAAACGTTGCAAAAAAAGAAGGAATTAAGATCAAAAACAAAGATGCAGAATGGAGTGTTCCTTCTGGAATTGTCGCTATGTTAATCGGGTGTGTACTGATATACAGTTGCATGTTTGCAACAGGTTATTGGATTTATGGTGAGTATAATTATGCTGTCCCGTTAACAGTAACTGCCATTATTTCTGGAATTTCACTAATTAGAGTTTGGAAGAAAATCAAAACAACCATCCTATAAATAAGACCCAAATTAAATCAACTAAAAAATGAAAAAAAGTCATCAAAAAAAGTACTGGAAGACCAACTTAAAATACTTAGCAATTTTGTTATCAATATGGTTTATTGTTTCTTTTGGTTGCGGAATTCTTTTTGTTGATGAATTAAATACAATCAGAATGGGTGGATTTAAACTTGGATTTTGGTTTGCCCAACAAGGATCAATTTATGTTTTTACAGTTTTAATTTTTGTGTACATAAAATTGATGAACAAATTAGATAAAAAATATAATTTAGACAGTTAATTATGGAATTACAAACTTTGACTTGGTTGTTCGTAGGAATCACCTTTACATTGTACATCGGTATCGCAATTTGGTCTAGAGCAGGATCAACCAAAGAATTTTACGTTGCTGGTGGTGGTGTGTCCCCACTTGCGAACGGATTAGCAACTGCTGCAGATTGGATGTCTGCTGCTTCGTTTATTTCAATGGCTGGATTGATCTCTTTCAGCGGTTATGACGGATCGGTTTATTTGATGGGTTGGACAGGTGGTTACGTTTTATTGGCGTTATTATTAGCCCCATATTTAAGAAAATTCGGAAAGTTTACGGTACCTGATTTTATTGGTGATCGTTATTATTCTAACGTTGCCAGAACTGTTGCTGTTTTTTGTGCACTTTTAGTTTCATTTACTTACGTTGCTGGACAAATGCGAGGTGTAGGGTTGGTATTTTCTCGTTTTTTAGAAGTTGACATTAACACCGGGGTAATCATCGGAATGATTATCGTTTTATTTTATGCTGTTTTGGGAGGAATGAAAGGAATTACATACACTCAAGTTGCACAATATTGTGTACTTATTTTTGCGTTTATGGTTCCCGCTATTTTCATATCGATTCAAATGACAGGAAATCCTATTCCACAATTAGGTTTTGGAGGTTTGGATGAAAATGGAGTTTATTTATTAGATAAATTAGATAAGTTGCATAGAGAATTAGGATTTGCAGCATACACCTCTGGTAGTAAATCTACCTTAGACGTATTTTTTATAACAGCAGCTTTAATGGTGGGCACGGCAGGATTACCCCATGTAATCGTTCGTTTTTTTACAGTTAAAAAAGTTTCCGATGCACGCAAGTCTGCAGGTTGGGCGTTATTATTTATTATGATTTTATATACAACTGCACCCGCAATTGCAGTTTTTGCAAGAACGAATATGATAGAAACCGTAAACAATCAAGATTATAAAAATATGCCAGATTGGTTTACTACCTGGGAAGAAACAGGGTTGCTTTCTTTTAATGACAAGAATAACGATGGAAAGATACAATATGTAGAAGATGCCTCAGTAAATGAGTTGACTATCGATAAAGATATTATGGTGTTGGCAAACCCAGAAATTGCACAATTACCAAACTGGGTAATTGCTTTGGTTGCGGCGGGAGCATTAGCGGCAGCATTGTCTACAGCAGCAGGATTGTTGTTGGTAATATCTGCCTCAGTATCTCATGATTTAATAAAAAAAATGATCCAACCAAATATCTCTGAAAAAGGAGAGCTAATGGCTGCACGTTTGTCTGCATTTGTAGCAGTTTGTGTGGCAGGTTATTTTGGCATCAATCCACCAGATTTTGTGGCAGCCACAGTTGCTTTAGCATTTGGTTTGGCAGCAGCCTCTTTTTTTCCGGCAATTATTTTAGGCATTTTTACAAAAAAAATGAATAAAGAAGGGGCCATTGCAGGAATGATCGCAGGTATTTTAACGATGCTATTCTATATGTTAAAGTTTAAATTTGATTGGTTCGGCGGAGGTCAAAAAGAAGACTGGTGGTTTGGAATATCTCCAGAAGGATTTGGAACTGTAGCAATGATCATTAATTTCATAATAGCAATAGTTGTCTCTAAATTTACTCCAGATCCGCCAGATGAAGTTCAAGAAATAGTCGCTAATATTAGGATTCCAAGTGGTGCTGGAAAGGCAACACATTAGTTAATGTGAAATTTACAAACATGAGAAAAATTCATAAACTTCTATTTATTATCACAGTAATTTTAATGTCTTGCAAAAATAATAACGAATTAATAATCCCTTTTTCAAATTCTGAAATAGCGTTTTCTGGAAGAATAGATTTCTCTCAAGAAGAAGCCGCAGATATCTATTGGTCTGGGAGTTCTATAAAGATAAATTTTGAAGGCGAATCTATTGAAGCTCTTTTAAAAGACGAATCTGGAGATAATTATTATAATGTCATTTTAGATAATGACTCTATTTCTATTTTGAGACCAAGTAAGGTGAAACAATACCATCAATTAGCTTCAGGATTGTCTAAGGGAAAGCACACTATTGAGCTTTTTAAAAGAGCCGAATGGGATAGAGGAAAAACTAGTTTTTATGGTTTTAAAATAAATAGTGGCGCTAAACTTTTATCAAAATCTGCACCAAAAAATAGAAAGATAGAATTTTATGGAAATTCTATTACAGCAGGTTTTGCCATTGAAGATTTTTCAGGAAAAGATTCTCCAGACAGTACTTATACTAATAATTATTTAAGTTATGCAGCAATTACAGCTAGACACTATGATGCTAAATATAAATGCATTTGTAGAAGTGGTATTGGTATAACCGTTAGTTGGGTTCCCCAAATAATGCCAGAAATATATGACAGATTAAATCCTTTAGATCCAAATAGCAAATGGGATTTATCCGCAGATGAACCCGATATTGTTGTCGTTAACTTATTTCAGAACGACACTTGGCTGGTAAATTTACCAGAACACGAAGAGTTTAAAAAACGATTTGGAGATAACCCTCCAACAGAAGAAGAAATTATAAACGCTTATCAGCAATTTATAACTAATTTAAGAAATAACTACCCGAAAGCGAATATTATATGCACACTTGGAAGTATGGATGCTGCAAAACAAGGTTCAAAATGGATGGAGTATATTAAACTTGCCGTAGCAAATCTTAATGACAAAAAAATACAGACACATTTTATGCCTTATCTAAAATCAGAGGGTCATCCTACGATTGAAGATCAAGAAATAATGGCTAAAAATTTAATTGAATTTATTGATCAAAATATTGAATGGTAATCAGTAATCCAATTTATAATAGAAACTAACAGCTAAGTAATAGCAACTGAAAACTAATTATGGCAAATGAGTAATTATCATATAAAACATTTAGAGGAATATTATCAAGTATACAGAAAGTCTATTCGAGAACCAGAAAATTTTTGGGAAGAAATTGCCGAAGAGCATTTTGTTTGGCGGAAAAAGTGGAATACTGTTTTGGAATGGGATTTCTCAAAACCAGCAGTGAAGTGGTTCGAGGGCGCGCAATTAAATATTACAGAAAATTGTATTGATAGACATTTAGCTACTCGTGGAGATAAAACTGCCTTATTATTTGAACCCAATGATCCAACTGAAGCGGCAGAGCATATTACCTATAGACAGTTATATGAAAGAGTCAACAAGTTTGCGAATGTTTTAAAAAAGCAAGGAATACAAAAAGGAGATAGAATCTGTATATACGTTCCAATGATCCCAGAATTAGCAATTGCAACACTTGCTTGTGCAAGAATTGGAGCCGTTCATTCAGTAGTTTTTGCAGGATTTTCTGCAACAGCATTGGCTACAAGAATTAACGATGCCGATTGTAAAATGGTGATTACATCAGATGGATCTTTTCGGGGTGCAAAAACCATTGATTTAAAAGGGATTGTAGATGAAGCCTTAGAAAATTGTTCTTGTGTAGAAACTGTTTTAGTAGCAAAAAGAATCCACTCAGAAATCTACATGAAAGAGGGTCGTGATCAATGGTTACAACCACTATTAGACCTAGCATCTATAGAATGTGAGGCAGAAATAATGGAGGCAGAAGACCCTTTATTTATTTTATACACTTCAGGCTCCACTGGAATGCCAAAAGGGATGGTGCACACAACTGCTGGTTATATGGTATATACTGCGTATACGTTTAAAAATGCTTTTCAATATAAAGAGAATGATGTGTATTGGTGTACTGCAGATATTGGTTGGATTACAGGACACTCTTATATTGTATATGGCCCACTGGCAAATGGGGCAACTTCAGTAATGTTTGAGGGGGTTCCTAGTTATCCTAATTTCGGGCGTTTTTGGGAAATTGTAGATAAACATAGAGTAACACAATTTTATACCGCTCCAACTGCGATCAGAGCTCTGGCTAAACAGGGAGCAGAATTGGTAGATAAATATGATTTGTCTTCTTTAAAAGTTTTAGGTTCTGTTGGTGAGCCAATTAATGAAGAAGCATGGCATTGGTACAATGATACTATTGGAAAGAAGAAAAGTCCTATTATTGATACCTGGTGGCAAACAGAAACAGGAGGAATGATGATTACCCCCATTCCTTATGTAACTCCAACAAAACCCACCTATGCAACACTCCCTTTTATTGGTATTCAACCAGCAATAATGGATGAAAACGGAAAAGAATTAAAAGGAAATCAAGTAGAAGGTAGATTGTGTATTAAATTTCCTTGGCCTAGTATGGCAAGAACCATATGGGGGAATCACCAACGGTATAAAGAAACTTACTTTTCTGCTTTTGATCAGATGTATTTTACAGGTGACGGAGCCTTGAGGGATGAAGTTGGTTATTATAGAATTACTGGACGAGTAGATGATGTAATCATCGTTTCTGGTCATAACCTTGGAACTGCTCCTATAGAAGATGCGATCAACGAACATCCTGCAGTCGCAGAATCTGCCATTGTTGGTTTTCCTCATGATATTAAAGGAAGTGCTTTATATGGGTATATTACTCTAAAGGATATCGGTGAATCAAGAAATCATGATAACTTAAGAAAAGAAATTAATCAGCTCATTACAGATAGAATTGGTCCAATTGCTAAACTGGATAAAATTCAATTTTCAGAAGGGTTGCCAAAAACACGTTCTGGAAAAATTATGCGACGTATTTTGCGGAAAATTGCATGTAATGAAATGGACAATTTAGGGGATGTTTCTACCTTATTAAATCCTGAAGTAGTTCAACAAATTATAGCAAACCGATTGTAACAAGAACTTTTAGTTGAACGCACATTCATTATTCTGTTGTAAAAGAAGAGGCTGGCAACCCTTCTTTATTAAATAAACTTGCAACACTAATATCTTTCCATGCATATCTTGCATGTATCGGCTTTTGAACGCTAGAAGAACGAACATGAACCTTGTTGTTTATAATTATTGCTTTCGCAGGAACAAATAGCTTATTAGCACCCGCAATTTCAAATTCAGACAATTCAGAATCATGGGTCATTAAGCCAGAACCGATAAAATCAAATTCAATTATTAGCGTATTCTCAGCCACTTCAAAACGCTTGTATAATGGCCCGGAAGCAACGCGATTTTTTTCATACTCATTCTGCAATGCCAAACCTGCAAGTCTGTTCCCTACGTCGTGTTTATTTGAAGGGTGTATGTCATCTATATCACCAATATCTAAGGTTACTACCATACCGGTTTTATCAACTTTTAACGTTTTTCTTTGAGCATCTCGTAATAATGAAGATAGTCCGTTGTAATTCTTATAAGGCGCTATTTGAACAAAATAAAATGGAAATTTTGCATTCCATTTTTCGCGCCAATCTTCTATCATTGCAGGAAATAAAGTTTCATATTCTCGATACCTTGCTACATTATTTTCTCCTTGATACCAAATAGATCCTTTTATATTATAAGGAATTAGAGGGTTGATCATTCCATTAAAAAGGGCTGATTTTGAGTTTTGAGTGTAGCTTTGAACTCGCGTTCTTTTCGAAAAATCAATAGGTTGGTCTTCGTATAAATAAAAAGAGTAATAAGGCCAAGTGAAAAACTCCTCATTTATTTGATCAAATACTTCAGCAGAAACCCGATAGTTCCATTTTCCTGCCAATGATGTGGAGACTCCTGAAGGGTTTATCAATGATATTTCTCCAACCCTACCCTCTTTATATTGGTTTATAACCCTAATAACAATATTGTTTTCACCTACTTTCAGAATGTTTTTTGGGATTGTATATACTTTGTTAGTTAAACTAACTTTACCTAAACTAGCTCCAATATTTTTTCCATTCACATAGGTGAAATCCATGTCAGTTATTGGGCCTATGTTTAACGTGTAATCTCCTCTCACTTCTTTTAATGTAAATGATTTTCTGAACAAAATAGCTCCGTCAAAATCATTAGTTTCAAAAATATTATCAAATGAACCCGGTAATTCTAGTTGTTTCCACTGAGCATAGTCATGATAATCTGAAGCAACATATTTTTGATCTTTGAAATCTAATTCTCCCCACTTATCGGGAGCTCCTATGGAATCTTCAAGAAACAAATACCAAATATCTGAAGGTAATTTTACAGAATTAAATTGAGAAAACCATTGTTTTGATTTTAGAAATCTATTCACTAAGGTATCATAAGAATTCATTGTTTCATCTAAAAAATCTATTGTACTTAGTTTTTCTCTGCTAGTCCAAGCTTCGATATCTGTCCCCCCCCAACTTGCATTAATGATTCCAACAGGCACCTTCAATTCTTTGTGTAATTTTTTAGCAAAAAAATATCCAACGGCACTAAATTTAGTAATGTCTTTTCCAACAGCACCCTTCCAGTTCCCCTTGATTTTTTTTGTAGGCAATGAACTTATTTGTTTGCTTACATTGAACATTCTAATTTGAGGATAATTAGCCGTAGACAGTTCTATTTCTGATTTATCTGTAGTATTACAACAATAATCAAAATCCATTTCCATATTAGATTGTCCAGAAGCCAACCAAACCTCTCCAATCATTACATCTTTTAGGGTAAGAGTAGTGTCTTTAGTAATAATATCTATCTCGAATGGACCCCCTGCCTCAGTCGTTGGTATAAGTAGCTTCCAGTTTCCATCATTATCGGATGTACAGGAAGATGCCTCTCCCCAAGTTCCTTTAACTGTTACAGAACTATTAGGTACATATTTTCCCCAAAAAGCAACATTTTCTTTTTGTTGAAGTACCATGTGATTAGAAAAAAGCGGATTGAGTTCCAATTCACTTTTCTCAAAATTTTTACAAGAAAAAAATAATAAAAATAAACAACTAAAATATGAAAGATGCTTTTTCATAATTATTATTGTAATGCTTTTTTAATTGCTCTTTCTGCTAATTTTTCCATTACTAAATAGCCATTTATATTTGGATGAACAAGATCATTTGCAGCAGTATAATCAGGCACTTTTAAACCTCCTTTATCATCTACCATTGCCGAATAATAATCTAGATAAATAAAATTATTTTTTGAAGCATACGTTTTAAGAGCTTTGTTAATTTTAACAATATTGACCGCAGGTTCTAACCCAGGTTTCCAGAGATATTCTATGGCTGGCAAAATTGAGGAAATAATCACTTTAATCCCATTTGCATGTGCAATTTCTGCCATCGATTTAATATTCCCAATAATTGTTTCAATAGAAGCATATCCTGTATTCCCTGCAAGATCATTTGTACCCGCTAGGATAACCACAGCTTTTGGATTTAAATCAACGACATCTTGTCTAAACCTTAACAACATTTGAT
>Ga0208971_1002300_pt1 | contig 10374 bp, 15 predicted proteins | sample AOAMet1_18_M0_10_2_FD_188229 | JGI IMG/M metagenome (GOLD analysis project Ga0208971, IMG submission 188229) | Ammonia-oxidizing marine microbial communities from Monterey Bay, California, USA - CAN11_18_M0_10 (SPAdes) | ecosystem: Environmental > Aquatic > Marine > Intertidal zone | place... | reverse complement strand
GTCTGTACTTGGAACCTCATAGACAGATGTATTGTCTGTACAAGAAATTAAAAGTCCAACAAACAAAATAATTATTCTAATGTTCATAGTTTAAAGATAGTATATCTTGACAAGACTCTTTACTTTTGCTTATTATCAATAAAAATATAGCCTTGAATTATCTAAATGTAGAAAATATTTCTAAGTCTTATGGTGAAGTTACTCTTTTTAAGGGAATAACTTTCAGTATTCATAAAGGTCAAAAAATTGCATTTATTGCAAAAAATGGAACTGGTAAAACTTCAATATTAAAAATTATTTCAGGTGAAGATTCAAGTGATTCAGGCAATATAACTTATAGAAAAAATATTGCAGTATCTTTTCTTTCTCAGGACCCTAAATTTGATGATAGTTTAACAATTGAACAGTCTGTTTTTAATAGTGAAAATCCTATACTAAAAGTCATTGCTAGCTATGAAAAAGCAATATTAAACTCTGAAGATGAGGAAAATTATCAAAAGGCATTTGAAGATATGGAGCTTTTTCAGGCATGGGATTTTGAAACACAATACAAGCAAATCCTGTTCAAATTAAAGCTTGACAAAATAAATCAAAAAGTGGGAGAATTATCTGGAGGGCAAAAAAAACGTCTTAGTTTAGCAAATGCACTAATTAACAAACCTGATTTATTAGTCTTAGATGAACCTACAAATCATTTAGATCTAGAAATGATTGAATGGCTTGAATCTTATTTTGCAAAAGAAAATATAACTCTGTTTATGGTTACTCACGATAGATACTTTTTGGAACGTGTTTGCAATGAAATTCTTGAGCTTGACCAAGGTGAGTTACATAGTTATAAAGGAAATTATTCATACTATCTTGACAAACGCAAAGACAGAGTGGAAAGACAGGCTATTGAGCACGGTAAGGTAAAACAGCTTTTTAAAAAGGAACTTTCTTGGATGCGTAAACAGCCAAAAGCCAGAACAACAAAATCAAAATCTAGGATAGATGACTTTAAAGAGATTAAGCAGCGCGCACAGCAAAGAAGAGTTGAGCATGAGGTTCAATTAGAACTAAACATGGAAAGGCTTGGAACTAAAATTGTTGAACTAGTCAAGGTATCTAAATCTTATGAAGACAAAGTTATTTTAGATCAATTTAACTATATGTTTCAAAGAGGTGAAAGGGTTGGCATAATCGGAAAAAATGGAACTGGGAAAAGTACTTTTCTAGATATCTTAACTGGAAAAACTGGTCCAGAATCAGGAAAAATCATAATTGGAGATACAGTAAAGTTTGGGTACTACACTCAAAATGGTATTAAGGTGAAAGAAGATCAAAAAGTAATTGATGTGGTTAGAGATTTTGGAGATTTTATTCCTTTAAAAAAAGGAAAACAGATAAGTGCACAGCAGCTTCTTGAAAGATTTTTATTTAGTAGGCAAAAACAATATGACTTTGTTGAAAAATTAAGTGGTGGGGAGCGAAAAAGACTTTATTTATGTACGGTCTTAATCCAAAATCCAAATTTTTTAATATTAGATGAGCCTACTAATGATTTAGACATAGTTACTCTGAATGTTTTAGAAAGTTTTTTACTAGATTTTCCTGGATGTGTCATTGTAGTTTCTCACGACAGATATTTTATGGACAAGGTTATCGATCATTTATTAGTGTTTAAGGGTGATGGAGACGTTGAAGATTTCCCCGGAAACTACTCAGACTACAGGACTTATGAAGACAGCAAGCCAATTTTTAAAAAAGAGCCAAAAAAAGATAAAATTTGGAAGGGTTCTAGTAAAAACAAACTTAGTTACAATGAAGAAAAAGAGTTGAAAAATATTGAAACTAAAATCAAATCTCTTGTTTACAAAAAAAAGGAGCTTGAAAAAGAGTTTGTTAATGATAGTTTGAGTCAAGACAAAATACTACTTATGTCTAAAGAGCTTGAAAAAGTTATTAATGAAATAAACACAAGAGAAGAAAGGTGGTTTGAGCTTTCTTCCAAATTAGAAGAATAAAAAAAGCCCATTAAGGGCTTATTTTTATTTGTTGGAATGTGATCCATCACAATAACCATTTAAGTCATTTGTGTTTCCACATCCACATTTGGGTTTGTTTAAGTTTGATTTCATATTAATTAAATTTAAGGTTTGCAGATAATTCAATTTCGTTTAAGATTAATTTGTCTCCTAAGTTCTTAAAAAAACTTCCCGAAGCATACTTCACGTCATATTTAGATCTATCAAAAACTAAGTCAGCAATGTAGCCTTCATTACTTTTAGTAAGTGAAAAACTAACTGGGTGACTTATATCTTTTATAGTTAAAATTCCTGAAGCAGTCTTGTTTACAACTATTTCTATAACTAAACTAGCTGTATTATATTTGTCTACTGCAAAAAAATCGTCAGACTTTAAATGATTTTCTAAGCTATTCTTGCCTTTTCCTGTTAGGTCTTCGCAGATCAATGATGTCATGTCAACTGAAAAAACTCCACTTTTAATTTTTCCATCATCAAATACTACATTCCCTTTTTCAAACTTTAATGAGCCGTTATGTCCACTTCCAGTTATTTTTTTTCCTTCCCAATTTAAAGTTGATTCAGAAATATTTAATTTATTTTGACTATATAATGACGTAGTCATTATCAATGAAAATATTAATAAAAAAAGTTTATTCAGATTCTTCATACAAAATTTTTTTTGAAAAAGCTAAACTACATATAAATCATAGAAAAAATTATAACTTAACATTTAATTAAGATTACTCAAATGATGTTTAAAAAGAACAAAAGAAAAAAAACAACAAATATCTGGACCTTTATTGTTTTGTTAATTTTTATATATGTCATCTATAAAATTCTTTAAAATCAATAATTATGAAAAAAATTGAGTCAATTAATTTAATGGATAAGTTCTCTTTGTTTACAAAACAATGGACTCCTCAGATTTTAGGGGAATTAAATGGGCAATATGTAAAAATCTGTAAGCTTAAGGATGATTTTGTATGGCACGCTCATGAAAATGAGGACGAGCTATTTATGGTTCTTAAAGGAACCTTACTTATGGATTTTCGTGATGGAAGAACTGTTAAAATAAAAGAAGGAGAAATATTAATAGTCCCTAAAGGGGTTGAGCACAGGCCCCACACAAATGGAGAAATTGTTTTTAATCTTCTTTTTGAACCTAAGACTACTAAACACACTGGAGGAGTGGAAACTCCTTTGGAAGTCAAAAAATTAAATTGGATTTAGAATTTTAGTTTAATCTTGGACTTCAACTATTTTGTTTATACTTTTTGCAAGTTTAAAGTCTAATTCTGTTACACCTCCAGCGTCATGTGTTGTAAGTCTAATTTCTAATTTATTATACACATTTTTCCATTCTGGATGGTGATTTAATACTTCACATTCAAAAGCAATTCTATTCATCGCTGACATACAGTCTTTAAAATTATCAAATTCAAAATCTGTATTTAATGCATTGTCACAATAATCCCAGTCCTGCAAAGACTCAATTTTGTGTTTTATTTCTGACTCTGTAAGTTTTTTCATAATGTAAATGTTTTTTACAATCTAAAAAAATCAACCTATTTGAGATGTTAATTTAAAGTTAAATACAGCTATTTATTAAATTTTTTAACAAAAATTTAAGTTATAGACAGATTGATTTGTAGCTATCTTTGGGGAAACTCTGTTTAAAAAAATTAATATGAAAAAAATTACTTTTTTAGCATTTATGACAATATGCACGTTTTCAAATGCACAAACTACATATAATTATGATTGGAACATGCAAAGTACCAATCAGCAAATAACTATTGACGTTGGGGACACAGTAGTTTGGACTTGGGGTCCAGGGTCTCACAATTTAATATCCACATCTGGCACACACACTTTTGACAGTGATTACCATGGGCAGGGCTACACCTACTCTTTAACTTTTAATGAGCCTGGAGTAACCGACTATACATGTACTCCGCATGCATCTATGTATGGAACAATAACTGTGAATTCTACTATGTCTTTAGACACAAGCGATCGATTAGGGTTAAAAATATTTCCTAACCCTGTTTCTTCTGGCTATGTTTCGCTCAAAACCTCCATTAGCGGGATTAAAAATGTTGAATTATTTGATTTAAACGGCAAAATAGTTTTAAAAACATCAATAAATACAAACAAGTTAAATGTTAGCGCTATTAATCCCGGTGTATACTTTATTAAATTATCTGTAAACGGTGTTAATGAAACATCAAAATTAATTATTAGGTAAGGCTAACTGCAAGGTGCAAAGTTGAGTAAATATTAATATATTTATACATATGAGGTTCAGGTTTTTATTTTATTTTGTATTTCTTACAACCCTTGCTAGCGCTCAAAAGTATGCAACAAGATCTGGTAAAACCTCCTTTATTGGAAGTGAAGAAACATTTGAACAAATTAAAGCGGTTAATAATGTCTCAACATCAATTATAGACTCTTCTAGTGGGGATATTGCAATACTTCTTTTTATAAGTGCATTTGATTTTGAAATATCATTAATGCAGGAGCATTTTAATGAAAATTATATGGATTCTTCCAAATATCCAAAGGCAACTTTTTCTGGAAATATTCAAAACTTCTCTTTTGAAAAATTATCTGACTCCCAGAAAGAGCATAAAATCCATGGAGTTTTAACAATAAGAGGGATTAAGAAAGAAATTACTATTAGTTGTCATCTAAAAAAAATAAAAAAAGGGCTGTCCTTAAAAACAAATTTTAATGTGTTAGCTAGTGATTTTGAGATCAAAATCCCAAAAGTTGTTAGAAATAAAATTTCACAAGAAATTAATATTACTGCAGAATATGATCTTATTGAAAAACTATAAACGTGCGTTGTTAGCCCTGGGAATTTTAATGATTTCATCATGGGTTTTAATAAACTATGCGTACAAGAAAGAAGTGCCTGTTTCTGAAAAAACAGCTGTTTTCTACGGTGAAATATCTGATTTTATTAATGCAAATATTGTAGAAAACTCAGTAATTATTTTAAAGGCTTCAGTTACAGCAGTCAGAGACAAAGAACTTGAGCTAGGAAGTGTTATTAGTGTACAGTATCTTGAGTCAGAGAATCAAAGTTTTCGCGATGTCGAAAAAGGTGATTTAGTTTTGTTAAAAGGAATATATTTAGGTTACGACGATTTGTTTGAGGAATATAAATTAATAAACTGTATATTGTTAGATGATGAATAAATTCTATTTTATTGTTATATCTCTTTTATTCGGCTGTTTTGCTTATGGTCAGAATTCTCTTTTAGATGAAATCACCACAGAGTCTGACTATGAAAACACGTTTGAGATGCCGGCGTTTAAAGCGATGAAAGTAGTTAACAATCAGTCAACCAAATTAGCTGGAAAAGGTGATTTATATCTTTATGTAGGTCATAGGTTCGGAGCGATAAAGGGTGGTATAGAATCATTGTTTGGGCTAGATTATGCCAACACCAAAATTGAAATGCTATATGGTTTATTAAATGAAGTTCAAGTTGGTTTTAGTCGTGAGTCTTTCAAAAAAACCTATAATATTCATGTGAAATATGCAATCAAAAAACAAACAAGTACATTTCCAGTTTCTATAGTGGGTTATAATAGCATTAATCTAGATACATCTTTAGATGAGAATATATATCCTAATCTAAACTTTAATGAAAGGTATGTTTATATTTCTCAGCTACTTATCTCAAGAAGGTTCAGTGATAATTTTTCTTTACAATTATCTCCTTCAGTTGTCAAGCATAATTTTTTAACGACTCAATCTGAAACAGATTATAATTATATATTAAACACTGGAAGCAGATTAAAAATATCTAAAAGAAGTTCCTTTAACATTGACTACTCTCATCATTTAAACAGATTAAGTAGCTCTACTGAAAAAAATGTTCTTAGTCTTGGTGTTGATATGGAAACTGGTGGGCATGTCTTCCAATTGTTGTTTTCAAACACGCAAGCATCTGATGAAGCTGGTGTTTTAACAATGGCAGAAGGAGATTGGCTTAAGGGTGATGTCTTTTTTGGATTTAATATTTTAAGAGTATTTTAAAAATCAAATTATATGAGAACTAGAAGAAAATTTTTAAAGGAAGTTTGTCCTACTGTAGCTTTTGCCTTTTTTGGGCTTTCTTTTTTAGAAGCGTGCTCTACTGACGAAGCACAAAATGACGGCCCAGATAGTGGGGGCGATAACGATGGGGTTGGTTTTGTTCAAGACGGGAATGTTTACACCATTGACTTAAATAATTCGAACTTTAGCTCTTTGGATTCAGTTGGTGGCTGGATGAATGGACACTCCCTGGGTTTACAAATGCTTTTTTTACGAATTTCTAACGACACGATTCAGGCGTATAGTAATGCTTGCCCGCATAATGGAACAAGGAATTTATGGGAATTAAATGGTGAAAATTTTAGATGTAACGATCACGGGAATTCTTATTCATCAAACGATTGCTCTGGATCCTCAGGATCTTTGAACTGTTACAGCTCTTTAATAGAAGGAGGTTCTTTAATTGTTACTACCTAAAAAATACCTACTGCTAATTCAGCCCAAACTACAAAAAAAACCAGTATTATAATAAAGTTGTAAAGGAGTCTCTTTTTTGAATTTTTTATTTTCTGCGATACAGCACTTAGGGCTATGCCAACAATAAGTAAAATAATTCCCATTACTAAAAAGTCCAAAATTCCCCAATCAATTTGATCGAACAAAATCGTTCCAACTAAAGGTATTATAAGAATTATGAGCGGATAAAATATTTTCTTTATCATACAAACAAGTTACATCTTTAATTTGTCTCTTAAAAAAACACTTTTAATAGAAAGATATATTGGTGATTTGTTTAGAAATATATTGTTTCTTATATATTTGCTTCTTAATAATTCAATAAAGTTTTATCTAGTATTATGTTGCAATATTTGAGTAAAGATGATGGTCAAATTAAAATGACCCAAGTTCAATATTTTTCAATCGCAATTTGTTTCTTAATGAGTGTTTTAGATGGAATGGATGTTCTTGTGATTTCCTATTGTGCGCCTGCTATTGCCGAAGATTTAAATCTTGGTCCTAAAACACTTGGATTTGTATTTAGTGCAGGTTTAATCGGAATGGCGATAGGAGCTATATTTTTGGCTCCATTTGCAGACAAATTTGGGCGTAAAAAACTAATACTAGCAAGTGCGTTTATAATGGGGTTTAGCGTTCTTTTAACAGCCTACAGCGGAAACATTTCACAATTAATACTTATGAGGTTGGTTAGTGGTCTTGGGATTGGTTGTATGCTCGCAACTACAGCAACCTTAACTTCAGAAAATGTCTTAAATAATTCAAAAGATTTTTGGGTTAGTCTTGTTATTTCGGGATACCCAGTGGGGGCCGTTGTCTCTGGGTACGTGGCTGCCGCTGTTATCCCTTCGTACGGTTGGGAGAGTATGTTTGTTTTTGCTGGGTTAACAACTCTTTTTACCATCCCTTTAATCTTTTTTTTCTTGTCGGAGTCTCCTCAGTTTTATTTAAAAAAGCAACCGCAAGGTGCTTTAGCAAAGGCAAATAAAATTTTAATTAAAATGAATTTTAAGCCTTTAGATAGTCTTCCTAAAATTGGTCTAAGAGCAAATAACAAATCTCTGGTCTCTCAACTTTTTTTAGACAAATATAAAATATCAACTTTGCAATTATGGGCTGCTCTTTTTTTTGCTTTTGGTTGTTTATATTTTTTAATTAGTTGGATCCCTAAACTTGCAACTGATGCAGGCTTATCAATAGAATTAGCCATTTATGCTGGCACTATTTTTAATGTTGGTGCTTTTTTCGGAATAGTTTTGCAAGGTTATTTTTCTTCGAAAATTGGCCTTAAAAAAACCATCTCATTTTTTCTGTTGCTAACTTTTTTATTAATGGTGTCATTTAAACTTTTTGTAGGAACAGATATTTTGTTGCTTGTCTATTTTTTGCTAGGGTTTAGTTTGCAAGGAGGGTTTGTTGGATTATATTCGGTCGCCGCGAGACTATACCCTACTGAATTCAAAACTACAGGTGTAGGGTGGGCTATTGGAATGGGTAGAATTGGTGGAATATTAGCACCACTAATTGGTGGTTTCTTTATATCTATTGGATTAAGCCTGTCCGCTAATTTTTTTATTTTTTCAATTCCCGCTTTGTTTGCTTCAGTCCTTACCTATTATATCTCTTCCAAAGAAATAACTTAAGGGAATAAAAAACACTTATTTTTTGAGTTTTTTATCTTTCTTTTTAGGTATTGGTAAAGAAGAAACTGAAAACATCTTCCATGAGTTGTCTATTTTTTTATACATGTAAATTCCCCTACCTTGAAAAATTCTTTTATACTCGCCGTTATATCTAGAGTATGTTGCATCAAAGATGTAAGCATCTTTAGAAAGCCAGATTATTCTCGACTTGTCAAGCAAACTGTACTTATATCCGTCTTGAACACTAGATCTCATTTGTTTGTAAAAAGTAATCAGGTCTTTTTTGCTTGTGATTATTTGAGGGTTTTCAATCAAGGAAAAGGTTAGGGGGTATGTAAAGTATGAAGCTATTTTTTGATAATCAGCGTACTCAAAAGCTTTGCTATACTCCTCCCAGTTCTCTATTATCTGTTTTTCAAAAAAAGCTTTTTTCATTACTTTTCCTTTTTTTTGAGCAATAGGCTGAGAAAAAGCAAAAAGGGGTAATAATAAGGCTAGAAATATTATTTTTTTCATTTTAATAAAATTTTATTAAACACTAATATAAGAAATCGAAAAGTTAAATAAAAAGGTGTCTATTGCTCAATAGATGAAACATAGAAAGATTCAATTAAATTGTCATTAACACTTATTATAAACTCTAATGGGTTGCAACAAGTCTCACAATCCTCAATAAATTGTTGATTTATTATTGAGGGGTCAATCATTTTTAGTTGATTTTGCCAACAATGTGGGCAGTCAAAATAATATTCAAGCATAATTAATTCTTAAAATTTTAAAAAATTTATAAAATGTGTGTTTGATTTGAAATTGTCAAGCCTTAATATTTAAAAAATAAATATCTGTTAGGCATATAAAATTTATAATTATACAAATATTATTGTCTTATTAACCGAGCTTAGGCTTTTCCACTTCTCCATAATATAAGCGTAGGCAATAAGATTGTCTACTTATTATTTATTGAGCCGTAGTTTAAACATAAATAGTTTAGATACTTCTAAATCTCCTTACGCCTGTCCAGGTAACTCTTTTGGCTCTTCCGAGAAATGATTTAGTTACAACTCTATCGTTAAATTCATTTCTCACTGAGTTTAATTGTGCATTTCCGTTGTCTTGATTTTTCATAGTAAAATTTTATTAAAAATAAATCGGCCGCAAAAGTAATATCAATTATTGAATTTATATAGCTTTTTTGATAATATTTTTTTAGGCTATTTATAAAACATCATCAATTGTAATATGTCTAAAATTTAATATATTTATATATATAAATCTTACAATAAAAAACTCTTTGTATATGAAAAAATCAATTTTAACTATCGCTGTTTTTGTATTTACATTAATTAGCTCTTTAAAAATAGCTGCACAAGAATTTAAAAGCTTGGATAAAAGTCCAATGGATATGACAGCGTTTCCAATTAGTTATAAGATCTCGGATAAAATAGTAAAAGTAATATACAGCCGTCCTCAACTAAAAGGAAGAGATCTTCTAGCATTAGCACCGCCAGAAAAGGTTTGGAGAACAGGCGCAAATGAAGCAGCTGAAATCACATTTTATAAAGATGTTATATTTGGGGGGAAAGAACTAAATGCGGGAACTTACTCTCTATTTACTATACCTTCTGCAGATGGAGACTGGACTGTAATTATCAATAAAGCAAAAAACCTTTGGGGTTCATATTATTACAATGAAGACCAGGATGTAGTTCGTGTGTCTGGTAAGGTCTCTAAAACTGAGAAAAATATTGAGGCTTTTTCAATGATGTTTGATAAGGACATGACATTAAAAATGGGGTGGGGAGATACTGTTGTTTCAGTTTCAATAAAATAAGCTGCTTGAGTCTATTAAGACTAATTGTTAATTTTACTTAGATTTTGGGTTGTTTAATTTGACTTTTAACAACACCCGCAACTTTTCTGAGAAATGTGATTTTTTGATTTTTTAATTTGACATGAGTATACAGGGTACTTCGCGAGGAATAATTCTGCTAACATAACATTAGAAATATAGCTGTCTCCCCCAAACTTGCTTCTTATGGCAGAGCCAAACTCTTCAACGGTATATAGTTTGTCTTCAAGCTCTAGTGGATTCTTGTCGTTTGTTTTCATGTTCCAAATTTACAACATTTAGTTTTTACTTAAACTATCTATA
>Ga0208971_1002299_pt1 | contig 10378 bp, 7 predicted proteins | sample AOAMet1_18_M0_10_2_FD_188229 | JGI IMG/M metagenome (GOLD analysis project Ga0208971, IMG submission 188229) | Ammonia-oxidizing marine microbial communities from Monterey Bay, California, USA - CAN11_18_M0_10 (SPAdes) | ecosystem: Environmental > Aquatic > Marine > Intertidal zone | place... | reverse complement strand
GACACTCTCTGACAGCACATATCAACGTATGCGTGACATGGCCATTAAAATGATGCGGAGCATTGGTGAGTTTGCTGGGGGATGTAATGTTCAATTTGCGGTATCTCCTGACGAGAATGAAGATATAATTGCAATAGAGATTAACCCTCGTGTCTCAAGATCTTCAGCCCTTGCATCTAAAGCCACAGGATATCCCATTGCAAAACTCGCGTCTAAACTCGCGATTGGATATCACTTAGATGAATTAAAAAACACAATCACTGGATCTACTTCGGCCATGTTTGAGCCTACGTTAGATTACGTTGTTGTTAAAATACCACGTTGGAATTTTGATAAATTTCCAGGCACCAATAAAGAACTTGGACTTCAGATGAAGTCCGTCGGCGAAGTGATGGCCATAGGTCGCTCCTTCCAAGAGGCACTTCAAAAAGCATGTCAATCGTTAGAAATAAAAAGAAATGGTCTCGGTGCTGATGGACGTGAATTGAAAGACAGAGATTCTATTATGCGCAGTCTGAATCATCCGAGTTGGAGCCGCTTATTCCACATCTATGACGCGTTTAAATTAGGTATTCCTTTTCATAAAATTCAGGAATCTACTAAGATTGATCCTTGGTTCTTAAGGCAAATTGAAGCGTTGTTAATGCTTGAGAAGGATATCGAAAAGGAAACGATTGAAACGATTTCTCGCGCACTCTTAATGGAGGCAAAGCGAAAAGGATATGCAGACCGCCAAATCGCTCACCTTCTCAGTTGTCTAGAAAGTAAAGTTCATGAAAAGAGAAGGGTAGAGGGGATAAACAGGGTGTATAAATTGGTAGATACTTGTGCTGCTGAATTCCCAGCAGAGACGCCATATTATTACTCAACTTTTGAAGGTTCCGAGAACGAAAGTGTCGTGTCGGATAAGAAAAAAGTCATTGTTTTAGGGAGTGGGCCGAACCGAATCGGACAAGGTATTGAGTTTGATTATTGTTGTGTTCACGGTGTTCTTGCATCCAAAGAATGCGGTTATGAAACAATCATGATCAATTGCAATCCAGAAACTGTTTCTACCGATTTTGATACTGCAGACAAACTTTACTTCGAGCCTGTTTTTTGGGAACATATCTACGATATCATTCTGCATGAGAATCCAGTGGGTGTGATCGTTCAACTTGGTGGCCAAACAGCACTGAAACTTGCTGAAAAACTAGATCGCTATAATATTCCTGTTCTCGGAACTTCATATAAAGCACTTGATTTAGCTGAAGATAGAGGAAGTTTCTCTTCGCTACTTAAAAAAGAAAAAATTCCATATCCTAAATTTGGTGTTGTTGAAAATGCTGATCAAGCAGTTGATTTATGTAGAGAATTGGGATTTCCATTGCTTGTTCGTCCGTCATATGTTCTTGGAGGTCAGAAAATGAAAATCGTGATTAACGAAGAAGACTTGGAACGTCATGTGATTGATATCCTCAAGCATATGCCGGAAAACCAGATTTTATTAGATCACTTTATAGAGGGAGCCATGGAATGCGAGGCCGATGCCATTTGTGATGGTGATGATGTACGCATCATCGGCATTATGCAACACATTGAGCCTGCGGGAATTCACTCAGGTGACAGCTATGCTTTATTGCCACCATTCAATCTGGGTGATTTGGTCATTCAGAAGATCCAAGACTATACAAAGAGAATTGCTGTTGCTCTTGAGACCAAGGGGCTTATTAATGTGCAATTTGCTGTCAAGGACGATGAGGTATTTATTATTGAGGCGAACCCCCGTGCTTCTCGTACTGTTCCGTTTATCTCTAAAGCATATGGTGTTCCGTATGTGAATCAAGCCACCAAAGTAATGTTGGGTGAGAAGAAATTGAAGGACATGCCTCATGCGCCACATCTTGATGGATATGCAGTCAAGATCCCCGTATTTAGTTATGAAAAGTTTCCAGATGTAAATAAGGAATTGGGCCCTGAGATGAAATCTACTGGAGAAGCAATTCGTTTTATTTCAGACTTAAGGGATCCTTTCTTTCGAAAGATATATAGCGAACGTAATCTATATTTGAGCAAGTAAACAGGTTATTGATGCGTTCAATTTTTTACATCGTTTTGGTTTGGGTTGTTTGGCGTTGGCTAGATCGCGCTTTTGGCAATCGTCGAAGAAACAATCATATAAATAGACCAGGAGGTGCCTCTAGCCCCAAACCTAATTCCAATTCAAAGAACAAAAAACCCAACGATGATCGTATCGGAGATTATGTTGATTTTGAAGAATTAGAGGACTAGCATCTATCTTGCAGCCACATGAAAAAAGTATTTGATCAAGTTGTACCCCATGCAATAGCTGTTTTTCTACTTTTTGCTATTTCAGCAGCGTTTTATTCTCCCGCTTTTTTGAAGGGAGATCGTATGAAACAGGGAGATATTGAAAAGTTTAGAGGCATGTCTCATGAGACATTGAGCTATGAATCTGTTGAAGGCGAAAAACCATATTGGACAAATAGCATGTTCTCAGGGATGCCTACGATACAAATTACGGGCTTGGGGTTTACAACATTGCCTAAAGTCATTTGGCTCATCTTAAGACTTTTCATGTCTCCGGAACTCATGACATTATTTATGGCGATGCTTGCAGGGTATGTTTTGGCGTTGTGTCTTAGAGCGCCTCCTTGGATTGCGCTTATTGTCGGGGCCACCTTTGGGCTCTCTACAGTTACGTCGCTTTACTTGGCCGCCGGTCATGCGTCGAAGGTTCGTGCAATTGCTGTCATGCCTGGAGTGCTCGGAGGTGTGATTTGTGCATTTCGTGGCAAAAGAGCTGCTGGGGTTGGTGTTTTTACTTTGTTTCTCGCGCTTCACCTGTATGCAAACCATCTTCAGATGACCTATTACCTGCTTTTTCTTGTTGGCGCAGTAGGTATTTACGAATTGATTTCAACCTTGCGAAAAGGCCAAACCAAATACGCTCTAATCACGTCTTTGTTTCTTATGATGGGCGCATTTTGTGCTGCTCTTCCTCAGTCTTCAGACTTATATCTCACTCAGGAATACGCAATTCACACCACCCGTGGAGAGGCAATATTAACGGATCAGAACGCTGCAAATACATTGCTTACCGAGGACGGACTTTCGGACGATTATATTTTGGAATACAGCATGGCCCGAGGGGAATGGTTGTCTTTATTGGTGCCAAATATTAAAGGAGGTTCTGATCCATTATACTGGGGTGAACAGAGATATAGTGGTGGTGCTTTTTATTTCGGAGCTATCGCATTTGCATTGTGCCTTGCATTCTTTTTCGTCGGAAAAGATCGCATGAAGTGGCCCCTTCTGTGTGTCACTGTGCTGGCGATTCTTTTGTCATGGCGTGACACGTCTTTTGTGTCCGAGTTTTTTATAAATCATTTCCCTCTGTTTAATAAATTTCGGGATACGAAGATGATGCTCGTCATTGTGCAAGTTGCTGTGGCCACTGGCGCAACGCTTGCTCTAAAACAAATTTGGGAGGAAACAGATTCTAAGAATTGGAAACCTTGGCTTTATGCGTTTGGTGGTATTCTTATTGTCTTGGCGCTTTTTTATGCGCTCCCTTTAAGTTTTTTCGACTTTACTTCTAGCATCAGGAATGATCAAGCTGTGTTGCAATTAGGCAAATCAAGCGCTGTAGATTTGAGGATTGATATTTTTAGATCCGATATTCTACGGACCATGGGGCTTCTCATTGTGTTCGTCGGTTTGGTCATTTTAACACTCAAAAACATCCTTAACCGAAAGGCGTCGATTGCGATTTTGGCAGTACTCATGATTGCAGAAATTATGGCCGTTAATGCTCGATATCCGATCAATTGGGTGACACCGTTTGAAGCCGATTACCCATTTGAAGCGAGACCTCCAGATTTGGCAATACTGTCATCAGAAACTGCCGGCTTAAAGGGGTATGAAGATCTCAAGAAATCTTATATTGAGATTGAAGAAGAGAAGTTAGGCCACACATTGACACGCAGACATTCAAGGGCTGAAATGGCGGCTTCTTTTAGTGCATTAAACGCGTTAAGCCATTACCGTGTTTTCGATTGGCAAAATCCATTTAATGACGCCAGGACCTCTTATTTTCACAAATCAGTAGGCGGATATCACGGTGCAAAGCTGCAACGATATCAAGATTTTATTGACCGTGTTTTGCGTCCAGAAATAAAGGATTTCCAAACATTTGCAGAAACCTCAGGGATAGGATTGGCGACCACGCGTCTCAAAGCACTTGCAATGCTTAACACCAAGTATATCATTCTTCCTGGAGCTGAACAGCCCCTTCCTTTAGGAGGTGCATTAGGTCCAGCTTGGGTTGCAGATAATATTCTGTGGGTTGATGATGCTGAGGCTGAAATTTCGGGAGTAAAAAATGTAGATCTTGCCTCTACGGCGATCCTTCACAAGGACTTTTTATCGGAAACAACTTCATTTGAGATTCCTGACAGTGATATGCCATTGGATAACATTTCGGATGTTTCTCTCATTCATTATCACCCTGATGGATCGACTTATGAGGTGAGTACCGAGCATGATGGTATGTTGGTGTTAAGTGAGGTTTGGTATCCTGATGGATGGAAGGCAACAGTCGATGGTATTGACGTTCCTCTTGTTAGGGCAAATTATATACTTCGTGCGCTTCCAATAAAGGCAGGCCGTCATAGAGTAAAGCTGAGGTTTGAACCATCAGGAAGGAAATTGGCAGGATTAGCAAGTGGATTTGGGTCTGCTGTTTTATTGATATTTCTTCTCTGCATGACTTATATGGCAAGCCGTAAAAGTGTAGGGTAATGAATCTGATTCATACACGTTTATCGAACGATTGGGATGATGGTTTTTGGGCCAAATGGGACAACTTCCTGACAAAAAACCCAAGCGCATACCTAGACTCTAGGTCTGTAAAAGCAGCGTTGGATGTCCCGCAACGAGAATTAAGAGCACTTTGCTGGGTAGATGATTCGCGTAATATTTTAGGTCTTGCCACCATAGAAGACACTGCAGCTGTCAGTCAATCAAGAGGGCAGTTTTTGAAAGCAGACAGACCTGTTTTTAAGCTTGCGCAAAGATATCTATACCGAGGAGATGGCAAGTTTAAACTTAATTTAAGGGTTTTAGGTATGGTCCTTTCCAGTGGTGATCATGCATTTCGATTCGCGGATCATTTGTCAAAAGAGGAAATACACAATGCAATTGACGAGGCTGTGTATCTCTGTCCATTGCCCAATTCACATGTTCCACGGTCAATCCTTATTAAGGATCACTACAGTGAGGTTCCTTGGGGAGATCGGTTTGCAGGAAAGTCGAGTTGGCATCCCAAATGGGTGGATCTAGAATTTGACCCCGTGATGGAGATTGCATTGAAGTCTGATTGGACGCATTTTGATGATTATAGCAATGCTTTAAGAAAAAAATCTAGAACGAAAATAAGACGGATTTTAAAAACATCAGAAGCGTTGATTCAAAGGGATTTGTCTCTGAAAGAGGTGATTTCAAATTCTGATAAATTGTACGACTTATATTCAAACGTGTATGGCAGGGCTGGTTTTCAACTTGGCAAACTGCATAAAGAAGATATCATTTCTCTGAAAGAACAATGGGGAGATGACTTTCCAGTCATCGGTTATTATTTTGAAGAAAACCTTATAGGATTTCAGTGTGGCATCGTGACCGATTATACTGTAGAGGCCTTTTTTGTTGGTTTTAATGAAAATGAAAATAAAGTCTATTCCATTTATCAAAGAATGTTGCTTGAATTTGTAAATCAAGGGATTGAGCGCGGAGCAAGCAAGATTTCACTTGGCAGAACGGCTTTGGATATTAAATCTTCATTGGGAGCAAGTCCCATAAGATTGTCCTGTCACATGAGGGTGAATAAGCCTGCGATTCATTTTTTATTACGCGTGATTGCGGGCGCTTCTTCTCCGAAAATTCCACAACTTAAAAGAGCGTGGAAAGATGATGTTATTCAACCCTAAGCGATATTATATTCGCATTTTTACACAGAAATTAAATGAACAATAAAGGACTGTTGGTATTGATTGGTGTTTGGCTTTCCGCGCTTACATATTTACAATTTTCGCCTAAACCTGAAGTGATCTCAGACAAAGCGCCTGCTGTGATTGCTTATGTCCATGGTGACACCATTCAGCAAGGCATGCTGTTGATACAGAGCTTGGAAGCGACCCTCAGAGAAAAAATGACAGAGGTTGAGTCTGTTTTGAAAGCACAAGCCCTTCCACTACAAGAGGAAGCGCAAGAGCTGATCAACTATGCAAATTCAGGACAGGCATCTGCTGATGAGATTGATATTGCGAGTCGGAGGGTTGGCGAAATTGAAACCATTATAGAAAAGTTGCAATACGACGCGGAACAAAGTTTTGCACTTCAAGAGCAAACAATGCAGACCACGATTGCCGAACATCTCACAGAAACACTCCGTGCATTTTCTCAAGATCAAGGAATTGATTTGGTTTTAAATTGGGGACTCAGTGGTGAAGGTGTTCTTTATGGGACAGATTCACGTGATATAACATACGAGGTCCTGGAAGCTTTAAACGACCCTAAATAAATATATTATGATTCTCTCTGACACAAAAAAGAAGGAGCACATTGTTGAGTATGTTTTGTTTTTGTGGCAAATTGAAGATCTTATTCGCGCCGCTAAATTTAATCCAGATATTCTTGAGGGTTGGTCGGAAGAAACGTCAATGCGGGAGGGTACGGATCCTGAAAAAGAAAAAGAATGGATTGTGGGAATGGCGCAATCTATGCGGCTAGAGGGAAAGGAAGCGTCGGGTCACATCACCAAAGTGAGTGAGCCATTGGTCGAGTTGGCGCATCTTCACGAAATGCTTCTTGGAACGGTTGAAGATTTAAGATATAAAGAAGCATTTGAGACAGCCAAGCCTTTTCTGAAAGAGTTAAGTGTAAAGCAGAATGATGACGCGGTTCATCCTGTGGAACAGTTGCTTATAGGGCTGTATGGATGGTTGATGTTAAGAATGAAAAAGCAAGTCATTTCTCCTGAATCTGAAGCAGGATTTGTCGCTTTTAGAAACTGGGCAAATGCGTTGGCAAGGGGACATATAAAAGTTTATTACGACTTATAAATCACGATACTATCCTTGTTTTGTTGTTCAAAACTCCAATGAGCCTATGTGTTAACAGGCCGTCGTTTGGCGATTTTGCAGTATGCTACCTACGACACCTCTTCACAATATTCAGCTATGGAAAGCTGAGGTGATAGATCCCTCATCTGAAGAAGGACTGATACGTTTTGCAACATTAAAATCTAAAGGACTTATTCATTCTGAGATTGATACTTTAGAAAGTCAGGTGGTTGAATTGGCCATCATTCGAAATCCATCTCTTAAAGACAATCCCTTAGGTCTTACAAAGGCGATAAGCGCAATTATTGGAAAAAAGAACTGGGATACATATGGCCGCTGGGTGGTGTTCCCATGGAACGGTTGTGCTGTAAGGTTACTGCCACCGAAGTCGTTTGTCGAAGTAAGGACAAATCGCAACCGAGACAGAATCACCAAGCAAGAGCAGGAGATTCTGAGTGAAAAAACAGTGGGGATCGTCGGGCTTTCTGTAGGTCACTCAGCAGCGGTGACTATCGCAATGGAAAGGTCGGCGGGGACAATTAGAATTGCAGACTTTGATGATCTAGAACTTTCTAATTTAAATCGGATTAGAGCTGGCGTTTTTGAATTGGGTCTTCCCAAGTGGCTTATTGCAGCGCGAACGATTGCTGAAACAGATCCATATGTAAATGTGGAGGTTTTCCCCGATGGGGTTCAGGAAGGAAATATTGACAGCTTTATGAATCAATGCGATGTTGTGATTGATGCCTGTGATGGACTTGCTGCAAAGGCGATGATTCGACTTGAAGCATTGGAAAGAAAAATCCCTGTCATCATGGATACAAGCGACAGGGGTATGCTTGATATTGAGAGATATGACATCCTGGATTTTAAAGATGGTTTTCTTCATGGTCGGATTGATTCAGACATGATGAATTCGCTGAGAAAAAGATCTCACTGGGATGCAGAAACATTAAATTTATTTATTGACTTTTCAACTGCTTCTGAGCGTGGCCAATTGAGTTTGGCAAAGATGGGTACTGAACTTGTCGGTTGGCCCCAATTATATTCTGATGTCGCTTCAGGCAGTGCTTTTGCAGCTGAGGCTGCGCGCAGATTACTGCTTGGAGAAGATATCCCTGATTCACGATTATACCTTGAAATAGATGAGCAGCTCTCTGTCAAGAACTAGCGCCGAAAAGCTTAAGCTAGCAAAAAGTGTTAGCGAAGTACACCTGCGGGTGCTTAGGTCTTCTGAAGATCTTGCGCTTTCTCACAAGATGGTGGAAGGGCATAAGCGGGTTTTAAAAGCCTACGGTATCAATAAAATATCGTCATTTAATTCTGATTGGATTGGAAGAGATGATGTTATTCTCATCGCTGCAATGTCTGCAGATGGTGAGCGTGTGCTTGCAGGTACAAGATTGCAATCTGGCCCTGAGCCTGAGGGTTTTCCACTCTACAAAGCAGTAGGGGAGATGGATGAAAACATTTCGCCTTGGTTGAAGTCAATTATTCCAGAAGGAACCATTGAACTAAATGGCATGTGGAATTCAATTGAATTGGCTGGGATGGGACTGGGTGTTGAGTGGATGGTTCAATCTGCGATGGCTTCTATGTCGATGTTGGATTTAAGAAACCTTCTTGCGCTGACATCTCCAGTCACTCGAAAAATGAGAGACAGGATGGGTTGGAAAATTCATGACGAGTTTGGAGATGACGGGTATTTTAAATATCCTACTGAAAAATTACGGGCAAGCATAGAACATTTTATTTTCCCTGATGATCTCCCCAAATCTGTCCCAGAGGTTAAGGTATTTATGGAAGGAATTTGGGAGGCTCCTATCGGACACGTAATGCATTTTGAAGGTCCCAAAGGAAAACTAAAGGTCATCTTTAACTTTTCGATATGATAAATTGTAAAGCCATTTCTAGGCTTTCGTTTTTATTATTTGTTGTGTCGTGCTTTTCTTTTCAATCTTTTTCTGTTGCCCAAAAATATCTCGGTTCTCGCCTCGAGATTTTATCTACTACGGCGAGTAATGCAGATGTACAATCTCCAATTGATTTACTTCAGGAGACCTGGGTGAGATCGGAGATGGATGTTCCAAACCTCGGGAATTCAAGTAATTGGGTATGGGCAAGGTTGGATTTAGATCCTGTCACTGATGCTGGTCTGAGTTTGGAAATTGCTTACGCTACGATTGATTCATTGCAAGTCTTTATGGTATGTGATGGCGTCGTGAAATCAAAGCGTTCCGCAGGCGCGACTATTCACAGATCTTCACGTGATCAACAATTGGGGAATTACCCATCTTTTCCTATCCCTGTTGAGGACTGTTTGAAACTCACTTGCTATATCCGCGCCTGGAGTGGCAAGCAGATTTTATTGCCAGTTCGTGTTGAGGGTACGCGTAAACTTTTGACCGATGGTCATTATCGCGATGTGTTTTTTGCGATCTATTTCGGCGTTGTTATTTCTCTTCTGATTTATAATCTATTTCTATATTTTAGTGTCAAAGACAACAATTATTTACAGTATGTTTTGTTTATTATTGCTGTAGGGGGGACACAACTGGTGCTCAATGGATATGATCGGGTTTTTGAATTAATCACTTCCCCTTGGTTAGCGCTTAGAATAACTCACATATTCGGTATCTTAAGTGGTGTTTTTTCTATTCTTTTCGTCCGGAATTTTTTACACTTAAAGTCCAAAGCTCCCCGCTATCATAAAATCTTTGGCTGGTTATATATCCCATATGTGTTTGCAACATTACTGCTGATTTCAGGATATTTTAATACATCATATGATATGATTAACGTGTCAGCTTTGTCTATTATTTTACTTGTTCCCGTCTCTATTAAAGTCTGGAGAAGTGGGGATGAGTCCGCAGCATATTTTTTAGTTGGATGGTTGGTTTTTATTATGGCCGTTACAGTATTTGTCTTGAAAGATTTCGGATTAATCCCCTACAATGAAGCCACTTTATACGCCCTTCCGATAGGCAGTGCGATAGAATTGGTGGTTCTTTCTTTGGCCCTAGGGTCAAGAATTAATCAACTTAAGAAGGACAGGCAGAAGGCAAAAGAAAAGGAACTCAATACTTCTCTTTTGAATGAAAAGATTCAAAGAGAACAAAACATTGAACTCGAAAGGAATGTGACTGAGAGAACATCTGAATTAACGGAAATGAACGAGTCATTGGCAGAAACACTTGAAGATCTTAAATCTGCGCAACAGCAATTGATTCAATCTGAAAAGTTAGCTTCTTTGGGAC
>Ga0208971_1002298_pt1 | contig 10380 bp, 13 predicted proteins | sample AOAMet1_18_M0_10_2_FD_188229 | JGI IMG/M metagenome (GOLD analysis project Ga0208971, IMG submission 188229) | Ammonia-oxidizing marine microbial communities from Monterey Bay, California, USA - CAN11_18_M0_10 (SPAdes) | ecosystem: Environmental > Aquatic > Marine > Intertidal zone | place... | reverse complement strand
TTGCGGGTCAGCGATGGGATTATGGTGGCGCGCGGCGATCTGGGGGTTGAGCTGCCGGTGCAGGCGGTGCCGCCTATTCAAAAGCAATTGGTGAGCAAATGCCGGGCGGCTGCCAAGCCGGTGATCGTCGCCACGCAGATGCTGGAAAGTATGATTGAAAGCCCCATGCCGACCCGCGCTGAGGTGAGCGATGTTGCCAATTCGATTTACGAAGGCACAGACGCGATTATGCTGTCGGCGGAATCTGCGGCGGGCCTGTTTCCGATTGAAGCGGTCACAACCATGAACAATGTGGCCATTGAGGTTGAACGTGACCCCACATATACGGCGATTTTAGAAGCCAGCCGGAGTGTGCAGGGCAAATCTGTGGCCGATAGCATCGTGGCGGCCGCGCGGGAAATCGCCGAAACAACGGATGTGAAAGCGATTGCCTGCTTTACCTCGTCCGGCACAACTGCCAGTTTAACCGCGCGGGAACGTCCGCGGGTGCCGATCATTGCGTTAACGGCAAATATCAGTACGGCGCGGCGTTTGAGCCTGACCTGGGGCACAAATTGTGTCATTACCGGGCCTGTGGATCGCTTTAAGACTGCGGTGGTGGCGGCTGTACGAGCCGCAGTCAGCCAAGGTTTTGCAGAAGAGTGCGATCAAATCACCGTGACAGCTGGGGTTCCCTTCAACCAAGCTGGCACAACCAATATTTTGCGCGTTGCGCCTTGTGAGGAGCGGTTGATCTTCCGATCTGAACCGGACATCTAATGGTTTCAAATTTGGCTTTAATGATCGCCGGTGGCATTGTTTATCCATATTTGGTGTCATTAGTGCGCTTAACGCTTCGATTGAAGACCGCTCTGCGCGTTTGGGGCGGGGGTTCTTTGTCTTGGGGATTGGTATGGTGGCTTGGTCTTGGATCATGTCGCCCGATGGCTTGACTATTTCCGATATTCCGCAGGCTTTTTTGATCGCTGCGGTGGCTATGGTGAAATAGCATTTACCGCTTGCTCTTGCAGGCATTCGCGCCTAAAAGCCAAGCTCTATCGCGGGACCGGCCAAAAGTGGCATGCCGAGTCGCGCGCTCACGTTCTAAAATAGGAGATCGAAATGCCCAAAATGAAGACCAAGTCGAGCGCTAAAAAGCGTTTCAAGGTGTCATCGACCGGTAAGGTCATGGCGGCACAAGCTGGCAAACGCCACGGTATGATCAAACGTACGCGCAAATTCATTCGTGACGCCCGCGGCACGACCACTCTGTCTGCTCCTGACGCGAAGATCGTCAAGAGCTACATGCCCTACGACCGTTAAGGAGGTTCACAGAGATGTCACGTGTTAAAGGTGGGACAGTAACCCACGCCCGTCACAAGAAAATCATCAAAGCTGCGAAAGGCTATTCCGGTCGCCGGAAGAATCTTTACAAAACAGCAACTCAGGCGGTCGATAAGGCCAACCAATACGCCACGCGGGATCGCAAAGTCCGCAAGCGTAATTTCCGGAGCCTGTGGATCCAGCGTATCAATGCGGCATGCCGCAGCCATGACGAAACTTTGTCTTACAGCCGTTTCATCAACGGTCTGTCCTTGGCTGGTATCGAAGTGGATCGCAAAGTTTTGGCCGATCTGGCTGTGCACGAGCCCGACGCCTTTGGCGCAATCGTGTCCAAAGCGCAGGCGGCTCTGGCCTAAGTCAGCCTTCAGAACATTTAGATGCAGCCTCGGAGTATCTCCGGGGCTGTTTTCGTTTTACGCCGGCGTCATCAGGCGTTGGCTCATTTGCATAAATTTTTGACAATTTAATTTTGGCTGTTTAACCTCTTTTACATTTTAGAGATTTATTTTGTCGCCTGTCACACGGTGACTAAAATATTGTTTAAGCGTTGGATTTTTGATGGTTCGTTTTGCACCCACCCATATTTTCGCCCTCATTGCCTCTACGGCGATTGTTCCTCTCGGCGCAGCGGTTCAAGGCCTTGAACCTGTCGTCCGGCTACAAACCGCGCCGGGGTCTATGGCGCGACAGGCGCCGAGGTGATTCTGACCTACAAGCGGGGCTCGCGAGCGGGGGCTGTGGTGCTCAACCAACGTTTGATCCTGTTAAACGTGCCAAAGGATGTGGCGCTGAAAAATTTCAAAATCATCTATGAGCAATCGGCCACTACCAAAAAAAAGCCCTTGGAAGAAAATGATGCAAAAGTCGCGTTGGGCGCTCATAATAACAATGCATTCACCGCTTAAAAGACTGCCCCCTACCGCCGATCCTGTCCTCAGGAGGTAGGGGCGCCCTCGGGTGATGATCTTGGTGCCCGCCTTTTCGGTATTTTTGCGCTTGGCGGGTCGCCCAAATTCCATCATACGATCACGATGATTTCGCGTTTGCTCAAAACTCTGTGGCAACATGTCCGCTATATCCCGCTGCTGTCAGCCTTAACCATCTCGCGTGGTCGCGCTTTTGACCGCAGAGCTCAGGCGTTTGGCGGATTGGTTGGCCTCTTGGTCCGTTTCTTTCCCTTGGCACGCCGGCGCGTTGAATCTGAATTGCGGCGCATCTATCCGGATATGCCGCGCCGTGAGCGGCTGGATCTGTGTCGCAATATGGGCCGCAATATGGGGCGCACGCTGTATGAAATTCTGCATTGCAGTGAATTCCAAACCCTGCACCACCGCAACACGGTGTCCGGCCCCGGGCTTGCCGCCTTGCAAAAGGCTCATGCCGAGGGAAAGGGTGCGATCATCGTCTCGGGCCATTTCGGCCAGTGGGAGGCGGTGCGTTCAACACTCAAATCACTGGGTTTGGAAACGGGCGCCGTTTATAAACCGCAAACCAATCGCCACTATGAGCGCCGCCTTTATTCGGGCATTGCAGCTGGCGGCAAACCTATTCTGGCCACCGGGAAAATCGGCACCCGCGCGCTGGTGCGCCATGTGCAATCTGGTGGTTTCATAGCAATTTTGCTGGATGAGAAATACCCCGACGGGGTCAGGTTGCCATTTTTGGGGCAGCCGGCGCTCACGGCGTTGGTTGCGGCGCAATTGGCGATAAAATATGATTTGCCGATGGTGCCCGCTTTCGGCACCCGCACGGAAGACGGCACGAAATTCGCTGTGGACTTTGATGCCCCTATTCCCGCCACTGATAGCATCACGATGACCAAGGCCTTCAATGACAACCTGTCAGCACGCATTTTGGCCCACCCGGATCAATGGTATTGGTTACTTGGCCGGTGGAAGGACGCTTAGCTACCCCGGCAAAGGCTCGAACCTCCAGTGAGGCGAGCAGTTTTATGCAAGCGCCCTTGCTCGCGCCGCATAATCTCGCTAGCACGGGGCGCAATATAATTTGGAGACTCTCATGGATGATCTGCGCGAAAAATATCTAACTCTCATTTCGGCGGCGGCGGATGAAGCTGCTCTGGAAGAGCTGCGCGTTCAAGCTGTTGGGAAGAAGGGCGAGATCAGCCTGCATATGCGATCATTGGGCAAAATGTCGCCCGAGGAACGGCAGATCGCGGGTCCTGCACTCAATGCGTTGAAAGATGAGGTGAATTCGGCCCTCAATGCGCGCAAATCAGCCATGGCAGATGCGGCTTTGGAGGAGCGTTTGAAATCTGAATGGTTGGATGTCACATTGCCGGGGCGGCAGAGGCCGGCTGGCACCATCCACCCCATTTCCCAAGTTTGGGAGGAAGTGACCGCGATTTTTGCAGATATGGGATTTTCAGTGGCTGAAGGGCCGCAGATCGAAACCGATTGGTATAATTTTGACGCGCTCAACATGCCCGGTCACCATCCCGCGCGCGCCGAGATGGATACATTCTATACCCATCGCGCTGAGGGCGACGATCGCCCGCCGCATGTTCTGCGCACACATACCAGCCCGGTGCAAATCCGCTCCATGGAAAAAACAGGTGCGCCAATGCGGGTTATCTGCCCTGGTCGGGTGTATCGGGCTGACTATGATCAGACCCATACGCCGATGTTTCACCAGGTTGAAGGTCTGGCGCTGGATACTGATATTTCCATGGCCAATTTGAAGTGGTGCCTAGAAGAATTCGTGAAAGCCTTCTTCGAAGTGGATGATGTTGAGCTGCGGTTCCGCGCCTCGCACTTCCCCTTTACGGAACCTTCTGCGGAGGTGGATATTCGCTGCTCTTGGACAGATGGGCAGCTGAAAGTGGGCGAGGGCGATGATTGGCTCGAGATTTTGGGCTCCGGCATGGTTCATCCCAAAGTATTGGCTGCCGGTGGAATTGATGCCGCAAAATACCAGGGCTTTGCCTTCGGCATGGGGATTGATCGCATTGCTATGCTGAAATACGGCATTCCAGATTTGCGGGCCTTTTTTGACAGCGACCTACGCTGGCTGCGCCATTATGGCTTTGCGGCGCTGGATAAGCCGGGGTTGGTCAGCGGGCTGAGCCAATGAGGCCGCTCCAAGGGGTGTCATGGGTGTGACCACATGACCCGGATTTTGATTGTCGATTCCAACGGGCCGGGAATGCCGGCTTTGGCACCCGGATTTGCTGCGGTCTTGCAGGCACTTTCGCCGCAGATCACGTGCAGCTTTTGCGCGCCCTATTTGGGGCAGGCTCTGCCTGAAGGTGCATTTGACGGGGTGGTGTTCACCGGGTCAGCTGTGAGTTGGTGCGTAGACGCACCTGAAGGATGGGTTTTGCGAGAGATCTGGCGGCAAGTGACCTGCTGGAAGGTGCCGATTTGGGGATCTTGCAACGGCATGCAGATGGCAGCTTTTATGCTGGGTGGCCAATGCGCCGCCTCGCCTCATGGCGATGAATTGGGGATGGCGGAGGCCATCACTCTGACCGATATTGGGCGGGGGCACCCTATGATGCAGGGTCGAGCAAGCGAGTTTCGCGCGCCCACTGTGCACCGCGATGAGGTGCAGCACTTGCCGTCCGGGGCCTGCCTTTTGGCGCGCAACGCCCATTCTGAGGTGCAGGCCTTTGCTTATGAAACCGCAGATATCAGCTTTTGGGGCACGCAGTATCATCCTGAATTTTCACAAGCAGACGTCGCGGCTTGGCTTGCAAGCAGTGGAAAATCAATTCCGGAGACCGAAGAACGGGACGGGCAGGGCGATCTATCGGTTGCAACCCGGACGTTGGAATTGCAAAACTGGCTGGCACATGTCACATCGCGCCACAGAACCACAGGGGCAAAGTTATGAAATTCACACTGTCTTGGTTGAAAGACCATTTAGAGACCCAAGCGAGCTTGGATGAGATCACCTATGCTTTGACCGACCTTGGTCTGGAAGTGGAGGGGGTGGATAACCCAGCGGCTAAGCTGGCGGCTTTCACGATTGGCAAGGTCATTCAGGCGGAAAAACACCCGGATGCGGATAAGCTGCGTGTCTGCCAGGTGGAGACCGCGAGCGGTGTGACGCAAATCATCTGCGGCGCCCCGAATGCGCGTGAAGGCATTACGGTCGTGGTGGCGGCGCCTGGGGTCTATGTTCCGGGCATTGATACCACGATTGGTGTTGGCAAAATTCGTGGTATTGAGAGCTTTGGCATGATGTGCTCCGAACGCGAGATGGAGCTGAGCGACGAGCATGATGGGATCATTGAGCTGGAGTCTGGCGAGGTGGGACAAAGCTATGCCGAGTGGCTCGCACAGAATGATCCCGAGCTTGTGGATCCGGTCATTGAGATTGCGATTACACCAAACCGTCCTGATGCCCTCGGCGTGCGCGGCATTGCCCGCGACTTGGCCGCGCGTGGATTGGGCAAATTGAAAGATCGCGATGTGGCGCCGGTGCCGACCTCGTTCACCAGTGATTTCGCAGTTTTGATTGATGAGGACACATTAGATGGGTGTCCGATATTCTGTGGCCGCGTCATTCGTGGGGTCAAAAACGGCCCGAGTCCAGATTGGTTGCAACAGGCATTGCGGGCGATTGGTCTAAGGCCCATCAGTTTTTTGGTGGATGTCACCAATTTCTTCACCATGGATCGCAACCGGCCGTTGCATGTGTTTGATGCCGACAAACTCTCTGGAAACTTAAGGGTGCACCGCGCCCAAGGCGGCGAAGAAATCGCGGCGCTGGACGAGAAAACCTATCAGTTTTCTGAAGGTCAAATGGTAATCAGCGATGACAGGGGCGCGCAAAGCATCGCCGGTATTATGGGCGGGGCTGACACGGGATGCGCCGACGATACGGTCAATGTGTTCGTCGAATCTGCCTATTGGAACCCAGTGCAGATTGCCTATGCTGGCCGTGCGCTGCAGATTAATTCTGATGCCCGCTACAGGTTCGAGCGCGGAGTGGATCCAGCCTTCACTCTTGAAGGGTTGGAACATGCGGTTCGGATGATCGTGGATCACGCCGGTGGCGAGGCCTCCCAGATTATTCAAGCGGGCGCTGTGCCCAATACCGAACGGGCTTTCAAGTTGGATGTGGAGCGGGTTAAGTCGCTCGTGGGTATGGATATTCCAGAGCGGATGCAGCGCTCAACATTGACCGATCTCGGGTTCCGCCTTGAGGGTGATATGGCGCATGTGCCAAGCTGGCGGCCCGATGTGATGGGCGAGGCAGATTTGGTCGAAGAAGTGGCGCGCATGGCCTCCTTGACCAAACTTGTGGGCAAGCCCTTGGCGCGGGTGGATTTGGGCGTGCCAAAGCCAATGTTGTCTTTGTCACAGACCCGCGAGCAAACCGCTCGGCGCATGATTGCCGCATTAGGGTATAATGAATGCGTGACCTATAGCTTCATTGACCGCAATTCGGCGGTTATGTTCGGCGGGGGCGCGGATGCAACGATGCTGTCAAATCCGATTAGCTCTGAGATGAGCCATTTGCGCCCGTCACTTTTGCCCGGTCTGCTACAGGCAGCGGCGCGCAACCAAGCGCGCGGCATTTCGGATATGGCTTTGTTCGAAGTGGGCCCTGTGTGGCATGGTGGTGAGCCGGAGGATCAAGAGACATTGGCTTGCGGCATTTTGGTTGGCCACACCGGACCGAAAGATGTGCATGGCACCCGCCGCGCGGTCGATAGCTATGACGCAAAGGCGGATGTTGAAGCGGTGCTACAGGCTCTTGGTGCCCCCTCCAAGGTGCAGTTCCAGCGCGGACTATCCGAATGGTGGCATCCGGGCCGATCCGCCCGCATGGCATTGGGCAAGACCTCTCTGGCCGGCTTTGGTGAGATTCATCCGAAGGTGCTTGCGGCTTTGGATTTAAAGGGTCCGGTCGTGGCCTTTGCTGTGCATACAAAAAATGTTCCAGTGCCAAAATCCAAATCGGCGACACGCCCGGCTTTGAACATCTCTGATTTGCAAGCGGTGGAGCGAGATTTTGCCTTTGTGGTCGACCAATCGGTCGAGGCGATCACCTTGGTCAACGCGGCCAAAGGGGCAGATAAGGTCCTGATTGACGAGGTGCGCGTCTTTGACGAATTTTCCGGCGGTTCTTTGGCGCCTGGGTTGAAGTCCCTGGCGGTGACAGTTCGTTTGCAGCCCAAGGATACGACATTGAAAGATGCTGATATTGAGGCGGTTGCCGAAAAAATTGTCGCGAAAGTGACCAAAGCCACCGGCGGCAGCCTGCGCGGGTGACGCTGGCCCAAGCCTGGCCCTTAGCGTCAGGTTTGGGATTTTGCTTATTTGTGATGTTCCCAATCCTTGAGCCCAAGGTGTTGCGCCTTGGGCGTAATTGAACTGTTGTGATCACGGATTTTTGGGCCTAGGGTGGTCGAAATGTCCCGTATTTGGCGACAGTTTAGGAGATTTGGCGAAGTTATGAAACTAGACGCTACAGATCGTCGATTATTATCGGTTTTACAGGTCAAAGGCCGCATATCGAATTCGGACCTGGCCGATCAGGTCAATATGTCGGCTTCCGCTTGTCATCGGCGGGTCGGCCGTTTGGAGTCAGAAGGCTATATCCGCGACTATGTGGCCCTGGTGGATCCGCGAAAAGTGGATCGCCGAACGACAGTATTTGTGGAGATTACTTTGAGCGGACAGACGGATGATGTCTTAGTCGCCTTTGAAAAAGCGGTGGCGCTGATTCCCGATGTTTTGGAATGTCATTTGATGGCTGGCAGCGCAGATTATTTGCTCAAAGTCGTGGCGAAAGACACGGATGATTTTGCCAAAATCCACCGAACCTTTCTGGCGAAACTGCCTGGTGTTGCTCAAATGCAGTCAAGCTTTGCGCTGCGCACCGTGTTCAAAACCACCGCACTACCTCTATAGGCAATAAAAAACCCCCACGTAACGCGGGGGTTTTCATGTGTTTCGGGGCACGTCGCCCAGAGCAATGATTTACATCATTTACCCTTCACGTTCAGCTTTCTTACGCGCCAGCTTACGGGTGCGACGGATGGACTCGGCCTTCTCGCGCGCATTTTTTTCGGAGGGTTTCTCGAAATGTTGCTTGAGCTTCATTTCACGAAATACACCTTCGCGTTGTAGCTTTTTCTTCAAAGCCCGGAGGGCCTGATCGACATTATTGTCGCGAACACTAACCTGCATGTGGTTTTCACCACCTTTCTAGTTTAAATTGCAAAATTGCAGGAGGCTGCTCATTAGCGCAGGCTTGTTGCTTTGTCTAGCGGCGAGATATTTGGGGGATCCATGAAAGTCGAACAACATTTATCAGAACTTCTTGCAGCGATCCTGCCTCATGTGGTGTTTGATGGCTGGTCGCAAACCAGCTTTGACTGCGCGGTGGCGGATGTGACAATGGACCCGGCCTTTGCGGCCATGATCGCGCCGCGCGGCGCGCTCGATTTGGCGGTCGCATATCATCGCCAGGGCGATGCGGATATGCGCGCAGCCTATCAGAGCTCATCGGCTGCATCTTTGAAAATTAGAGAAAAAATTACATTGGCGGTGCGGCTGCGACTGGAAGCTATCGCGGATAAAGAGGCGGTAAGGCGCGCCACCTCGCTCTTTGCTTTGCCGCATCATGCGGGCGAAGGGGCCAGTTTGATTTGGGGGACGGCCGATCACATCTGGGATCTTTTGGGCGATAGCTCACGCGATGTGAATTGGTATTCAAAGCGCGCGACCTTAAGCGCTGTTTATGGCGCGACGGTTTTGTTTTGGCTGGGAGATGAGAGCCCCGATCATGTGGCGACCTGGGCGTTTTTGGATCGGCGCATTGAGAATGTCATGCAAATCGAAACTACCAAAGCCAAGATTCGCGACAATAAACCCCTGAGCGCTGCTTTGGCGGGGCCGCTTTGGCTTCTGGGAAAAATCAAAGCCCCGCAGATGCGCGATGATTTGCCAGGACGCGCATCGAAGTTTTAGTCTGGAAATTTGTGAAGGAGGGCCAGGATGTCCCAAATGACGGCTGTTGAAATAACGGCGCCCGGCGCCCCAGATGTGTTGCAAGCCACCACGCGCCCCCGCCCCCGCGCAGGTCATGGGCAGGTGGTGATTGCCCTGTCTTATGCTGGGGTCAATCGGCCGGATGCGCTACAGCGTGCAGGCCTTTACAACCCACCCGCAGGTGCCAGCGATTTGCCTGGTCTAGAGGGGGCTGGGCATATTGCCGAAGTTGGCTCAGGCGTGACCGAATGGGCCGTTGGCGATGAAGTCTGTGCGCTATTGCCCGGTGGCGGATATGCGGAATTTGTCACCACCTCGGCCCGCCATTGCTTGCCTGTTCCGCGGGGGATGAGCTTGAAACAAGCCGCCTGCCTGCCGGAGACCTATTTCACCGTCTATTCCAATGTCTTTCAGCGCGGTGCCTTGCAGGCTGGTGAAAAATTTTTGGTGCATGGCGGCTCATCGGGTATCGGAACAACGGCCATTCAATTGGCGCAATTATTCGGGGCAAGGGTTTTTGCCACCGCAGGATCTGAGGCGAAATGCCAAGCGTGTAAGGATCTCGGGGCAGAGCGGGCGATAAATTACCGCCATGAGGTCTTCGAGGAGGTGCTCAAAGCCTATGGAGGTATGAACCTCATTCTGGATATGGTTGGCGGCTCGTATATTCAACGCAATCTCAAAGCATTGGCGGATGATGGGCGGTTGGTACAAATTGCCTTTCTGGAGGGTCCGAAGGTGGAGCTCAATATGGTGCAAATGATGACCCGCCGATTGACTTTAACAGGCTCGACTTTGCGGCCGCAAAGTGATTTGGCCAAGGCTAAAATTGCCCAGGCCTTGCGCGATGAGGTTTGGCCGCATCTCGCCGCAGGACGTATCGCCCCGGTGCTCGACAGCACATTTCCTCTGGTAGAGGCCCGTGAGGCTCATATGCATATGGAAGCCAGCCAGCATATTGGCAAAATCGTTTTGGAAATTTGAACTTCTGGACTTGGATCATAAATAAGTGCTGAGGGTCTTGCGAGGGCTTTCCCTTTCTGGCGCAAGGGATTATACAGCTCCTAAGTTCCCCAAACATGGTAAC